>ENA-OQEN01001117-OQEN01001117.1-human-gut-metagenome-genome-assembly--contig:-NODE-1117-length-10293-cov-2.264903_pt1 | contig 10293 bp, 15 predicted proteins | sample MGYA00242791_ERZ504627 | MGnify/ENA primary metagenome ERZ504627 (study PRJEB26092, sample SAMD00036316) | human gut metagenome | host: Homo sapiens | study: EMG produced TPA metagenomics assembly of...
CTGGTGGCATATGTGATGGAGGAGATGCTTTCCACCATGAATGTACAGTTTATAGTGCAGGGCACAGGAGAGCAGCAGTACGAGGAGATGTTTAATTATTTCCATGGCAGGTATCCGCAGAAGCTTGGAGTATATATCGGCTACTCAGAGGAAAATGCACATGAGATATATGCAGGCTGTGACGCATTTCTCATGCCGTCTCTTTTTGAGCCGTGCGGCTTGAGCCAGCTCATGTCTATGCGATATGGTACGCTGCCTATAGTCAGGGAGACCGGTGGTCTTAAGGACACTGTAGTGCCGTACAATGAGTATGAGAATACGGGCGATGGCTTTTCCTTTGCCAATTATAATGCGCATGATATGCTGCATGTCATCAAATATGCTCTTGATGTGTTTGAAAACCATAAGGACAGATGGCAGGAGATGATGCAGCGCGCCATGAGGCATGACTTCTCATGGAAGGCATCTGCGAAAGAGTATGAGAAGCTTTACGACATGCTGCTTGGCAACTAGTACATCGTTCTGCAAATAACAGGCCAATAACTTTCTTGAATTTCCAACTATGTTCTTTGAAGTAAAATACCGGATACATATCTATGATATGATATCCGGTATTTTGTGTTATCGGGTTATATGATTATCAGGTTATATGATTATCAGTAGACAGTGTCTGTTTTACTATCGTATATGTAATACCTCTCGCCAAGTACTTCCTCGTCGCGTACCTCTGTAGAGTTTACCTCACAGATGAATTCGCTTAGGTTGCAGACATCTATATCGCTATCCAGCGGCATTACCAGAAACTCATGGATACTGCTTGGTATGAGCAGCATATTGCCGCCGAGCTTTTTTTGCCAGCGAGCTTAGCACACCTGGGTAGAGTATGGCGGATGCACCATTTGTCTGCCTGCTGTTTGTAAGGATATACATAGGCAGGCTGTCAAAATCACAGACTGCGCGCATCTGATTGGCATAGCCCGGACATTTTTTGGCAAGAAACTCTGCCATGTTGATTATTGAGCATGGAAGTATCCTTGGTGTATTTTGCATTGAGGCGCGGATTAGTGTTTCTGTATCTATGCCCCAGCGTGACAGAAGCGCATCTGTGACTGTAATGGTGCCAAATTCAGGCAGCTGCGCTCCTACATATACTTCAAATATGATGGCAAAATCCAGATATTTGATATAGGGCACGTCCTTTAGCTGCTTTTGGTTTTTGTCGTAGCTTATGAGCTGGAAAATTATTTTCTCCTTTACCTTGGAAAAATCATCACAGAAGCTTATGTCAAAATCTTCAGTTGGCTTAAAATCATTGTAGGTGGATAAAATTGCATCGAGAATAGAATCAATGGATACACCATCAAGATACCAATGGTAGTAAGGATTGAGATAAATAGTCGGTGCTATATTGAATTTTGGATTGATAATCACCAATCCGTCGTAGATCATCCCATTGTTCTTTTTGACAGGATGGATGGTAAGCTTGAAATTATTGTCAAGTCTTGCGGTTATTTCTGTTTCTATAGTATGTAAAAACTCCGTGTATTTCATGAATCTCCTTGCGGAGCATAAAAATATCGGATCTCGTGGAAAAGTAAAACCCACGAAGCAGGGCGCTTCGTGGGTTTTACTCTATCATTGTTTGTTGAAGTTTGCAATATGTATTTTTGTACAATTTTTAAACTTCATTTTTGTGACATCATACAAAATATAGCTGCGTAATCCATTTTTAATCTGATTTGAGCCTCTGCCAAAGTGTGTTGTAAAGAGTTGCGTCATCATCATTTAAAGCTCTGTATACTTCACAGTTTTTGAGCATATCGGAAGGCGGATTAATCGCCTCATTTTCCTTCGTTTCTGCATCCTGGTTGTCGATGACAGACTGGATAGGTGATGCATAGTATACATATTCAAAGTTGAGTTGTGCCGGCTCATCACTGCAGATATAATTCAAAAATTCCTGTGCGCCCTCTTTATTCTTGCATGTCTTTGGAATAAACCATGAGTCAATCCAGAGGTTTGAGCCCTCCTTTGGCACGATATAGTCCAGGTTGTCATTTTCAGCCATGGCGGCAGCTGCCTCACCGGAGTAGCACACTGCGATTGCCGCATTTTCAGCAACCATCTCATCACAGGTTTCATCCACGTAGTAGGCGAGCACATCACTGCTTTGTTTGTTCAGTATATCAAATGCTTCATCGAGCTTTGCTGTGTCTGTCTCGTTTATCGAGTAGTCAAGTGTGCGAAGGGCGGGAGTAAAGGCATCACGGACAGAATTAATCATAATCATGTTGTCCTTGTATTTGCCGTTCCACAGGCAGTCCCAGGTATTTAGGTCTGATGCATCAGCCATCTTTTTATTGTATAGTATACCGAGTGTGCCGTAGAAATAAGGCACAGTGTATTCATGTGTCGGGTCAAAGGATGCGGACATGTCGATTATATCCTGATTTACATTTTGATAGTTTGGCATTGAGCTGTAGTCTATCTTGTTGACCTCACCCTCACTTATGAGCTTCTCGATGATGTAGTCAGAGGTGCAGATGACATCGTAATCGATGGCACCGGACTTGTACTTTGTGTACATCTCCTCAGGCTCCTCGTATTCCTCGTATTTAATGGTGATTCCGGTTTCCTGCTCGAAGCTGTCGATTACTGATTCATCGATGTATTTACCGTAGTTTAGCACTGTTATGGCATTGTCATTGTTCGTGCTTCCGGCGCTTATGGTAAATACCGAAAAGCAGCCGATTACGAGTACTGCAACAATTGCGATGCTCACACTACGCTTTACGATGCGCAGCTTTTTAGCCCTTGCAGGCTTCTTTGAGGCGCTGACAGGTATCTGGTTTGAGTTGATGTTTACCACAACCAAAAGCAGCAGCACTGTGAAGAAAAGTATGGTTGACAGAGCATACAGCTCCGGCTTTACACCCTTTTTCAGCTCTGTGTAGAGCATGGTTGAGAGCGTGTTTACTCCGGCACCCTTCGTAAGTAGGTGATGGAGAAGTCATCGAGTGACATTGTGACCGCCATCATAAAGCCGGAGAACACTCCGGGGCTTATTTCAGGCCAGGTGACCTTGAAAATGCATATAGAGGTGATGCGCCCAGGTCAAGTGCGGCCTCATAGGTGTATTTTGTTTGGTCTGCTTTGAGCTTGGAAGCACATTGAGTATCACATAAGGGATATTGAACGTGATGTGTGCGATAAGCACTGTCACAAAGCCCAGATTCATGAATTTTACAAATAAAAGCATCATTGAGATACCGGTCACGATATCTGCATTGAGCATCGGGATGTTTGTAGCGCCCAGATAGATTGTCTGGTTACGTTTCTTCATGGCGCTTATACCCATGGCTGCGAGAGTTCCTATTATTGTAGAAATCACAGCTGCAAGCAGCGTAATCTGCAGTGTTGTAGAAAATGCCGACATAATCCGCTCACTCTGAAAGCACTTTATGTACCAGTCGAGCGTGAAGCCTCCCCATTTAACCTTGGATTTGGAGTTGTTGAAGGAGAGTACTATTAATACAAGGATAGGTAGATACAGAAACAAAAAATAAGTCCCATATATACCCTTGATGCTATTTTTTTTACCATAATGCGCTCTGGTCTCCTTCCTTATCAAACAGATTGACGAGTGCCATGCTGATTAACACGAATACCATGAGCACGAGTGAGAGACCGCTTCCTGCGCCCCACTGCGAACCATGGACGAAATCCTGTTCTATGATATTTCCGATGAGCAGGACCTTGCCGCCACCGAGTATCTGTGAGATGGCAAAGGATGTGAGTGATGGCACGAAAACCATTACGATTCCGCTTATGACACCGGAAATTGTAAGTGGCAGTATAATCTTGAAAAGTATTGTGACTTTGTTTGCACCGAGGTCAAGAGCCGCCTCAATCCAGTCGTTTTTGATTCTGGTCATGGAGTTGTATATAGGCAGCAGCATGAATGGCAGAAAGTCATAGACCATGCCAAGCACGACGGCTCCGGAGGTATTCATGATGTTGAAGCCCGGCAGTCCTAGAGTGGTGAGTATCGAGTTGATGACACCGTTTTTGGACAAAAGCTGCTTCCATGCGAGTATTCGAAGCATAAAGTTCATCCACATAGGAAGCATGAAAACAAATACCACAAAGCTTTGGTTTTTAATCTTTAAGCCGTTTAAAATCATCGCAAGCGGATAGGACAGCACCAGGCATATTATGGTGCATATGATTCCAAGCCGTAGGGATAAAAGCAGTGCCTTGATATTGGTGTGCTGTGCTATTGCAGCCACATATTCAAATGTGAAGCCTCCGTCAGAGCCTTTAAATGCATAGTACACAATCATGAAAAGCGGAAGTATGATAAATCCGATAATCCATATGAGGTACGGCCCTGCGAGCAGCTGTTTCTTTATTTTAGACATCTATCTCCACCGCCTTTTCATCTGAGGACTCAGGCTTGTGCATTACCTGGATATTAAATGGAATCACCTTGATACCCACATGACTGCCGACCTCTACATATTTGGTGGTGTGCACCATCCAGTCGTAGCCGTTAGCCTTTACCTCAAGCTCATAGTGCACTCCCTTGAAGATATTTGACACGACATCGCCCTGCATGTATCCGTCCTCCGCAGGCACCAGCTCCACATCCTCCGGGCGGATGACTATATCGACAGGCGTGTTCTCACCAAAGCCTCGTCCACACAAGGCATCTTTACACCGAGTATCTCGACAAGCTTATCCTTTATCATAACACCGTCGATGATATTACTGTGCCCGATAAAGTCAGCGACAAAGGCATTTTCAGGCTCATTGTAAATGTCCTCCGGTGTGCCAATCTGCTGGATATAGCCCTGATTCATACTACGATGGTGTCAGACATGGTAAGCGCCTCCTCCTGGTCGTGTGTGACGTAGACGAAGGTGATACCGAGCTCATTTTTGAAGCGGATAAGCTCATACTGCATGCTCTGGCGCAGCTTTAAGTCGAGAGCGCCAAGCGGCTCGTCTAACAGCAGTACCTTAGGCTCGTTTACAATAGCTCTTGCAATAGCGATACGCTGCTGCTGGCCTCCGCTAAGAGAATCCACAGAGCGGTTTTCAAAGCCGTCGAGATTGACTAGCTTTAATGCATACTTTATTTTGTCATCAATGTAAGCCTTGCTTTTCTTCTTTATTTTAAGACCAAACGCGATGTTTTCAGCTATTGTCATATGAGGGAAAAGAGAGTATTTCTGGAAAACAGTGTTCAGATTTCTCTCGTTTGCAGGCACATTTGTGATATCCTTTGAATCAAACATGATTTTTCCCTTGTCCGGGGTCTCAAAGCCACCGAGCATGCGAAGTGTGGTGGTCTTTCCGCAGCCTGATGGTCCAAGCAGCGTCAGAAACTCATTCTCCCTGATGTATAGATTTAAATCGTCGAGTACAACATTGCCGTTGTATGACTTTGTGATATCGATAAAATCAATTAATTTCTTTCCCATGGTGTAAACCTTTCTCATGTAATTATAGTACTGGTAGGAACTGTATGTTTATAATTTGCTGCTGTACACACTAAAAATGTGGCCGGCAGTAATTACAGCCTTATAAAAGAGCTTCTGCAGTGGAAGCGTCAGAAGCTTGGAGGATTGCTGACCCATATGAGCATGGCATCCTTTGAAGACTTATTTTCAATAAAATGTTTCTTACCGGCTTTAAAATAAAAGGACTCACCGGCCTTTACGGTGTGCACCTTGCCACCATAGCAAAGCTTCACTGTGCCCTTTATCACATATCCAAATTCCTCACACTCCTGAGGCAGATATATTTCAGAACTGCCGCCTGGATGAAGAGTGAGCCTGACAGGTCCATGGAGCGGGCCTGTGCGTTTGGAATGATCCATTCCACCTTGCTGTTTTTTTCCTCGTCAATTTTCTCGAAATAGTCGTTTGCCTTGTATACAATCTGCTCAGGTTCCGAATCGGTAAAAAACTCCGCCGGTGTCATACCCAGGCACTGGATGATATCAAGCAGGGTGCCGACTGACGGTGAATTCTGATTTCGCTCGAGCTGGGAGATAAATCCCTTCGTCAGCTCAGCCCTGTCAGCAAGCTCCTGCTGGGTAAGTCCGTACTGGATACGAAGCTCCTTCCATACGATGTCCGATATCCATGTTTACTTCCTTTTCTAATACATTTTATGTTATAGTTGCTGTAGGTTTAATAATAGATTTTTTGTTTACTAAAAATAAACCAACGAGATAATTTTAATATATTTTTTATAAATGTCAAGGGGAATTTTTGTAATAAAAAACACCTCATTCAGTTTTGAATGAGGTGTTTTTTATGTATGAAGCCGATAACCGGGATCGAACCGGTGGCCTACGCATTACGAGTGCGTCGCTCTACCTACTGAGCCATATCGGCAAGCTATATTATATTATCAGATATAAGAGTGTATGTCAAATCAAAATTTTGAGGTGAAATCTTTAGAGAGATAATTATAGAAAGGTATTGACATTAAAATGTATATAGTGTATATATAACACATGAACAGTTAATGAATACAGTACGGAGGTAGCATATGAAGCTGATGCAAAATTCAGGAGTGCCCATCTATCAGCAGATAGCGGACAGCTTCAAGACAGATATTTTGGCCGGCAGGTATGAGCAGGGGGAGTTCCTTCCGTCTATAAGAGGGCTGGCAAAGGACTTGAAAATCAGTGTGATAACCACGATGAAGGCTTATGAGCAGCTTGCAGATGAGGGACTCATCACAGCGGCGCAGGGCAAGGGCTTTTATGTCAATGCACAGGACAGTGAGATGATAAAGGAACAGCACCTGCGTAAGGTTGAGGAGTCGCTGACAGACGCGATAGCCGCAGCTGAGGTAGCAGGAATCTCGAACGACGAGCTTAAGGGAATGCTTGAGGCATTGCTTGATGTAGAATGACAGGAGTGGATTGGTTATGATTATGGATAGCTATAAACAATGAAAAATTTAAGTAAGAATTAGTTCATATTTAAATAATGATATGAAAACGAGTCAGGAGGAATGAAAATGACAACAAAGAATGCAATTGAGGCAGCAAAAATCACAAAGGAACTTAAAAATTTTACACTGGATGTGGAGAATTTCGCAATACCACAGGGCTTTGCCACAGCCTTAATCGGAGAAAATGGAGCAGGAAAGACAACACTTTTAAATATATTAGCAGGAATCAGGCTTGACTATAAAGGTGAAATCACTTATTTCGGACAGTATTCTGATAAACAGAAGGAAAACTCGGGAGATATTAAAAACCGCATAGGCTACACAGGACCGGGCAAATATTATCTGCCACAGTGGACAGTTAAGGATATTGAGGAAATCAGCAAGCTGATGTTTGATGATTTTTCTGCAGAGGATTTTCACAGATATTGTGAGGAGCTTGCAATATTTTCACATGGCAGCATTGATATGAAGAAAGCCAACAGTTCATTTTCGGATGGTATGAAGATGAAGCTCATGTTGGCAGGAGTCATGGCGCGAAAGACTGACCTTCTTTTGCTGGATGAGCCGGCATCGCCGCTTGATCCGCTGATGAGAGATAAGCTGTGTCAGATGATTGGCGAGTATATCCATGAGGCAACGGTAAGCGCAGTGTATTTTTCTCTACGCACAATATCTCAGATATGGAAAATATCACCGATTATGCATTATAATGGAAAACGGACAGATTGTGGAGCAGGGCTTTGTTGAGGATTTGAAGGAAAAATATATCCTGATTAAAGGAGATGCAGCAGATACAGAGGCTGCCGGTAAGGTGCTTTATTCAATGACCAAAAACCCGTATGGCTTCGAGGGCATATGCTTGGCGGAAAACATAGATAAGCTCGCAGGACTTAATGTTACAAAGGAGATTCCGACACTTTACCAGATAAGCGTTGCGGTCATGAAAAATAATACAAAGATTGTGATGCGCTAGTGCGAGGTAAGGTGTTATGGAAAAAAAGTCAGGAAGTATGAATGAAAAAATGTTTTCACAGGAACATGATACTGAAAGAACAATTAATAAAAAAGATAACAAAGCAAAGAATGAAGTTCTAACATACATCAGGGATTACCGTGTTATGACTAATCTCAAGTATCGTCTTATAACAAATATACTGATTCCGGTTTTAGCAATTTTTACATCAATGCTAATTGCCTGTTCGAAAACAGTCTGGGCATGGATAGGGGTTATAGTAATTGTTTATGATTTTTATATGATGTGCGAGGTGGTGCAGGACTATTTCTGCTTCGGCTGTATGTGCAAGAAGAATGCATTTGGCATGCATTTTTAAAGACAGGTTTTAACGGAGTAAGATACTTTGAGAATGCAGTTCTTGTGGATATACTTGTAAGACCGCTGCGTATTGGAATTACAATACTCATTGCTTCAATACCGTTTATTAAATTTGGAGTTAATATCTGGTCGATATTTGACATTATTATGATATCTTCAATTGTTTCGGTTGGCTCATTAAATATATTCAGATACATGGATCTGGGAATGTATATTTATCTGCTGGCGCTTATAGTTATCTTCCCGGCAATTGCAGGTAGTATAGCTGTTTTGATTTATGGCGCAAAAATTTGGTTTATCGCACCTGTGTTAGCAGTGGTGCTTGTAGGAGTGATAGCAGCGACATATTATCATATGATGGTGCGTATCCGCAGATCATATGTTGATGTGTAGAGGCATTTTAAATTGGAAGTATATTTGAAAAGGAGAAATATTATGCTGAAAGATATTAAATTAGGATTTAAATTATTGAGATATGGCTACAAACTGAAGTTGAATGTGATCATGTTTGTATTCTTTGCAGTAATCGGAATTGCATCCGATATAATGAGCAAGGGAACTTCCATCATAGGTGGTGTATACTTTATGATGTGCGGGATGTTCACATTTCAGCTCATCATGTCGATGGATGTGTCAGAGCTTATCCAGTCCACATCACTGAAAAAGAAGCTGCAGATATACATTCCGGTGATGTCAAGCACGGTAATCAATCTTGTTGTTTTCACATTTTTGGTAATAGAAAGAGTCATTCTGATACAGAATTCCGTAGCAGATAAGAAACAGCTTATCTTCACACTTTTTACGCTCGATGTTGAGCTGTTGACAGTATATCTGTACACAAGCATATGCTATAAGTATTATGTACTTGGCTTTATCGTATTCATGGTTTTGTTTATGGGCGTTTTTACTGTGTTTTCAGGAGCAGCGTTTGTGCCGGTTTCTAATGCTGTTTTTAAGCTTGGACTCCCGGTGGTGGCATTGCTAGGCTATATTGCTATTTTTGCAGGTGGAGCGCTTGAGATATTGATAGGAGAGCTGCTTTACAAGAAGCCTTTGTCAGAATTCGCATTCAGGGGATTTTTCCGTGATGCAAAGTAGTGATGTTACTGTTCCCACATAACAGCGTGACAAACAACATAGTGATTTAAAAAAATAAGAAATATTTGTGTAAAAATATTGAAAAAATGATCGCTTTGTAGTATGTTATCATTGTCGGTGCAAAGTCGGCAATGCGACTAATTAACATATTATCAGGAGAAAAATATATTAAATGGATAGTGACAGTTATAGTAAACAACAGTTAGACGACTTGTTTATGGATATGATTGCCTACTATGATGGCGATCCAAAGAGAATCCAGCATTTCACCAAGGTGCACAGCTATGCAAGGCTTATCGGTATAGGAGAGGAGCTTGATGATGCCTCGCTCTTTATACTTGAGGCAGCGGCTTACACACACGATATTGGCATACGTGTGGCGGAGGAGAAGTATGGCAGGTGCGATGGAAAGCTTCAGGAGCAGGAGGGACCGATAATCGCTCAGAAGATGCTCTCACAGCTTGGCTTTGAGAATTACATAGTTGAAAGAATTTGTTTTCTCATAGGTCACCATCACACATATGACAATATAGATGGTCTTGATTATCAGATACTCGTTGAGGCTGATTTCCTCGTAAATCTGTATGAGGATGATGCGGGAAACCGTGCAATCGACAAGGCATACAAGCACATATTCAAGACTGAAACAGGAAAAAAGATTTTTAGACTAATGTTCGGATATGAAGAAGAGGATTAGTATGAGCCGGGCCGGGAGGAGACTTCCGGCCCTTGTTCGTATTATGCAGCTTATATCAGAAATAGTAATTAATCAGAATAAAGAAAAAGTTTCACAGGGAAAAATGAGGCAGAAATACCACTTTATGGCAGAAACGGGATGGATTAATGATCCAAATGGATTGATATATTTCAAAGGAAAGTATCATTTTT
>ENA-OQEN01001118-OQEN01001118.1-human-gut-metagenome-genome-assembly--contig:-NODE-1118-length-10271-cov-9.592764_pt1 | contig 10271 bp, 17 predicted proteins | sample MGYA00242791_ERZ504627 | MGnify/ENA primary metagenome ERZ504627 (study PRJEB26092, sample SAMD00036316) | human gut metagenome | host: Homo sapiens | study: EMG produced TPA metagenomics assembly of...
CAACGTCAATGGCTTTGAAAATCGCTTCCGCAAGGCAACGTAAGCGCAAGCGGAGCCGGCAATCGCCAGAGCGGCCGCAGGCACCACACAACGCCGATACCACCAATAAACAGGCAGACATTCGTAAGGAGCTGCCATCCATGCCAATACCGGTAGTACTGCTGATGCGTAATCCCGCCGGCTTTCGTAACGTCATCAATCTCGGCAACAGTCATCGTCTTAAACGGAGAACCTTGGTCCTTTTGCTGTGCGACTTCAATGATAAAGCGATTGTTATCAAAGCAAACAGGACCAGCTGCAACACGGTGGTCATAGACATACACGTCAGACAACAGGGCAGAGGACTCCGAACCCTGCGCATGTGACTCGATAACGGGCCTCGGCAGGCAATTCGCCGCGGTATTGCTCAGGACAAATACGACCTGAAGAACCAAAAACAGCAACATGACCTTGACGGGAAGGCTATCGGCAAAGGAAGCTAAACGAGTTTTATTCACAGGGCATCCAAACACAAAGATCGCGTCCACGGGATTCGGCACCTATGTAATACCACAATGCGCGCTTGCAATCTCGCCGCGCACGCACGTCAACCAGGCTTGTAGCAAACGTTCTTGGTGATTAGTGGAACATTAACCGCGGGCGCCTACCTACGCTTACAATAGTCATGTCCCATGGGACACGTTGTTTATTCCGCAGGGCCGAAATGCTGCCCACGCGAAAGGATATTCTCGTTCATGACTTCCACCCTTCCCGCTCCCATCGATAAGCTCGCCATCGTTGTCGTTACGTACAAGCGCCAGGAGCTCTTGGCCAACCTGTTCGACTCCATGACCGAGCTCACGGCAACGCTTGGCGTATCGTGATCGTCGACAATGAGAATTCGCGCGAGACCGAGGCCATGTGCGCCGCATTCAACGAGCGCCTCGCCAACCTGTGGAGCATCGACACCGATCAGCCCGATGCAAAGGGTGGCACCGACCGCGTCATCTACGCCCCGCAGCTCAAAAACGGCGGCGGCGCGGGCGGCTTCTCCGCCGGCACCAAATGCGCCTACGACCTGGGCGCCCAGTGGTTCTGGGTCATGGACGACGACGTGCTCGTTATCCCCGAGGGTATTGAGCGCCTGGCCAAATGGACGGACCGTTACGACGTCATCCAGGGTTCGCGCCTGGACTTCGACGGCGGTGCCTTCTTTTGGCAGTACCAGCTCATCCTTTCGCTTGGTATCCCCAACCCCATCGCTAAGTGGGACCTGGGCCCCGAGGCTACCGCACCATGAACCAGCTGTGCTTTGAAGGCGGCCTGTTCTCGCGCCGCGTAGTCGACAAAATCGGCCTGCCCGATGCACGCTTTTTCATCTACGGCGACGATGCCTGCTACGGCTATGTTGCGAGCCAGCACTTCCCCGCCGCCGTGGTTGCCGACGTGGTGCTCAAGCGCGCCCGCGCCGTCTCTAACTGGGACATCGCCGGCAAACGCCAGCTCAACTCCACGAGCGACACCAACCGCTACTACATCATGCGCAATCGCGGCTTTTTGGCCCGCTACATGCAGATCTACGGTGACTACCACCCCATGCTGTTCCGTCTGGGCAATGCCGCGACCTTTTGCAAGGAGTTCATTCGTCTGGCAGCGGTCGACAAGTGCTTTAAGACCGGCATCCCGGCGCTGCGCCGTGGCATGAAAGACGCCCGCAAGATCATCAAGGATCCCGACTGGAAGCCCATGCCGCCCATGAAGGACGCGGAGTAGCGGGCACCCCTACAGCCGCTGGCACACCGCAGCCACACGAAGCCCATCAAAACCGAATCCCCAGCGCATGCGGCCCACACCGGGTCGCGGTACGCGAATCTTGTCGATGCCGTCGCGCTCTATGTCGAGCAGCGCCTGAACGGCCAGCAGCTCGAGGCCGAGCGCGTCCACACCGGGGTCATACATCATGTTGATTGTTATCAGCGGGCGCTCGTCGAGCATGCCGATCGTGTCTGCCATGTCAAAAACAGCGCCCGTAGGAAATACCTGGATGTCCCAGCGATCCGCGCCACGCTTTCGCCTCGAGGCAGGATTGGCATAGCCCGGCAATCCAAAGCAGAGTCCCTGCAAGAGCAGGTGATATGGCAGCTGCGCATCTGGGTTGTTCGCACCGATTCCCGCATCTCCCAGGATGCGTTCTAACGCCCGCTTCACCGCATCCTCGTCCCCACGGCACAACCCGTCGCGAAACGTATCGACGTCTCGAACGTCCTCGGCAGCACGCTCAAACCACTCAATAATCACCAGACGAAAGGCCTGGCGAAGCTCGTTATTGGGCAACCGCAGAGCACGGAGACGACCACCATGCTCCGGCTCCTCAATCAGATCCGTCGTCAGGAAACCGGACAGATACAGCGCCGTCCACAAACCATCATCAGACGAGGTCTCTGGCCCCGTAGCACCCAAGCAAACCGGAACCTCAACGCATCCATGCGCCTCGAGCAAATCGAACAGAGCCGAAAGGCGATCAAGATTCCAGTCACAAACTACCCTACTTAGCAATCGGCATACCCATACAGATCGGCTCGCACAGGCGCCGTGCAGCCTCGGTCCAGAAAACCGGTCACACGCGCCGGACTCGAGCAATAGGCCCTGCCAAACCGATATCCCTCGAACCATTCAAGCGCATCATCCAGGTATTCCTCGCGTCCAGCATGATTCAGCAGAGCCTCGACCTCGGCATCCGAAAAGCCAAACCATCGGTCACACCACGTCGAGAGCGGCGTCGAAAGACAATACGAGCAGCAGCGCAAAGAAAGTGCCGCCCCGGCAGGACCTGGACGCTCCCCCATCAGACACGTCAGCCGCAACGAATTGCCCGCAGCGGCAATGGCGTCAAACAGCACGCGATCGAATAGCTCCGCCGGACCGGCGCCGGAAGCGTCCCTCGCGCTCGTGCTGGGCAACCACGCCGCGTCGTACCCATCAACGAGCAATACAACCTGCTCATCGCAAGCCATCTCCAGCAGCTCAATGAGCAGACCAAGCACCGAGTCAACCTCGTCCGCGCTCGCCACGCCACGCGCAACGCGCTCGATGTGACGCACCTTATCTCGAGCTAAATCCGGGGCTTCCAAGAGTGCCAGCAGGCGAGCGCACTCGCCCGAAAGAGCATCGCGCACGACGTCGGCAACAGCGGTGCCACGTCTCACAGCGTCAGAAAAGTCCAGCGATATCACCGGATAGCAAGCGTACTCGTTCCTATAGCGCCCGCCGTCCGCATCCCAAATCTGAGCACCGGCAAACGAGATCCGACCGGCGCGACCGACCACGGGACGCTCCAGAAAAGCCTTGAGCATCGACAAGTTCATGCTTTTGCCAAAACCCTCGGGTCGCAGCACACCATAACGGACGCATCGCAATCCAGCATATCGGCAATAAACATGGTCTTGTCGACCAGCGCGCAGCAACCAAGAGCCTCCGCATAGTCGTGCATGCCGATGGGCAAAACCACATCGTCGGTACAGCCGATTAGACGTACGCCAAAGTCGGCAGCACAACCATTATTTGCCTGTTCAGACACCAAAACGTTCCCCTTAAATCACAGCATGATGTCAATTGTAATGACCGCCACGAGCTTATTGATGTAGGCACATAAACATATCGGGCAACGGTAGCAACATGGGGCGTGAGGGGGGGCACAACTAATCGTTGCACAACAAAACAGGGCCCGATGCATTCGCACCGGGCCCCGTCCCGACTCTTTAGTTATCAGACAGCCGAGAGGCTACTCCTCAGAACCGTCCTCACCAGCAGTCTTATTCTGCTGATCGAGCTTATGCTTGCCACTCACAATAGACGTGGCACCAAGCGTAGCCAAACTTGCACTGGCAAGGCTCGCCATAACGATAAGGTCGCCCGTCTTGGGCATGTTACCGCCCGAAGACTTGGTCGTGGTCGTGGTGGTCACCGTTTTAGAGCCATTTTGCTCCAGGTTCTGGTTATCGGCGTTGCCCTTACCACCGTCCTCGCCCTGCTGCTTTCCGTCGTCGGTCTTGCCCTTTTCCTCGTCCTTCTTCTGAGCGGACTTCTCGCCCTTTTCCTCAGAGCTAGTACTCTTATCGGACTCGGTCTTCTCGGAATCATCGTCCTCGGAGTCACCCTTTGCGGCCTCGGCCTTTTCCGTGGAAGTCTGATCAGAATTGTTCTTGTCAGGAGACAAGCTGCTTGCGCCAGCCATCAGCGAGGAACCAAACGTGTAGCCAAGCTGCACAACGAAAGAGGGCTTCTTGTCCGTCGAAATAACGGACGCGTCCGGCGCCTTATTCGAGTCGTCCTTGGAAGCACCGGAATCAGAAGCGGCGTCAGAGTTAGAGTCATTGCTAGAACCAGTATCGGCGGAAGAATCGCTCGAGCCAGTGGAAGAGTCAGAGGAATCAGCGTCGGTCGAACCAGAGGCGGCACTGCCCGTATTGCCGGCAGAGCTTGAAGACGAATCGCCCGCAGCAGAGCCGTTCGAATCGGAGCCGCTCGAGGAAGAACCGTCGTTGGTAGTGCCACCAGCAGAGCCATCGCCGTCAGTATCGGTCGAGGGCGCATCCGTATCATTATCGTCGCCCGCACCGTCATCGGTACCAGGCGTCGGTGCGGCGGGAGCAGCAGGCGCCATGCTCGGACCAGGCGCCGGCGTGGGCTCGGGCTGCACGGGCTCCACAGGCGTTGCCGCGGCAGCCTCGTCCTCGGCGATATAGACCAGACAATCCTTGAGCTCATTGCGGTAGCGGTTCTTCCAGCCTCATGATACTGGGGCTGGCTTGCATACTTGGTCGCCACGTTATTGACCACGCTGTTGGAAAGCGCCGTCACAAACTCGCGGTCCGTCATGCTGTTGGAAAGGTTTGCCCAGCGGAAGAAGTCTCTGCAGCCACCGGTGCCGCACATGTTGGTAATACTCCACACCATGCCCTTGACACAGTCGGTTCGGCCGGAGATATCAATGCCGAGAGCACTCTTGAGCCACGCCTCGGTCACCGCATAGTACGAGTTATACGCATAGGCATCCTGCAGCGCCGAGAACTCAGCAGGGTCGGTGTTATAAGCACCCTGGAAGGCCTCCTGCGCAATACGACCCAGCTCGGTGAGCTGGCCGTTCGCATACATGGGGTTGTTCGCGTTGGAAATCTCGCCACCGCGGTCAATCGCGTCCTTAAGCATGCTGTACTTAGCAGAGTCGTAGTTATAGACCTGTTTCATAAACGGAACAAGCGACCAACGGCGGTCGAACTGGTAATAACCTAGCGCGTTATAGCCATCGCCATACGAAAAGCCCTGGTTATAGTTGCCATGGCTCTCGTATTTGGTGAAGTACTTCATCTCGGCAGTCACGTTGACAAACGAGACCCCCTGAACCGACCTCAGCACGCCCGAAAAAGACTGCTGGGTGTAAAGGCCCTTATCGATATCGGTGGCATCCGAGGCAACACCCGGCGCGGGCTCCTCGGCAACAGCAGTCACAGGCGCGGCAACGGCGCCAAACGAAAGCGCCAGCGTCAGGCCTGCCACAATCGCGGAATGCTTGGGCTGCATAAGATCCTCCCTGCATTGGTGTAGTTAAAGTGCAGTTTGCAAAGATGAATCTAAGTATCCCAGCTCGCCCGTTGTTGCACAACAACCCCTCGGTAAACGGCAACAACCCTCCGCGAAATCTTAAGGAATTAAACAAACTGGTCGTCAGGCGCCAACAGAAGCTCGCCGTAACGCTCCATCAGCCCGTCCCTCAACTGGCAGAAAGCAGGGATATAGACGTCCAAGATGCGCTGAATCAAATCTTGAGCGAGCTTGTTGTCGTAGATATGGACGTTCGTATTGCGGTCTCTGAGCATATCTAGCCAGGCTGCCTCATCAATAAAGTCGTAGATCGGTAGGACTCCTTCAAGATGGCACGAGGAGACCCCGACGCGGCAAGCGTGGCACCCTCATACTCGAGCAGACGCTTAAGGAGCTTCCAGCTCAGTTCAAATTGAAGATTGAACTTATTAATCAATCCACTCTGAACAAAATCATTGTTGAGATCCTGATTGGGCGCATCCTCAAGATTCGCCAAGGCGCTGGCAAAGTTCTCATATTTTTTCATACAGAATCACACCATCCTGGCAATTTCATCGAGCAATTGCTGCGATAAGGACTCATCGAGATTGACGACATCTACATCTAAAAGAGTATCAAGACGCTCCTCGATCAAATATGAGAAACGGCCGAAATCCCGGCAACCTGCTACGGCGATGTCAATATCGCTCTTAGGCAAGTTGTTGCCTCGAGCGCGAGACCCAAACAGCACAACTTTCTCGGCGTCACATTCCCGAGCAAAATCTTCGATTTGCTTGTACACCTTGTCGAGAGATGCCATTTGCAGCCCTACAGCTTAATCTCAAAGTTGATCTCGGGGACGGCGGCTAGGTCGGCCAGGGTCACGCCGTCGACATACTTTTCGATCACGTCGTCCAGACCGCGCCAGAACTTGACGGTCGAGCAAAGGTCGCTGCGGGTACAGCTGTTGTCGATGCCATCGCACGCCACCGGAGCCGTGCTGCCCTCGACGGCGCGCAGGATGTCGCCGGCACGCACCTCGGCCGGGTCCTTGGCCATCATGTAGCCGCCGCCCTTGCCGCGCACGCTCTTAAGCAGGCCCGCCTTCATAAGCGGACGAACCAGCTGCTCCAAATACTTTTGCGAGATATGCTCGCGGTCGGCAACCTCGCGCAAGGCAATCTTGCCCTCGGCATCACCGAGCGCCGCGATATAGATCATCAGCCGGAGGGCATAGCGGCCCTTGGAAGAAATGAGCATACCTACCCTCCCATCGCATCTGGGACAACATAACCAGCTTTGTTTGTCCCAAATCTTAAGTAAATGGGACAAACACAACAGGTTATTTTGTCCCAGAATTTGAAAAGTCGAGTGGATTAGTCGGGTTTTCCCTTGACTAACGCCGAACCCATAGTAACTTTATTCCGAGAAGATTCCTAGGGTTTAGTACACCTATGAGTACACCATATACAGAGAGGGACAGCATGAGTGCGAATCCGCTGCTTTCCATCGAAGGTCTGACCGCCTCCGTGGACGAGAAGACCATCCTCCACAACGTCAACCTCAACGTCGCCGCCGGCGAGACCCATGTGCTGATGGGACCCAACGGCGCCGGCAAGTCCACCCTCGGCCACCTGGTCATGGGCGACCCCGTCTACACCGTGCAGGACGGCCGCATCGTCTTTGACGGCCAGGACATCACCGAGCTCACCACCGACAAACGCTCGCGCGTCGGCCTGTTCCTGAGCTTCCAGGCCCCGGTCGAGATCCCGGGCGTGCCGCTGTCGAGCTTTTTGCGCGCCAGCATCGCCGGCCGCCCCGGCCTGGAGATGAAGGGCAAGGAGTTCCGCCGTCGCGTCAAGGAGCTCGCGGCCGAGCTCAACATGGATACCGCCTACCTCAACCGCGAGCTGGGCGTGGGCTTTTCGGGCGGCGAGAAAAAGAAGGTCGAGATGCTCCAGCTTCTGCTGCTGCAGCCCAAGCTCGCCATCCTGGACGAAACTGACTCCGGCCTGGACGTCGACGCCCTGTCCACCGTCAGCCATGGCATGGATGCCTACCGCAAGAGCTGCGACGGCTCCATGCTCATCATCACGCACAACACGCGCATCCTGGAGCACCTGGATGTCGACCGCGTCCACGTTATGGTCAAGGGCCATATCGTGCGCGAGGACGACGCCTCGCTGATCCCTTGGATCGACAAGAACGGTTTTGAGACCTTCGAGCGCGAGGCCGCCGAGCAGCGCGCCCAGGCCGAGGCCGCCGCTGCCGAGCAGCAGGCGTAAAGGGGCGACGCAATGACCAAGAACCGCACCGAGGTCGCGGACATCGACCGCAGCCTCTACGACTTCACCTATGGCGAGGAGGGATTCGAGCGCCTCGACGCCGGCATCACGCCCGACATCGTGCGCGAGATCAGCGCCAAAAAGGACGAGCCGCAGTGGATGCTCGACCTGCGCCTCAAGTCCCTCGAGATCTTCAACCGCTTCCCCGACCCGACGTGGGGCCCCTCCATCGAGGGCCTGGACATGGACAACATCGTCACCTACGTCAAGCCCAACACCGACCAAAAGCACGACTGGGAGTCGGTGCCCGACGACATCAAGAACACCTTTGAGCGCCTGGGCATTCCCGAGGCCGAACGCAGCTACCTGGCGGGCGTCGGCGCACAGTACGACTCCGAGCTCGTCTACCACAATATGCAGGACACGGCGTCCAAGATGGGCATCGTCTACTCCGGCATCGAGGAGGCCCTGCACGATCCGCAGTGGGAGCCGCTCATCCACGAGAAGTTTATGACGCTCATCCCGCCCACCGACACAAGTTTGCAGCCCTGCACGGTGCCGTGTGGTCGGGCGGCTCGTTTGTCTACGTGCCAAGGGCACCAAGCTCGATTTTCCGCTGCAGAGCTACTTCCGCCTCAACGCCAAGGGCGCCGGCCAGTTTGAGCACACGCTCATCATCGTCGAGGACGATGCCGACCTGCACTTTATCGAGGGTTGCTCCGCGCCCAAGTACAACGTGGCCAACCTCCACGCCGGCGCTGTGGAGCTCTTTGTGGGCAAGCGCGCGCACCTGCGCTACTCGACCATCGAGAACTGGTCCAAAAACATGTACAACCTCAACACCAAGCGTGCGCGCGTGGACGAGGACGGAAACATCGAGTGGATCAGCGGCTCCTTCGGCAGCCACGTGGGTTATCTCTACCCCATGAGCGTGCTCAACGGCCGCCGCGCTCGCTCGAGCTTTACCGGCATCACCTTTGCCGGTGCCGGCCAAAACCTCGACACCGGATGCAAGATCGTGCTCAACGCGCCCGAGACATCGGCAACCGTCGAGACCAAGGGCATCTCCAAGAGCGGCGGCATCCAGACCTTCCGCAGCTCCATTGTGGCCACGCCTAAGGCCGAGGCTCCAAGCAACCGTGAGCTGCCAGTCGCTCATGCTCGACGACCAGAGCCGCTCCGACACCATCCCCGCCATGGACATCCGCGCCAAGAACGTCGATATCGGCCACGAGGCCACCATCGGTCGCATCGGCGACGACAAGGTGTTCTACCTGATGAGCCGCGGCATCTCGGAGGAAGAGGCCCGCACCATGATCGTCAACGGCTTTGCAACCCGGTCTCCAAGGAGCTACCGCTTGAGTACGCCGTTGAGATGAACAACCTGATCAAGCTCGAGATGGAAGGAGCGATCGGATAATGAAACAGGAAACCAACACCGCTGCTACCACGCTCGAGCAGGTTAATGCGATGCCTGCCGCCACTTGGGGTTGGCTGCGTATGAACCAGACCAAGCTTGAGCTTTCGGACGAGCTTGCCGCCGCTCCCGCCGAGGCCGTTGAGATCGAGGGGCTGGACGAGCAGTTTGCCGGCTCGGCCGACGCCTTCGACGCCGCCATGGATGCCATGGCCGAGCGCTTCCCCGAGCGCCGCGCCTCCGCCCCCGGCGACGCCGCCGATCGTGCCCGCATCACGCCCGAGACCGAGCTCGACGTGCCCGCCACCTCTGTCTACCAGGCCGGCGCCATCAAGCTCGAGGAGGAGCTCTCCCCTGCCGAGGCCTTCGAGACCGGCATGGGCGAGGCTGCCTATACCTACCTGGCCGACCACGCCACCAAGCGCATCGTCATCGATGTGTCCGCATACAAGCACGCCACGGTTACCGTGCGCGTGAGCGGTGTCGATGCAGCGGTTGCGATTGCCGCCATCGACGTCGTCGCCCGCCCGCAGGCAACGCTCGACCTGCAGATCGCCCTAGACTCCCCCGTCAACGGCCAAGGCGTCGTGGCTCCGTGCTACGCGTGTGCGCTTACGAGTACGCCACTGTCAACGTAACCTGCACGCAGACGCTCGACGACAGCTGGATCGCGCTCGACGACACCGGTCTGTTCCTGGACGAGGGCGCGCGCGTCAACGTGCAGCACACCGTCCTGGGTGCCGGTGCCAGCGCCACCGGCCTTGCCGGCGACCTGCTGGGCGACACCGCCAAGGTAACGATCGATACCGATTACCTTGGCGCCCGCGAGCAGGTGCGCGACTTAACTACGAGCTGCGCCACCGCGGCCGCAAGACCGAGTGCGAGATCGACGCCAACGGCGTGCTGACCGGTACGTCCAAGAAGGTCTACCGCGGCACCATGACCTCGTGCACGGCTGCAAGGGCGCAACCGGCACCGAGCGCGAAACCGTGCTGCTGGCCAACAAGGGC
>ENA-OQEN01001119-OQEN01001119.1-human-gut-metagenome-genome-assembly--contig:-NODE-1119-length-10270-cov-1.720103_pt1 | contig 10270 bp, 14 predicted proteins | sample MGYA00242791_ERZ504627 | MGnify/ENA primary metagenome ERZ504627 (study PRJEB26092, sample SAMD00036316) | human gut metagenome | host: Homo sapiens | study: EMG produced TPA metagenomics assembly of...
CCTCAGGGACGCGCATATGCAGCGTGTCGTTGAGGAACGACAGCGTCGCCTGCTGTTCTTGTCTACGCCGGCGGCAGAGACTGAACAGTTGTCTATGCGCATTTTCCAGAAAATATTTGAACGCGGGATGCCGAGCAACGGCAGGAAAAGGGCTCTGAACATAGCGCCGTGCCCGACGACGACGATCAGTTTCTCGCTGCGCGAGAGAAGCTCGCCGGCCGCGCGCGACGCCCTCTCGTAAACGGCGTCGGCGTCTTCTCCTCCGGGCGCGCTGACGTGGAGTTCGTTCATGCGCCATTTGTAGAAGAGTTCTTCGCCGCTGTGGGCTTTAATCTCCGGAACGGTAAGGCTTCCCACGAACCGAAATTCACCTCTGTGAGCAGCGGATTTTTTCCACGCGCACGCCGGGATGGAATGATACGATGCACCGGGCCGTCTCAAAAGCCCTGTCGAGAGGGCTGCATATGATCGTTTCTATCTTCAGCTTAGAAAGCCGAAGGCCTGCGCGGCGCGCCTGTTCGCGCCCTTCCGCACAGAGCGGTACGTTCGTCGCGCCCTGATAACGGAACTGATTGTTCCACTCCGTCTTCCCGTGGCGGACGAAATATATTCTTCTTTCGCCATCCGGCGCGCTCAGCCCGGGCGCCTCGTCAGTTTCTCTTTTATTTTCAAGCTTCAATCATGTACGCCTCTTTTCAGCATTTCAGCTATTTTTATAATATCAACCGTTTACCGTGTTGACAATACCGAACCGGCGCGGGCGAAAGGTTTAGCAATTCATATTCAAAAGTATGAAACGGCTGGATGGCAACAAAAAAGCTTCCGCATTGGAAGGCTGATATTTTCATGTATGGAGCCAGCGTCCGACTTCGAATAGTGGCTCAATTCTCTGGTAGCAGCGGATTATCACACGCGAAAACCAATTTTTATACGTTTTTTTGTACGTTGCCCAATCTTGACCAAAAACCGAATGGCTGGGATCCGAAATTAGGCTCCGAATAATTACATATTGTCAGCTCAAAATACAATATGTAACCTACACTAACCTTTGGCTTAGCGCAGAATGAGGTTACGCATATTTGCCTATTCCTCCATCACCTTTCTCCGAAAATCCATGATCATCCAAAGTTCGCTGACATGAATAAAGCAAATCCGAAATCACGCGGCGATCTGCGTCTGCCAACATGGTCGGGTCAAGCTCGCTTATATATGCGCGTATCTGGGCGATTACGGCTATCAGCTGTGCGATAGTTGTATCTTTGTTTATTGTTGCCGCAATATATCTATTTAAGTTTTTATTGTTGCTAGAAATATTTTGCAGCAACGAAATCAAAGTCGAGATTTCATCTCGCGCCGCCTGTTTGCCTGGAGCTTCGCCTGCGGATTCAATCCCGAACCAGTAGTTGGCGTCCTTGCCGGTGTGTTCAATCAGTTTCTGAATCGTTTCGTAGGAAGGAGATTTCAAACCACGCTCTAAAGCGCCATAAAACCCGGCTGAAATACCTAACATTTCAGCCATAGCACTTTGAGACTTATCCCCTCTTAATTCACGCAGCCGCGTCCCTACAACGTTTTTCATAGGATAAATATATAGCCTAACGGAGAATCAATCAATAGCCTAAAGGATAAATATTTATCCTATCAGCATTGACTTAATACTTATAGAATATTAAACTACTCTAAAGGAGGTGTAATAATGGCATTTAGAAACGAGCTGCTGTTAGAGTGGCAAAAGAGAGAATTTATTACGACAGGAACGAAGGCGGCAAGAATAATTGGCATATCCCCTGCATTTTATTTGAAAATTCTGAAAGGGGAGAAAAAACCTAGCATTGATACTTTGGAAAAGATAAGCGCGAAGACCGGATACTCCATTGCCGAACTACTGGGGCAAGAAGACGAGTGATGAAAGGCTGAGTTTTGTCATAAGGAGGGGATTTAGATGGCAGATGGCGGCAGCGCAAACATTATCATTACAAGTGCGGAGAATTTTTATGAACGTCTGGATTCCTTAATCTCTACAAAGATCGATAGGTTAAAGGAAGCCCTAGAAGAAAAAGATGCTGCTATGGGACGCAATGACTGGCTTCCCGCAAATATGTTCTGCTCTCGGAACGAAATTAGCCCGTCAACTTTAAGCAGGTATGTACGCGACAATATAGTTGAAAAGAAGGTTGTGTCAAAGCGGAACATCAGGTACCGCTGGAAGGGCAAAGTATGGTGACGATATGTTGAACATGAGAAATCTTGGGATTGTATATCGGAATTTTGCAGCAATCCGACGCTCGGCTGAGCGCGGAATGCCTTGGGCAAAAGTATCTGCGAGGCTGAGCAAAGACCCAAATACAATCATTGATGAATCCTCCTCGTTGAATGCTATGAGTTCGTCAAGGCTGCTGAAGAACGTTCCAGGAGGGTAAGGCAAGAATATGGCGGTTACGATTGCTTATAGCATGGGCAAAGGCGGGGTTGGCAAGACGACGCTCGCCGTCAATTTCGCTTGGTATCTGTCGGCTGTAAAAGGCTTTAGGACGCTGCTTGTAGACTGGGATCCGCAGGCGTCCGCCACGAGCTTTTTCTTCTCCGGCGTAGTGCCGTATGAGCGCTCTGTGGCAAAGCTGTTTGACGCGGCGCGCCCTATGAAGGTTGTCAAGAAAGACGTGTCATTTATGTTCCTATTGAGGGTAACGCGCGGCTGACGGTCGCGCCGAGCAATGTGGCTCTGACTGCTGGTGAGCGCGGCGCTTTTGAGCTGGAGGCGACGCGGAGGCTAAAGTATTGGTTTGACGCTTCGTGCGGGGATTTCGACTATGTGATCATAGACTGCCTCCGTCTTTGGGCAAGCTGACGCTGAACGCGCTGCTTGCGGCTGATTATGTCGTTATCCCTACTACACCCGAGCCTATGAGCGTCGATGCTATTCCGGTTTTTCTTAATCTTATTTCCGAAGTACGAGAACTGAATACGGGGCTGAGTGTTCTCGGGATCGTGCTGAACCGTATGTGCGAGAACGAGGCGGCACATGCCTATTACGCACGCGTGCTGAAAGGGCAAGAGCTTTACGCAGGGACGATACACAAGTCGGCTGCTTTGGTGACGATGAGCCACAATAAAGGTTTTATATGCGACGCGGACGGGCGTAAGGCGAACAGGAAGTTATTGGGCGAGTTCGAAGCTGTTGCAGAACGGCTTTTGAAAAGGGTGGCGGAGGCGGGCAAGGCGGCTGTGTGATGAAACGGATTTCTTTCGACGAGAATGAAGAAAAACGGATGTCAAACGTGCTGCGCATGGCATTCGGCAGTGTGATGTCTGAGCCGGCAAATGCCGACACTGCCCCGCCTCCGCCGTTGCTTCGCACCTGACGGCGAAGCAGAAGTAAATCACGGACATACCCTCGACGAGTACGAGCGGCGCGTCATTATGGAGTCAGTCAATAAAGCGAAGGCTCGGTGCGGGCTGCTAAAAGAAGAAGATGTATCAGACGTTGCACCAGAGCCGCCGCGGCGTGAATCTGTAAAAGCCCGGTATATCCCATTGCCGTTAGACGCATTATGCACAGATGAAGTCGGTGTTACAGAGCGGCTCCTCTATCTATATATACTTGCCAACTGCACTATGGGGAAGAATAACCTTTCCATAAGGGAGTTGTCCGATGCTCTGAAGGTTTCAAAGAGCTGCGTAAGTATGGCGATAGCGCCTTGCGCAATGCGGAATGGCTTACATGGGAAGCCCCGCGTACCGGCAAGTCGCGCCAAAACCACTACGTCCCGTTGAAATGGCTGGCGAAGGATAATATGCCGGATTTCGGTGAGTTACCAAATAATGGAAGCTATGTAAATTCTGGCAATAGCCCAAAATTTGGTAACTCCGCAGATTCCGGGGATATGCCAGAAAATGAGGACTACCTAAAATCTGGCAAAATTCCCAATTTAGGTGTATACGCAGAAAGCGTTGTAACCGCTGAATTTGTCGATGATATTCCCAATATTGGAACATCTGCAAAATCTGGAGATATACCAAATTTGGGACATATATCAGAAAATGCAGAGTACCCTAAAATTGGGGATATGCAAAAATATGGAAATATGCCAAATGTTGGCAATAGCGGGAAAAGCCATGCGGGTACCGAGTTTATAGGCGGATCGCCCCAAAATTGGGATATGCAGTTTTTTGATGATATGACAAAAATTGGAGAGTCCCCAAATTTAGGCGATAGACGAAAAATCATTGATACGACTGAATACAGGCAGTGTCTGGCGCAGGTTTTACGCGAGGTCAAGAACAGAGATCTTAGAGATCTCAAAGATATTAAGATCTTAAAAGATCTAAAAGATAAAAAAAATAAGATCTCTGATTTTGTGAATAACTTATGCATAACTTCTGTGGATAATTCCTTACTGCCGGAATACCTTATGTCGATTTTTCGAATAGCTTTCCCGCTCCAAAAGACTGAAAGGCTTCAAGTTGTCAGGAAATTGACTGAAAGGCTTCAAATGGGCTTTGCATGGTATGTAGTGCTTTTCATCGTTATGAAGAACAGCCTTATCTTTCAGGGCAGGACGGCAACGAATGGAAATGCACTCTTACATGGGCTTTGGCGCGGGAAAACGCAGAGAAAATCATAGAGCTGACCTATGTTAAATATGGCTTGAAATGGACGCCGGAACGGTTTATCGAGTATGTCTGCCGCAGTTTGGAGAAAGGGGAATACTGACACAACCTGCCCCCTTTTCATGGCGAATTTATGTTTCTAGGTACGAACGATACTTGCGTTCATATCCCAGATTATGGTAAGTATCCATATTTTAGATAGTATCCGAATATAGATAAGCACCCATTTTTAGATATATCCTTAAATTAGGAAATATACTAAATTTAGGAGTTGCAAGTTGCACACCTATCACGACATTACAACTATTTGCCAGCTCATACAGTCCGCCATTGAAAACTTATCGGATTTATCCAATAACATTTCAATAAAAACCTTGATGTCAAAAGTCTAATTTTCTATAATATCCATTGAAAAGTAGATAGATTTTATAATGAAGATTTCAATGGAGGTTGGAGCATGGAAATAAAACGTGACCGCTATCTGAAAAAGCTAATATCATTCATGTGGGACGGGCAAGTGAAGGTCATTACAGGCATTCGGCGCTGCGGCAAGTCTTACCTGCTGCGGAATCTTTTCCGCAATTACCTGATTAAGCAGGGCGTAGCAGAAGATCATATCATTAGTATTGAGCTTGACCTCACGCGCGACATTCGCTTCCGCGACCCGCTTGTGCTTGCGGATCATGTAAGGGGTATTGCAGGCAAGAGCACCGGTCGTTTTTATCTCTTTGTCGATGAAATCCAGATGTCAGATGAAGTGCCGAATCCTTATAACGCAGATGGGAGAAAGATTACTTTCTATGACGCGCTCAACGACCTTAAATCCCTCAGCAACCTTGATGTCTATGTCACGGGCAGCAATTCCAAAATGTTGTCGTCGGATATTCTGACCGAGTTCCGTGGGCGCAGCGATGAGGTTCGCGTACATCCGCTCAGCTTTGCCGAGTATTACTCGGCGATAGGCGGAGACAAGGAAGAGGCTTTCGACGAATATGCTTTCTACGGCGCATGCCGCTAATACTTTCGCGCCCCACCGAAGCGGCGAAAATGCAATATCTCCAGTCTCTTTTCTCGGAAGTTTATCTGAAAGACATAGTTGAGCGGAAGAAAATCAAGCGAGAGGACGTGCTGTCGTCGATTCTTGATCTGCTCTGCTCGTCCGTCGGTTCGCTGACCAACCCGACGAGGGTTGCCGATGCTATCAACTCAATGCAGAAGCGCAGCGGTGAGAATATCGTCGCCATGAACACGGTAAAGGCGTATATGGATCACCTCGCAGACGCTTTTTTATTCACCGAGTGCAGGCGCTTTGACGTGAAGGGCAAGAGTTATTTTGATTATCCCAACAAGTATTACTGTGAGGATATTGGTCTTCGCAATGCGCGTACCGGCTTCCGCCAGCAGGAGATGACTCACATCATGGAGAACATCATATTCAATGAGCTGATAATCCGTGAATGCTCGGTGGATATTGGCGTCGTTTACACAACGAACGAAACGCAAAAGGCAAGCTGACGCCCGTTGCAAGGGAGATAGATTTCATCGCTGCCTCGGGAGGGAAAAAGACCTATATACAGTCCGCCTACGCCCTCGGCTCTGAGGAAAAAGCAGAAACGGAAAATAAGCCATTTTCCCTTACCGGCGATTCTTTCCCGAAAATCATTGTCCGCCATGACATCAGAAAACGCTGGTATGACGATAAAGGCGTCTTGAATATTGGGATACTTGACTTCTTGCTGGACGAAGCTGTAGTTTAGCTGCGAACGCGGCCATAGCATAACATCTTTGCCGCCTCGCAACCGTTCTACGCTCTAAGAACGGCTGCGATTCCTTCCTCCCTCTTCTCAGCGGCTTTGAAGTTATATATGCTTCGCCGTGTCCAATATCTCTACCGTATCTTTGACGGCTTCTTTGATAGCCTCAGCGGGCTTGTAGGCCATTGGGGATTCGTCGAGGGTGTCAAGGTTTACCGAAGTTGTGAAAATTCCGTCCATCGATTTTTTGAAGTCTTCCATGGCGAGGCTCTTCTTAGCCGCGCTGCGCGACAATATGCGGCCCGCGCCGTGCGGCGCGGAAAAGTTCCATTCCGGGTTGCCCTTGCCTTTGCAGATTAGTATACCGTCGCGCATGTTCAGTGGGATGACCAATAGTTCGTCTTTCTGCGCCGACACTGCGCCTTTGCGGAGAATCATGTTTTCAGTGTCGATGTAGTTGTGGATCGTCTCGATTGTGCGTCCCGTCTTCCAGCCCATGCAGGAGGTAATTTCCCTTATCATCGCTAGTCTGTTGAGCGCCGCGTACTTCTGGATTATAGCCATGTCGTGCAGATAGTCGTCATATTCCGCGCCATCTGCGGCGTCGAGCAGCATAGGTCGTCTGGCACTGCGGATTTTGCCGCGGCTTTGAGTTCTGCAATCATTTTACTGATATTCTCCGGCGCATCTTTGCACTGTTCTTTTATTTTTTTTACCTCTTCGGCAAAATCGCCCTTGCCTGACGCGCGCCTCTGCTTGATTGCCAGCTTCTGGTAGTGTTCCGCCGCGCCTGTGCCGAGGCTGCGGCTGCCGGAGTGTACGGCGAGCCATATCCTGCCGTCTGCCCCCCTATCGCACTCTATATAATGGTTGCCGCCGCCCAAAGAGCCGACGGAGGCGACGGCGCGGTCAATAGAGACGTTCTTGGCGCAGCGCAGGCTTCTGAGGTCGCGCTCCTCAAAGCCGTTAAGTCCCCAAAAGTCCGGGCCGGACTTGCTCCCGGGATGATCACCGCGCCAATAGTCGTCGCGAACATCGAAACCCGAGGGGATATAAGCGTAGATTGCCGCGTCAAGCGCTGCAAGCTCCTGCTCGCCAATCTCCCCTTGTTCGTCTATCTCGCAGAAGGTCACGCCGCAGCCAATATCGACTCCGACGAGATTCGGGACAACTTGTCATGCACAGTCATAGTCGTGCCGATTGTACACCCCTTGCCGGAATGCACGTCGGGCATGATGCAATCTTCGCGCCCTCCGTGAAAGGCGTATTGAGCATTGCCGTAATCTGAGCTATGGCCTGCCCTTCTATTAGTTCCGCGTATACTGTAGCCGCTGCGTATTTGCCTTTAAGAAGCATTTTGGTCCCCGCCTTCAGCTAGTGGTTCACCGGCTTGGATATTTCTTGTATTATAAATGATGAAAATATCTGAATAGGCATATTGTATCAATCAGCTACTTGAGGTGAAGGAGAAATTACAACCGGCTGATAGGGTAATCATGAAATCACTCCATATTGCCATATTAGTTGTTTATAAAATTCTAATAACTGACATTAAAGTAGCATGCTTATAATAAGCCTTACCTTTGACTGAGCACCGGTGAGGTTGGTTTTTACTTCATCACTTTTTTTGAGACGCGTCTTGTAGCGTCCACTGCGTCGTAGAGACATTCCCATCCTTTGCCAGATGTATCACTTCGGCTTTATCACGACTGAGAGCAAGCCGTTCATATAAGCGTGAATTATATTGACGCTGAAGCGTGCGTATACTCTATGCCAACTTCGTTGTCTCAATCTGCATTCGTCTTGACCCTTGATACACATGGGAAGTAGGTAATGCGAACATGACTATAAAAGGGACAGCCAACCTGAAAACCGACACACCGTATCTGATTTTTCTACATCGAATTTCCGAAGCGATGTCTCGGAATTTCGCCCCTGGTATGTCAAATAGAATTTCCGTGCGTTCTCAAGATCCACAGAAAAACCCTTTCCAAACTTTTCGTTCAGCGAAGCCGATAGCGTTTGGATAACCTTTTTCCCATAACCGGCACGGACACAGCAAAAAACTCTTCGCACCCGTTTGGGAAACATAGAGCTATCCATATACTTCAATGGCAAGATGCTGGAATAGGCGAAAAGGCAGCATAAAGAAACAAAAAAAGTCCACAACCCGGATATCGTTGACACACGGTTTGAGGGTAGTTACGGTTTCAATCTGCTAGTGCGAAACGGTCAACACTATATAGCTGGAACGCCTAAAACTTATAACGATTCTGAGGCTTGAAGACGGTTACACAGAATCGGGGACAGACTCGGATAGGAGACTATCCGTCAAAGACACTTGCCGCACTTCTCATACGCTGCCGACGCAGCCGTATATATCTTCCATCGTGCAGAGCCGCACACCGTTCTGTTTTGCTTGTTCAATCAACGATTCGGTAAACCCGCTTTTGAGAATATATAGTAATGGAATTTAGCGTCCCTTCTGAAGGCAGAGGCGTAGGACATGAGCAGGGCAAGCTCGTCTGTGCCGATTTTTTCGTTTTTATATTTGCATGAGCCGATAAGATATTCGCCGTCTGCCAACGACGTGCCAACGATGTCTATTTGTACCTGCTTGCGCATCTGCGAGTCAGTGCCCCACCATTGCCCTATTTCCGACGGGACGAAAGGCAAGCCTTCTGCGTAACGCATTAGATAGTCCCTGCACATTTTCTCAAACACAAGGCCCATGTATTCGGGGAAGAATCGCTTTACCGCCGTGCCGTATATTGCTTGATGCGTCCTGTGGTTATTGCGGACATGTTGCCGGGGACAAAGCGGTACCAGAAGCGGAAGAGATTGTCCCGTATGTTATAAATCGTCCGTTTCCCGGCCTTTTCGCCTATGGGCGTCTCCTTTTGCAATATTTCAAGCTCCAGCAGCTCGTGCAAATATTTGCCGCATACTGCCGACGAGAGCCGCGCCTTTGTTGCGATCTCATTGACGCGTGAAGCGCCGCCTGCAACGGCGGATATTATCGTGTTGTATATCGCAGGCTCGCGCAGCTCCTGCTTCAAGAGATTGCCCGGCTCTTCAAAGAGATAGCTCGATGTGTCAAAAAGGTTATCCAACAGAGCGTTGTCGACGCTTGCCCGAATGTCGAGCTTGTTGATGTAATGAGGCACGCCTCCGGTTATCCCGTACTGGAGCGCTTGGTCTTCCAGCGTGAGATTGGGGCGGAATACAGTGATGTCGAGATAGGTAAGCGGCTGCACCTTTATCTGTGCCGTGCGGCGTCCGTAGAGCGGGCTTTGATAGCCGAGCACCTGATGTTCCATGAAGCTCATGGACGAGCCGCAGAGTATGAGGTAAAGTTTGCTGTCCTGCCACCTGCGGTCAATCATATGCTGGATGCGCGATGATATTGACTCTTCCGCTTTCGCCAAATAAGGGTATTCGTCTATCACGAAGACGAGGCGATTGTCTTTTGAAAGTGTCGTAATTTCTTCCAGAGCACGTCATAGGCGGAATAAACCGGCGCGAAATTGCTGTCCGGGTTTTTGAATTGATATATTGCTTTTGACAGCGCGTCCAGATTCTCATGCGACGAGGCATTGAGCGCCGAGAAGAATATCGTCGGCTTGTCCTTGCAGAACTCGTTGATGAGCGCTGTCTTGCCGACCCTTCGCCGCCCGTATATGACAACGCACTCGAAGCCCCCGCGCTCATAGCGTGTATTCATTATGTCAAGCTCTCGTCCCCTGCAATAAAACATGACAGCAACCTCAGAATAATAATATACTCGCGAGTTAGTAACTCACGAGTATATTGTATGTTTTTAATAGAAGTCGGTCAAGGCATAAGCAATCGTTGGAAAGCTCATATACCGTAGTCCCATTTCATTGCGGCCTCAAGCTCGTAGG
>ENA-OQEN01001120-OQEN01001120.1-human-gut-metagenome-genome-assembly--contig:-NODE-1120-length-10265-cov-4.609193_pt1 | contig 10265 bp, 11 predicted proteins | sample MGYA00242791_ERZ504627 | MGnify/ENA primary metagenome ERZ504627 (study PRJEB26092, sample SAMD00036316) | human gut metagenome | host: Homo sapiens | study: EMG produced TPA metagenomics assembly of...
TGAAGGTGTACCATATGGCCCGTTGGTCAAGTGGCCTAAGACTCCGGCCTCTCACGCCGGCAACATGGGTTCGAATCCCGTACGGGTCACCAAAGAAAACAGCGCGAAAGCGATGTAGAATATATATGGATTTAACGTTAAAAGCGTTAAAGATAGAGTCGGTGCCTATAACGATGAGGGTCCACCCGTTCCCATTCCGAACACGGTAGTTAAGCTCACTCGTGCTGACAATACTCGGAGGGCAGCCTCCCGGGAAGATAAGTCGACGCCGACACAAATTACCGCCCACTAATACTGGGCGGTAGTAACATTCCTCCTTAGCTCAGTCGGTAGAGCATGCGGCTGTTAACCGCAGGGTCGTTGGTTCGAGTCCAACAGGGGGAGCCATCTCAGAAGCCTTGAACCTCAACGGGTTCAGGGCTTTTCCCTTTTCTAAAATAGCTCGAAATTCCCATGTGTCTAACATTTTGTCTAACACGCCTAAGCTAAAGTTTCGCGAATAATTTCAGAGGTCATCTTTTTCCTCGACAAATCAAGGTGTCCATATATATTACAAGTCATCTTTATATCGGCGTGACCCATCCAATCTTGGACATCCTTGAGCGAACAACCTTTGGCGAGAAGAAGGCTCGCACAACTATGTCTTAGATCGTGGAATCTTATATGCGGGAGATTATATTTTCTCAATAGGTCTCCGAATTTGTGCGATATATATGACGGGTCATACATTGCGCCATTCGCCCATTTGAAGATATAATCATTCTCCACATAGGTGTCTCCAAAGAACTCTCTGTTCTTCTGTTCCTCTTCTTTGAGATGAAGCAGTAGCTCTCTAATTTCGGGAAACAGCGGAAACGACCGATAACTTGATTTGTTTTTGGTTTTGTCTTTTTCGACAACCTTGGTTGACATAGAGACCGTGTGGCGTATAAGTATAGTATTTGTGTCAAAGTCAATGCTTTGCCACTGTAGACCCAAAACCTCACTGCGCCGCAGTCCATACATGACTGTAGTTTGGATGAGCGGATGCAAAGGTTCGTCCTTTATGGTCTCAAGCAGAGTGTTAATTTCACTGGCGTTATACCACTCATACTCCCGTCTCTCAAGTTTTGGGAGCCTCACGAGTTCACAGGGATTAGACCTTATGAGCTTATGCCGCATAGCCTCCTTAAAGGCAAGCTGAAGAACATTCTTGTGCAGACGAAGGGTTTTAGGTGATAGACCGCCATTCCCATCTTTTCTGCCGTGGGTCGCCTTATAGTCAAAATATTGCTGTATATTGTCAAGGTTGGCATCCACTAATCTTATTTTGTGTTCCTCAAAATACGGTCGAACATGAGAATCAACTATAACCTTATAACCGTCCCACGTTACAGTGTCTATAAACGGCTTAGTCTCCGTGAGCCACTGGTCTAAGTAGTCCGAGATAAGTATATTGGGTTCATAAATCAGCTGAGCACTTTCATACTCGCTAATTATTGACCGCATAGCCGCCTCAGCTTTACGCAGATTATTCTTTACTTCATAACCTGTGTAAACCCACTTCTGCTTACGCTTTCCAGTGTTGTCTACGAAATTCAGAACGGCATAATATTTGCCGCGTTTTGCTTGCAAGCTTCCTGTCAATTAAATAATCTCCTTTCTGTAGTCCGCTTGCTGTTGTACGGTCATTTTAGCACAACAGCACAAAATGTCAACTACCGGCAGAAAGAAAATTTTCAATACTCTTTTTAGTAATTAAGTAGCTTGTACCTATACGAACAGAGGGAATAGTGCCGTTATGCACAAGATCATACGCAGCCTTTCTTCCTATTCGCAACATTGTCTGCATCTCTTTAACAGTTACCACATCAGGATAATTGTCAAACAATCAAATCATTCCATTCCTGTATTTTTTTATCAGCGCCCTGCGGAAACTGTCTACTCCTCATCAGTGGAGCGACTTTCTATCCGCAGGGTCTTTTAGTTCCCGCCGCGAGTTCACGGCTTCGTAAACCCTACGACTCGTCTACCGCTTATGGTGCGGCGCATCCTCGTAGAGCGTAATCAGTAACTGCATAACCGCCATTATTGCAGTTTGCAAAAATATGTAAATTTTCCAATTAAACTCCTTGCACCCATAGTTAATGACGAGATGGACAGTCTATCTCGCCATTTTTAAGTCCCTACTTACGGCAAGGGATTTCCGCTTTTTTAAGTCCTAACTTACGGTATGGGATAACCGCTTTTTTTAGTCCTGCTTTTACGGCGCAGGATCTCCGCTTATACGTGGGTGACAGAAGTATCGTTATATCACGCCGAGGCTCGCGAGCAGCTGGATAATTGCCACAATAGCAATACCGCCAGTAAGAGCAAAGACGTTTAAAAAGTTATAGATCAATGCAATCAGCATAATATCTCTCCTCTACAGGTCGGTGTAGTCGGCTCAGTGCTCGGGAAGAACGCTACGCCCGGCACGAACTTAATAACATCCGACGGCTCCGGCACACACATCTCTCCCGTTACCGGGTGTCGGTAAGGCTTCGGCTTACGCCTAACCTTCTGAAATGTACCAAAACCATATATTGACAGCTTATCTCCATCGTTAACGACCTTGGAGATAGCGTTGCACACTGCATTAATGCAGAACTCTGAATCACCGAGGGTGAGAGAGTTATCTTTCGCCACAAGTCTTATAAGTTCCTTGCGATTCAAATTATCTTCCTTTCTTTCCTCAAAAGGCGACAAGCTTCGTCGCGACTCAATGTTATAACCATCTTTATCGAGACACACATAAATACAGCCCTGCTGCTGAGAGTTAACCAACGCGCCGTCACCATATCTCATTTTCTGTGTCTCACACGCCGCACCCTGCTCATACATAGTGGTGTTTCCGATTTTATACGAACCGAGTCTGTGCGTATGCGCCATTACAAGGCAGTTGAAATCATACCCCTCATTGCGGAACCACAGCACAGCTTTCTCCGCCGTCTTCATAGGTGAACTGCTAAAAGCCTTCGGGTGAACAAACATTACATGACCTATCTGTGAAAACCACTCGCCAGTATAAACGACTTCGATATCATCGAATGTCTCACGCAGCGGCTCAAACCACTCTTAATATGATTGCGACGGTCGTAATGATAGAAACCATCAACGAAGATGTAGTCCAGTGCCGTCTCAGGCATAAGCTCCTGAAGGTCTGAATCGAGGTGGTTGGCGAGATATGCTCCGAGGCGAAGCTCATGGTTGCCGTAGTTTGCGATGACCTTCTTCGGTTTTATGTAGTCAATAAGGTCTATAATGTACTGCCGACCCTCAACCAGTTCCTCGATACACGGTATGCGATACGACTTCGAGAATTTGGATATCGACTGACAATCAAATATATCTCCGTTGAGCTGTAGGATGTCTACACGCCCGACATACTTTGAAAATGTCTCTATAGGCTTTGCGAACGGGAAGTGTAGGTCTGATATAGACAGAACCCTCGTCGCCACGCCGCGCTCAGCTATCTCACGTTCATAGTTGCGACCGCGATTGAAAGCGGCAAATTCTTTTCGATAAGCACTCTCGCCGAGCGTCTGACCGCTTTCTGCATTGAGCAACTCGGCTATCTGGTCGCAAGTGAGACCATAAATTTTCTTGTTGTCGAAGAGCCGAACGAAGTAGTCAACATAAGACTCTCCGCTCTGCTTCTTAGCGAAGTCTTCCATCAGCGGCTCACCTCCACGGTTCGTGGCGAAGCTTCTTTAGGTAGCGCATCACCTTAAAGCCCTCGGTGCAGTAGTATGTTTTCTTTCGACTGGGAGCGTAGCGGTTCGTTACCGTTATATGCGTTCCCGGAAACTTCTTTCTAATCTTAAAAGCTTCCTCCTGCGAGATTTTAACTATATAAACCATTCCTTTTTATCAATTTGGAGCGAGTTTTCTTACCCCTCTCCTATTGTAACCGCACGGGACGCCCCTAAAATTTGTCGCATAATACGGCTATTTTAAGGGGGCGTTTATCCCGTTTGGGTCGGATTTTAGCCTATTTTTTGTAAATTTTTGCGTGATTTGTTGTCAATTTACGCGAAATATTTATATCGAGTGTATCTCTTTCCATATAGCTCAACATCACCCTCGTCGTCTTCTGCGAGCAGTCCGATAGGTTCTACACCCGCTTCGAGAACCTCATAGAACGAGGTGTTGGGGTAGCCAAAGAGTATGTTAAATATCTTGCGCTGAATCTGAGAATAACGAGGCTCTTCTATCTGGCGCAGGAGGTAGACCATATCGCTCTTGGTGAACGACATATTGCCACATACTCTACGCACTCCTGCCTGATATCGCAACACTGCATCTGTTTTACAGAAGATTCTATGTCCGAAGCATATACACTCTTTATCTCATTTGTCATGTCTGTTACGGCATTGATGACGCGGGTGACTTTCTCGTACTGTCTACGATGAACATCTATGCCATTATCCACAAGAGCGGAGAAGGGAAGGTACTCCTGCTTCTTTCCTATCTCTTCTCTCTGAGCCTGTACGAATTAATACAAGTCTGCACATGATCCATGGTCTCAAATGCTTCTTGTAATTCTTTCGTTTGCGGTCATAGTAGCCTTTGCCGATATCCTTCGCCTTGAAGAAGTTAGGTTTAATAGCTCTTCCGTCGTCGCCCTCAATCTTATATTTATCACGCAGTCGGCGAAGCTCCTTAGCATTATTGATATTGAACTCTTTCTTTGCTTTGTCGATTTCAATGCCGCTCATAATATTCAAGATACATACATCTTTATATATTTCCTCAATATCACTATAACTGCCGCCACGATTAAGGACATCCCATATGCGGGTATTGAGCTCCTGACTGAGGTTGATGATATCGCTATAAGATTGTTGCTCGTTTTAACATCAAGGTCAACCTGCTCGTCGTGAGTGTATCTGCGTTTTTTCTTAACGGACGAGACATCCGGAACTGCTATCAAAAACTTACCTTCGTTCTTAAGCGCGGCGTTAATAAGGTGAAGATTATCCGTAAGAAGCGAGGTGTCTGAATCAAAATCGCAGCCAGATAATTCGTTTAAGACATTTTCGCCAATGCTGTTTATACAGACTATCTCGTTCGTCAGATTAAAGTAGCGGTCGATCTCGCTACACTCCACATTCGTCGGAACCCACACATTGCTCATTGAGATATGGGGGCTGCGCGAACCTACGAGCCTCTGCCCGTACCCGAACCTCTTCGTATGTATGTTGCCAACACCCAGCACCGACACGCCGTCGAACTTGCCGATGCTCGCCTGTAACATCTCGATTGGATTGCCAAACAAGGTTTCGTAATTGCCCTCGACAAGCACATGACCGAGTCTAAGATTTTTTGTAAAAGACTTAAGAATATCTATCTTGAAGTCATGATAAAGCTTCGTCTGCGCAAACCTGTCATTGAGACCGAGAAGCTTGTATACAACATCATTCTTCGACTCAGCAGGGGAGATGTCGAATTCGTCTTCTATCGGATATTTGATATGGTAGCGCAGAACTGCGGGGTCTGTTCTGATAGCTGTCATATAGTCAAATGTCTCCTTGAGGAACGCCGCCGTCTCAGCCTTGTCCATCTGCAAGCTGTTGAGAAGCTGATAGTGCGTCTGCACCATGCGTCCGTCAAAGAAGTGAGTTGCTTATCATACTTAACAACGCCAAAAGTATTGTCGATGTGCTTCATCCAATCGTTTATCGTCCCAAACTTCAGATACTTGATGCTGCTCGGTGTGGTTACTATCTTTATATCTTCCACGCGCTTCGCTTTAGTGTAGCCCTTTAGCTGACTCACCTCTGTTATGCCGTGGTCGGCAAACCACTGCTGCAAGTTTGTATTAAAGCAACAGCATTTAAAGAAGAGGTTGCGGAGTAGTATCATACCCTTATCGCTGTATTTGCCCATAGCTGATATATCTATAAGCCCCTGTCCGTCCCAGATAGAGTTGGTTATCTGCTCGTCTTTTTCTTCGGCGATTAGGTGGTCGCCATCTTCGCTGACAGACATAACCCTATCGAAGAATTTGCTCTCGTAGTCGTCTATCACGAGAATGTTCTCGGGGTTTATTTCCAGTATATCAATAATAGAGCTTGACGGCAGAGAGATATATGACTCAAGCGCAGCAAGGTCTACCTCTTCACCCTCGGCGACTTTCAGTCCACACATCTCCCACTTGTGCATACGAGCATACAGCTTCTCGTCAATAAAGAGACACTTGCCAACGCGAGAACTGCCGCTTGACCTCTTCCACCTGACATACCTTACTCCATTACACACAAAGCCGTCATTATACAGTGTCCTGCGCAGCTCCGCTGTGCTCTTCAGCGTCTTAGGTGTTTTGATAAGCGTGTATACGCCACCTTCAAAACCGAAGTATTTACCGAGCACCTCGTCAGATACCGGATATTCCACAGGCTGTCCAAGTATTATTCCCACCAGCTCGCCGTCTTTTATAGCCACGCAGTCATTGAAGTTAAGGTCTGAGTCTTTATATCCAAAGCGAATATACCTATTTCTGCCGGCTTTATTAAACTCCGCCACCGAGTATTTAAAGGTTACATTTATTACACGCGAGGTATACTCTTTCTTTCTTCCGTAAAAGCTGAAGTTAGTGCGGCGGTACACTTTCTCATAAACCTCGCGCAGTTTTATCTGATCTAAACTGTAGTCGAGTGTGTTGGCATATCGTCTATAATTGACCTTGCCGTCTTTATCCACCAACGAATAACCTGTGTCGGGGTACAGCTCATTTGTTATGTATATATCCTTAGCGTCGATACCCGGTATATATATTGTATTACCTATAGTTAATTCTCCTCATCCATATCCGTATTTATGGCTTGATTTCCATAGTCTATGTAAGCGACCTCATCCAACTGCCGTGGCAGGGGTAGTCGTTGTTGTCGTTGCCGCAGCAGTTAATCCACGGGCAACCCTCACAAAATCCTCTGTTCAACTTCTTTGTTTAATCCTTTCTTAAAAATGCCGTTCACACCTTTCCTCATATCAGCCACACTCATTTTCGTTCGAGTTTTGCTGTCTACATACTATAAACTTTGGTTTAAAGTGTCCCGGTAGGGTAGTTTATGCCCCAATACCCGCATTATATAATTCTTTAGCTCTCGCCTGTACCAATTCCCAAAACTTACAATTTTTAATTTTTGTATTCAGAATTCTTTCGATTTTTTCTGGCTCAAGTTGATGTCGGACTCGTATCTCCGAGAAACACGGAGCCCCCGGCATTTTCATAGCCTTATCGTCACTATATTCCCAAAAGTCCGAGCGCCCGGTGTACCTAATATCTATAATATAAAGATGGTTATGGGCAATCTGAATGCCTATTTTGTGATTTATCCAAAAATTGCACTGCATAATTTGGTCGTTAATAGTTTCGCCGCCGCCGTAACGGCACTCCCATTTATCAGCCGTGACTGGTTTTCCGTTAATCAACCAGTCGTCTCCTTTACAGCTTGGCTTGTTGCATTCCACATATCCTCTGTGTATGTATCAAAAGGAATAGGACAATCCATTAGCTAACCCCCTTCTCATGCGCATACCATAGGTGTGCCTCACTTCTCCGCCCTGTACTTCGCTAACGCCGCCGTCGCCTTGCGTTTCTGTTCTTCGGAAATGCTTCGAGCGGCGTTCTTTCTTATAGTAACTGCGGAGGGGATAGCCTTTAGAATCATCCCGCACACAGTGCCGTCGTCATAAACCGTCTGCTTTACAGGTGTCCAGCCTTTACGCAGCGCGGCATTGAAGTCTTTCGGAACGGTGCTGTCCATTACCCAGCCGTCGCCACTTCTATATATGTGCGTCTCTCGCTCACTCACAGATATCTTACTCGTAATCGTCTTCGTCTTTATCGCCATTCTGAACCCTCTCCATCCAATCTTTTAAAAGTGTCCTCATTCTTCTGCTCGGCACATACAACCATATCTCTTCTCCGCGTCTTATAGCCGATCTCCATATCCACTGCAACATAGTTGAAAGGGCGTACATATCTTGGTCTACCTCTACGCCAAACTTCTCATACACACGCCTCTCCGCGACATTCATAAACAGGTTAACGGCGTAGGCGAGATACCTCTTGTTGATATATGAGTTAGTAGCCCTCTCGTTGAAGACGACATAACCCTTGGTGTAACCTCTGCCTTTCACCTTGTTGCAAGCGCTCTTATAGGTTCCCCACATACGCTCGTCCGCCTTGCACCCACGCCATATATTGTTATAGCAGTTGAATATATGGTCTTTTATTACCTTGAGCTCGCCATCCTCACCAGCCTTACGCCTCTGATACCAATTCATAGACAGCGCATGGGGCGGGTCGCCTATGCGGTTGAGCTTTGGCGACTCTACTATATGTATAAGGTCTTTGATGTGCTTGGTGTATTCCGGCACATAATCGGTATTATCCGAGAAGCGATAAACGCCGTCCTTTAGCGACACACCTATATATGTATAGGGGATTTTGTAAATCTTCATAAAATAGCAAAGCGCCTGTCCGGTAAACAAATACGTTAGCACGAACACCTCATCGAACGAGGTCAACAGCTCCTGCGGCAGAGCCCAATAATAAAGCTTCTGCCCCTTTTGTCCATCAACACACAAAATATCGCGGGAGCGGAACATCTTCATCTCCTCCTCAAATTTGCCTGAGTCGTACAGCTTATCTGTCGCCCGATATGTCGTGCCGTCTAATTCTAAAAAGCCTGTAGCGACAAGCCCGCCAATGTCATTGGTTTTCATTTGGCTCTCGATAAGAATATCCAAGCTCTCATCTATAATAAGGGTATAGCCAAGCTCTCTAATCATCGCCAGCGTATCACGGTTATAATTTCTGAAGGCGGCGTGAGTCGTAGTTATGTTGCGCCCCTCGCTTATAAGAGCTGCTGTGTGCTCTGTCTTTCTGAAATGGTATTCGCTCAGCTTGTTGCTCGGTTCGACGAAGTGCAGCTCTGGGCACCCCTCTTTGATACGATTGCTCTCCGCCAGATACGGCGTGATGTAAATGAATTTCTTCTCCTTGTGTTCGTTCATATAGGTAATGGCAGCTTCGGTTTTGCCGGTACCCATAATCGCATCGCATACTTTTACGCTGATAATAGTTCCTCCTTATAATTTAATAGTTTTTGTAAAAAAAATGTCTTAAAATGGCTCACAGCCCTTGTGTATCAAGCATCTGAACACCCCCTCTCTTAAAAAACAATTTTGTGTTATGTGAAGGTCACAAGTCCACTAACGTGTCCTTGCTCGCCACATAATTCCGTCTACGGAGTAGGCGGGAGGCTACGCTATACCACCTCGGGAGAAGTTCTCTTCGCAAGCTTCGCTAACTTCTCTTCGGAGATACCGCTGACGCCTCCCTCAAACATCTCCGTAGGCGGGTGGAAGGCTTCGCCTTATTTCTAAAGGAAGACTGCATCCTCGGTTCGCTCCATCTTGAGGCGAACTCAGCAAGCCTTTAACTGCGCTGCGCTCCGTTTCCGTTCGCCTTATTAGTGTCGCTCACCTCGGATTTGCCTTGAAACGGCTTACGCCGTAGCCTGTACCACCATGTTATGTATATACCTTACACCCGAGGTTGGTTGATTTACCAAAATCTGAAGGTTAAATTTATGAATAAATTATTAACAGAAGTAGAGGGTAGAAGCTTGGCGCGTAGCGATAAACATAAATAAAAAAACGCGCCCTTCGGCGCGTAAGACGATCGTACACATATAGAGTTTGTAGGAGCCTTCTTCGAAGACGTCAGCCTGTTATAGGCTTATACCACGGACGAAAGACCGCTCGTAAGGTAGACTTTAGGGATTTTAGCCTGTACCACATCTTTATCTCGGATGCTCGTAGGGGTAACTTTGTGCGTAGAGCGGGCTTTTACCAGTTAAAATTTTAAAAAGCACCAATCTACCTGACCCGTAGAAGATACCCTCTACTATGGGCGGGATTTGTGTAGTTCTGAGGGTCTATTTTGACGACGTGTGAGTGGGGTTGATTAACTAAGCGGTTTTTCACGATTATTTTTCTGCTATAGGTTTAAAATATCCCCCGGTATGCATATAATCTATAAAGTGTTATTTTATGGATTATTATAGCTATATACCCGATGTATACAGACTGTAATATTTTTATGTGTTTATAGCATAATAATTATACAGATAGTATACAACCCTTCAGCCCTTCGCCGTCGTCGTCAACACTATATGTTAACATTACAATTTTATCATAAAGCAAAATAAAAAATACCTATACACAAAAAG
>ENA-OQEN01001121-OQEN01001121.1-human-gut-metagenome-genome-assembly--contig:-NODE-1121-length-10262-cov-3.344943_pt1 | contig 10262 bp, 19 predicted proteins | sample MGYA00242791_ERZ504627 | MGnify/ENA primary metagenome ERZ504627 (study PRJEB26092, sample SAMD00036316) | human gut metagenome | host: Homo sapiens | study: EMG produced TPA metagenomics assembly of...
GCAGTTCGTGGCAGGCGGGCTGTACCTGAACGGACAGCGGGTGGAGCTGCGCGGGCTGGACCGGCACCAGAGCTACCCCTATCAGGCTACGCCATGCCGGACAGCATCCAGCGGCTGGACGCCCAGCTGCTGAAAAAGGAACTGGGCTGCAACGCCGTGCGCACCTGCTATGCGCCCCCCAGCCCGGCGTTTCTGGACGCCTGCGACGAATTGGGTCTGCTGGTATTCCCCGAAATGCCCGGCTGGCAGCACATCGGCGACGAAGTGTGGCAGGCGCAGGCGCTGCAAAACTGCCGGGAGATGGTGTGCCAGTACCGCAACCATCCCAGCATCTTTTTGTGGGGTGCCCGCATCAGCGGCAGCCCCGACAACGAGGCCTTTTATAAGCGCACCAACGAAGCCATCCACCGGCTGGACCCCACCCGCCCCACGGCGCACCCGCAGCACCCGCAAAAGCCAGCTGCTGGAGGACGTTTACGCCTACAATGATTATTCCTACGCTGGGCGCGGCGCGGGCTGCGAGAACCGCGCCGCCGTGACTCCCGACACCCGCAAAGGCTACCTTATCAGCGCGTTCGGCGGACAGAACTTCCCCGCCAAGCCCTTTGACGATGAACCTCACCGTCTGGTGCAGGCGCTGCACCACGCCGCCGTGCTGAACGACAGTATCGCCCAGCCGGGCGTGGCAGGCAGCTTTGGCTGGTGCATGACCGACTACAACACCCACCGGGAATTCGGCAGCGGCGACCGCATCTGCTACCACGGCGTGATGGACCTGTTCCGCAACCCGAAGCTTTCTGCCGCCGTTTATGCCAGCCAGAAAACGCCCCGCGCACCCTCCGACATCGTGCTGGAGGTCTCCTCCGCCATGACGCTGGGCGACCTGCCCGGCGGCGCAGCAGCCGCCTGCTGGGTGTTCACCAACGCCGAGAGCGTTCGGTTGTACCGCGGCAACGACTTTGTGGCCGAGTTTGGCCCCGACCGCCGGGGACGCTTTGCCGCCCTGCCCCACCCGCCCATCGAGATCAACGATTTTGTGGGCTCCCTGCTGGAAAAGTACGAGGGCATGGATCACGCCACTGGCGCACAGGTCGCCGCCATCCTCAACGAGCTGCGGCGGGACGCCATGGCGCTTTCGCCCCTTTCCAAGGCGCGGATGCTCTCGCTGCGGCTGAGCTGGAGCGAGCTGCTGCGGATGTACTACAAATACATCGGTGTGCTGGGCAGTTCCGCGCCGGTGTACCGGTTCGAGGCGGTATGGCATGGCCGCGCCGTGCGCACCGTGGTGCGGGAGCCGGTGCAGAGCGTCCGACTGGAATGCACCGTGCACAATCCCCTGCTGACCGACGGCCCCACATGGGACTGCGCCGCGGTCAGCCTGCGCGCCATCGACCAGAACGGCAACCTGCTGCCCTACTGCGGCGAGGCCGTCTGCCTGTCCGTGGAGGGGCCGCTGAAAATTCTGGGCCCCAGCGTGGTGCCCCTGCGGGGCGGCATGGCGCACCTACCTTGCCACCACCGGCGAGGCCGGACGCGCCGTGCTGCACTGCCGCATGGAGGGCGCACTGGACACGGAGGCGGTGCTCACCGTGCGCAGCCGGGAGGAGCAAAACGTTTAATTTTCGTCCTTTCATGATAGATTTGCAGTCTGTTCAAAATTTTATCATGGTTGGCTGATATCCTAGAAGCACAAAGTATTCCGCAGGGCGGCGCTGCTGCCCTGCGTTTCCGTGTGTAAAGCCCCAGAGAAGAGGATGCGAAAACCTATGAGAGAAAAATTCCGTCAATTCATGATCGGGCGCTACGGCACCGATGGCCTGAACCAGTTTTTGAGCATGAGCTCCATCGTGATGCTGCTGGTATCGCTGCTCACCCGCGTTTCCCTGTTCACATGGCTGGGCGCAGCGCTGCTGATCCTGTGCTACTACCGCAGCCTGAGCCGCAACATCTCCAAGCGCACCGAGGAGAACTACCGCTTTTACAGCCTGAAGGACCGGTTCAATAACAAGTTCCGCAGCCTGAAGGAGCAGTGGGCCAACCGCAAGCTGTACCACTACTACCGCTGCCCCCAGTGCCGTCAGAAGCTGCGCGTGCCCCGGGGACGCGGACGCATCCAGATCTCCTGCCCCCGCTGCGGCACCCAGTTCATCAAAAAGAGCTGAGCTGCCATGTTCGGATATGTGATCCCGGATCGGGCCGGCCTCAGCCCCGAAGCGCAGAGCCGCTATCGCTCGGCCTACTGCGGGCTGTGCCGCCGCATCGACGCCTTGCACGGGCTGCGGGGACGGTTCAGCCTGAGCTATGACCTGACCTTTTTAAATATCCTGCTGTGCAGCCTGTACGAGGCGAAACGCCCGCAGACAGCGGCATCGACCGCTGTCCCGTCCACCCGGTGCATGGTGTGCTCTGGCGCAGCGCCGACCCTACCGACTACTGTGCCGACCTGAGCGTAGCGCTGCACTACTATAACGCACAGGACAAATGGCAGGATGACCATAATCTGCTGGCACTGGGGTACAGCACCCTGCTGGACAACAGCACCGCCGAGGCCGCCCAGCGCTGGCCGCGGCAGTGCAATGCGATCCGCGCTTGTCTTGCCAAACTTGCTGAGTACGAGGCCGCCGGCAGCACCGACCTTGACGCGGTGTCCGGCTGCTTCGGTGCGCTGATGGCAGAGCTGTTCGACTACCGGCAGGATCGCTGGGCACCGGAGCTGCGCAGCATCGGCTTTCATCTGGGCAAGTTCATCTACCTGCTGGACGCCTACGACGACCTGCCCCGCGACAAGCGCCGGGGCGCATACAATCCCCTGCGGGAGCTGAGCACCCACCCGGACTATGAGGAAGAGATGCTGGACATCTTTGAGCTGCTGCTGGCACGCTGCGCGCAGAACTTTGAGCGTCTGCCCTGCGTGGAGGACGCGGATCTGCTGCGCAACATCCTGTATTCCGGCGTGTGGCTGAAATACAACTGCAAAAACGCAAAACGCACCGGAAAGCCCAATGCGTCTTGATTTTGTGCCGATGTTCCGGTAAAATAAAACGGATGCGGTGCAGCGGTGCTGTACCGTCAGTATAATGAGTGAGGAAGTATACCGAGCATGAGAGATCCCTATGAGGTGCTGGGCGTTCAGCGCGGCGCAAGCGACGACGAGATCAAAAAAGCATACCGCGCCAAGTGCAAACGCTGGCACCCGGATTTGAACCCCAACGACCCCACGGCTGAGGAGCACTTCAAGGAGGTGCAGGCCGCCTACGATGCCATTACCAAGGGCGATGCCGGCCCCCAGATGGGCGGCAACCCCTACGGCGGCTACCAACAGCAGGGCTACAACCGGCAGAGCTATGGTCAGCAAGGCTATGGGCAGCAGAACTACGGTTACACCGGCTTTGATGGCTTTGACGGGTTTGAGGGCTTCGACCCCTTTGGCTTCGGTTTTGGCTTTGGCGGCTATCAGCAGGCCGGGCCCAGCGCCTCCGGCACCGACACCCCGGAGATGCAGGCCGCCCGCAATTTTGTGGCCAATGGCCGCTACGCCGAAGCGCGCCGGGTGCTGGACGGCATGACCGGCCGCAATGCGCGGTGGTATTACCTCTCTTCGCTGGCCAATCAGGGGCTGGGCAAAAGCGTGGACGCCCTGCAGGATGCCCGCCGCGCCGTGCAGCTGGACCCGAACAACACCGAGTACCAGATGCACCTGCGCCGGATGCAGAACCCCGGCCAGACCTACCGCACCCAGACCACCTACGCCCAGCCCGGCGGGCTTTTGCGCTGGTGCTGGAGCATGATTTTGCTGAACCTGCTGTGCAACTGCTGCTGCGGCGGCTGGGGCTTCCGTGGGTTCCGGATGTGATATGATTTTATACAAAAAGGCTGCTGCACGCACGGTGCAGCAGCCTTTTTCTGTTTGCGGATGTAAGGGTTTGCTCTTACTTCTGGGGAGCCTCGAAAGCAATAGCGGTAGCACCGGCAGCGGCGTCCACACTCTTCAGAGAGATGGGAGCCACCTCGTAGTGCAGGGTGTCAAAGCTCTGGGTGTTGCCGTCCTCGGTGGTGAACTCCAGAACGTAGACAACGTCAGCCTGCTTGTCAGCCTCGACATCGCGGGTGATGACGATGCTCTCGCCGTCAGCCAGACCCTCGCCTGCCAGGTTCTCGCCCTTGTCCTCAGAGCCTGCATCGTACAGGTACAGCTCGGTCACCTTGCTGCCGGTGGTGTTGTACACGGTGTACTCGGCAGAAGTGGCCTCAGCCTCGGAGGAAGCAACCTCGGAGGAAGCAACCTCGGAGGAAGCAGCCTCGGAAGAGGCAGCAGCAGAGGATGCGGTGGAGGATGCAGCGGTAGAGGCAGCGCCGCCGCAGGCGGTCATGCCGACAGCCAGTGCCAGAGCGGCAGCGGCAATTGCAACAGTCTTGAGCTTCATAGGGATTATCTCCTTTTTCGTCTTTTGTTGGTGTCAGCCCCCGGCAGCATACCAACCGCCTTGGTTGGGCTGATGTTCTCTTATTATACGCACATTGACAAAAAAAGCAAGCTTTTTTCGTGAAAAATCAACGATGAAACAAGAACTGTTACCATTTTGACATGAATTTGGCACATTTTAGGTGGCAGAAACATGAAACAGGTTGCGTATATGCAGCTTTCGTTTCCTGCCGCTGTGCAGACGGCGAAATAGAGCTGCAAAAAATTTTATTTTCCCCTTGACAACAGCCCACCGCCGCTGTATACTGTGCATCGTGAACATTGTTCATGTTGGAGGGTGAGTGTATGAATCCAATGGCAACATCCAAGGCGGACATCCTGAAAACCAGCCGGGAGCTGATCCAGCAGAACGGCTGGGCAGCGGTCAACATCCGTGCGGTCGCGGCCGCCTGCGGGGTCTCTGTGGGCTGCATCTACAACTACTTCGGCTCCAAGACCGAGCTGATAAGCGCGGCCGTGGAAAGCATCTGGAACGACATCTTCCACCACCCGGAGGATGAGACTGTGTTTCAGGACACCCTGTCCTGCATCCGGTGGATGTACCGGCAGATGGAATACGGCTGCCAGCAGTATCCCGGCTTTTTCACCCACCATGCGCTGGGTTTTGTGCGGCAGGACACTGCCAACGGCAAGCAGCAGATGCGGCAGACATGGCAGCACATTCTGGACGCCTTGTGCAACGTGCTGCGCCACGATGCCAAAGTCCGTCCGGACGCCTTTACCGAGCAGTTCACCCCGGAGCAGTTTGCGGGCATCCTGTTCTCCCTGATGCTGTCCGCGGTGGTGCAACAGAGCTTCGACCCCTCTGCGGTGCTGGAGATCGTGCGCAGGACCATTTATTAAGCAAAAAAACATCCCACAAGCCTTGTGGGAGTTTTTTTAAGCCCGAATGTGAACATAGTTCAATTTGGTTTTTGCGCCCCGCAGACCATACTACTGCAAGCCCTTTTCCCTACGATGCTTCCGGTACGGCTCTGCCGCGCCGGTTCGCTATAAAATCAAAAAACTGCAATCAAAACAAATAAAGGAGAAAACCGTATGAGAGCTGTTATTGAAACCGTTTTCGATATCTTCTATCTGGTCACCGTGCTCACGGTGGGCATCCGCATGATCCGCGGCAGCAAGGCTGGCACCCAGTTCCGCCTGTTCGGCCTGATGGCCGTTGTGCTGGGCGCGGGTGACTCCTTCCATCTGGTGCCCCGCGCACTGGCACTGTGCACCACCGGTCTGGAAAACTACGCTGTGCCGCTGGGTCTGGGCAAGTGGATCACCTCTGTGACCATGACCGTGTTCTATGTGCTGCTGTACTACGTCTGGCGCAAGCGCTACCAGATCGAGGGTCAGAAGAACGTGACCGTCGCCGTGTACGCCCTGTCCGCTGTGCGCGTTGTGCTGTGCATGATGCCGCAGAACCAGTGGCTCACCAACCACACCCCGCTGGCATGGGGCATCCTGCGCAATGTGCCCTTTGCCCTGCTGGGTCTGCTGATCATCGTGCTGTTCTACCGCAGCGCCAAGCAGAACAACGACAAGGCTTTCCGCTGGATGTGGCTGACCATCGTGCTGAGCTTCGGCTTCTATATCCCCGTGGTGCTGTGGCAGATGTCAACCCCATGATCGGTATGCTGATGATCCCCAAGACCTGTGCCTACGTCTGGACCGTGCTCATCGGCTACAACGCCATGAAGGCTGAGGCCGGCAAGCAGAGCTAACCTTTTTCCCCGCTGCTTAACAGAAAGCCCGCCGACAGACAGCGATGCACTGCTCTGCCGGCGGGCTTTTTATATTGTATAAATAAATATGGCTCCAAAACACCTGCAGGTGTTTGGAGCCATATTTAAACAATTTCTTTTCACCCTTCGGTGAAATATTCCGGGTGGACGCTGCGGGCCTGCTCCACCGAGAGCTTATAGCGGTTCAGGTGGCTTTCCAGCGCTTCGCCCAGTTCATCGGCGGTGCCGTGCAGCACCATTTCCAGAATGCGGGTGTGGGCGGCGCAGACGGACTTGTTCTCGTTGGTCTGCAGGCTGAACTTGCGGATACGTTCCACATGCTGCAGCTCGCCCAGCATATGGTCAAAATGCGCCTCCATGCCGGTGATCTCAAAGGCCTTGCGGTGGAACTGATTGTCCAGTTCCAGCAGCCGGGTCTCCCGGTTCGGCTGGGTCTGATCGGCTTCCAGCAGGCGGTAGTTCTCGATGATCTGCCGGTACTCCTGCTCCTGCTGCTCGGTCAGGCGGCCGCGGATGCGGTTCAGGATCTCTTTTTCAAGGGTAAAGCGGGCAAACTGCTCCAGCTCCATCCGCTTCAGGTCGATAGGTGCCACATGGGTGCCGCTTTGCGGCTTGATGTCCACCATGTGGGCAATATTGAGCATGATCAGCGCCTCCCGCATGGGGGTGCGGCTGATGCCCATCTGCTCCGCAAGTTCCCTGTCGTTCAGGGGGTCGCCGGGCTTCAGCTCCATGGTGATGATCCGGCTGCGGATGGTCTGATACGCCTGTTCCCTCGCACTCAAAGATGCCATTGCAGTGTTCTCCCTTCGGGGTCAGTTGGTGATATACTAGTATATGACCATATTACCCAACTGCCGGGCAACTGTCAATAGCAGGAGCAACCGAAAATCAAGGGCAATTTTTTGCTATTTTGTTCAATGAAGTGCCCGCGCCGGGCGGTACACCACCGGCAGCCACACAAAAGCCACCGCCAAGCCGCAGGCCACGTCAATGACCGAGTGCTGCTTGGTGAACACGGTGGACAGGCAGATCAGCGCCGCCCACACCCATGCCAACACCTTGCGCAGAGGCTTGCCCTCTGCCAGCTTGCTGTGGCTGAAGGCCATTGCCATGCAGGCAGAGCTCTGGCAGTGGATGGAGGGGCAGACGTTCACGGCGGCGTCCGCCTTCCACAGCAGCTGCATGATCCGCAGCGCCGGGTTGTCCCTGCCAAGGGTCTCCACAGCAGGGCGCAGTTCCAGCCCGTTGGGCAGGATCATGTACACGATCAGGCAGAAGGTCATGCCGGAAAACATGGTCAGGCAAAGCTTATCGTAGGTGGCGGTATCGCACCACCACAGTGCCGCCGTCACCCCCGCCAGCAGCAGAAACCAGCTGCAATAAGGGAGCACGAACACTCGTTGAAGGGGATCAGATCGTCCAGCGGGCTGTGCAGGATATATTTCGGGGCAGTGACGGTGAGGTCCAGCCAGAAGAACCAGATCAGGTACACCACCCAGTACAGCTGGTACCACAAATGCGGGCGGCACCGGCTGCGCAGTTGGCTAAGTTTCATGTCGTTTCTCCTATTTTTTATGTGAATTGACGTGTTATTATAGCACATTCCATCCACTTGCGCAAATGTTTTCCCTGCGATACAATAAAAACAAGCTACATCTTATTTATAAAAGGAGTACGTCATGCCACAAGAATTTCCCGCCATCCGTCTGGTCGCGCTGGATCTGGACGGCACCCTGCTGAACCGCGAGGGGCACGTCACCCCCCGCACCCGCGCCGCTCTGCAAGCTGCTGTGGATAAAGGCGTGTACATCGTGCCCGCCACCGGCCGTCCGCTGGCCAGTCTGCCGCCGGAGGTGGCGCAGCTGCGGCATCCGCTACGTTATCACCTGCAACGGTGCCGCCGTGTGGGATTTGGGCAGCGACCCCGTGGGCGCAGTGTACAGCCGCTATTCCAACGCAAAAGAGCACCGCACCAGCACCCCGGTCTGCCTGCTGCACAGCCTGATGCCGGTGGAGACTGCCGCGAAGCCTTTGCCGTCTGCGAGAGCTGCCACGCCGACCTGCGCATTTTCTCGGACGGATACGCCTGCACCGATGCCCACAGCATAGCGCTGGCCGCTGCCCGGGCAGCAAAGAAGGACGGCACCGAAGCGTGCCAGCCCAACGATGGCCGCTTTACCATTCTGCGGGACGCAGCCGAGTGGATGAGCCGCAACGCCTTTGCCATTGAAAAGCTCTGCGTGTTCTTTGAAACCCCACAGCAGGCTGCGGCTGCGCTGCCCGCTTCCGCGCCGTCCCGGGCGTGGAGATCGTGCAGGGGTCGCCGAAAAACGTGGAGGTGACCGCCGCCGGTGTGGACAAGGGTGAGGCGCTGCGCGCACTGGCCGACCGGCTGGGCGTCCCCCACGAATGCACCCTTGCGGTGGGCGACAGCGAGAACGACCGCGCCATGCTGCAAAAGGCCGGGGTAGCCGCTGTGATGGTCAACGGCATGCCGGAGATCCGGGCGCTGGCGCACCTTGTCAGCAAAGCCGACTGCGACCACGACGGCGTGGCCGAGATACTGGAAACCCTTGGCATCTGAGCCAGTTTTTGCAGCAATTTTCCAGCATTTTTACCGGCTTCCGCCCGATTTTTCGGGGCATTCGTCATTTTTGTGCAATGTATACAAGCTCTTATGCAAAACATTGTGCTTGTTGAGTATTACCAAAGACGGGCTGTTCGTTTATACTAGTACTATAAGCGCGTATGGGGGTATTGCGCCCACTGGAGCAAACCCGACGCACCGAGAGAGTTCAAATATAAAAGGAGAAATGCGTTATGAATCCCATCGTAGAAAAGGTCTATCAGATCGGCATTATCCCTGTTATCGCTTTCAACAGCGTTGATGAGGCCCTGCCCCTGTGCAAGGCTCTGTCTGAGGGCGGTCTGCCCGCAGCTGAGGTCACCTTCCGCACTGCCTGTGCTGAAGAGTGCATCCGCAAGATTCACGAGGAGATGCCCGAGATGCTGCTGGGCGCCGGCACCGTTCTGACCTGCGAGCAGGCCGACCGTGCTATGCTGCCGGTGCTTCCTTCATCGTTGCTCCCGGCTTCGACCCCGAGGTCTGCAAGCACGTCATCGACAAGGGCGCATCATGATGCCCGGCACCTGCTCCGCAGGCGAGATGCAGCAGGCCATGAACATGGGCTGCGAGGCTCTGAAGTTCTTCCCCGCTGAGGCAAACGGCGGCGTGGGCATGCTGAAGAACATCGGCGCTGCCCTGAAGGGCGCTCGCTGGATGTGCACCGGCGGTGTCAACGCCAAGAACGTCAACGATTATCTGGCTATGACCAGATCTTTGCCGTGGGCGGCACCTGGATGTGCAAGAGCGATGTGATCAAGGCCGGCGACTGGGCAAAGATCACCGCACAGAGCAAGGAAGCTGTTGACACCATGCTGGGCCTGAAGCTGCTGCATGTCGGCATCAACACCGACAACGAGGAGGAGGCCATGAAGGTGGCTAACCTGATCGGCGCTATGCTGAACATGAAGGTCGCTCCCGGCAACTCCAGCATCTTTGTCGGCAACAAGGAGTTCGAGATCATGAAGAAGCCCGGCCGCGGCACCAATGGCCACATCGCCATCGGCTGCAACAACGTGGACCGCGCCATCTACACCTGTCTCAGCGCGGCGTGAAGTTCGATCTGGACAGCAAGAACGTGAAGAACGGCAAGACCGTTGCCTGCTACATGGCAGACGAGATCGCCGGCTTTGCCTTCCATCTGGTGCAGGCATAAGCGCCTGTCCCCCTTTTACCGTAAAAGCCCCGCCGCAGCGGGTATGCCCTGCGGCGGGATGATGAAACACCTGATATAAAGGAGAATAACCAATGAAAGTCGTTACTTTTGGCGAACTGATGGTCCGTCTGCAGCCCTTCAACTACGAGCGTTTCGTTCAGGCTAACAGCCTGGAGTTCAGCTTCGGCGGCGGCGAGGCCAACGTTGCTGTTTCTCTGGCCAACTACGGTCTGGACGCAGCTTCGTCACCAAGCTGCCCGCACA
>ENA-OQEN01001122-OQEN01001122.1-human-gut-metagenome-genome-assembly--contig:-NODE-1122-length-10259-cov-2.270332_pt1 | contig 10259 bp, 13 predicted proteins | sample MGYA00242791_ERZ504627 | MGnify/ENA primary metagenome ERZ504627 (study PRJEB26092, sample SAMD00036316) | human gut metagenome | host: Homo sapiens | study: EMG produced TPA metagenomics assembly of...
CCAGCCCATCGGCTGCCTCCGGCCCCGACGCCTTGGAACGGCCCTTGGTGACGGCTGCGAGGGTGGCGTTCGTCGCGCCGCCCTTCGCCGCCCTCTTCACGGCGGACGCGCCCTTGTCAGCGCTGTCCACGATGCCGGAGTTGACGGCATCCGTCTCCTCCGTGCGGAGCAGGTCGCGGGCGTTCTCAGCCTCTCGGAAGAGGTTGATACGAAATCCGAGGCTTTCATAGGAGGCGGTCACCGTCCTTTCCATGGCACGCGGTTCCAGACGTTACCGCTTCCCCTTCTTTTTCTGCTTGGCCTCGTTGGGGTTGGTGGAGAACAGGTCATAGAGAACGTTGCCGCTCGGGAACTTGCCCCGGATGCACCCGCGCGTTGCCAGCCAGCAGCAGGCCGTCGCCCGCCTCCGCGCTCTCGTCGATGCACTCCTCCTCCTGCTCGGAGAGGTTCAGCAGCTCCGTCCAGCGCATACGGTCGAGCGGCGACTGCTTGAGGAGCATGATGAAGTCCGCGTTGAGCACGATGTTGCGCGCCGCCTCGTTTTCCAGCATCGCCGTGGCGTTCTGGGTGATGCCGGTGAGCAGCAGGCCGAACTTGCGGCCTTCGTTGGCGAAGCGGCTAAAGTAGTTGAGCACCGTCGGGTAGGCGAAGAGCGACTGCATCTCCTCCACGTAGAGCCACGTGCGCACGCCGCGCTGCGCGTTGAAGTACATCCGGTTGCGGACCGCCTCGCAGACGTTGATGAGGGCGAAGACCAGCATGGAGTCGGCAGGTTCTTGAGGTTGAAGTCGATGATGCGCTTGTCCCACTTGAGGTTGGTCTGGTGGTTGAAGAAGTCCATCGTGCCCTTGACGAACCGCTCGTACTTGAGGGCGATGACCTGCGCCTGACGCTCCGGCTGCTCCTTGGCGATGTCGTAGAAGTCCTGCAAGGTCGGCGGCAGGCCGTCCCCGCGCTCCTCCGCACGGTCGAAGGCCAGCTCCACGCACCGCTGGATGATGGACTGGTCCACCTCGGAGAGTGGCTGCCCGGACTCCTCCGCCGATGCGCCCGCCTGCGCCAAGGTGGCGTCGATTTTGAAGGAGAGCTGTTCGGCTCGGGACGTGTGCGAAACCGTCGTGGTGTCGAAGGGGTTCAGGTGGACACCGGTCCCCACACCGAAGTCGTAGACCGAACCGCCGAAGCGCCTCGCTATCTCGGTGTACTCGCCCGCGCGGTCGATGACGTAGATTTCGTCCGTGGGGTTCGAGAAGATGGTGCCGGTCATCTCGGTCTTGACGAACATGCCTTGCCCGAACCGGTCTTGCCGCAGACAAAGCCCATGGGGCTGGTCAGCAGCTTGCGGTTGCAGATGACGAGGTTGCGGGAGTGCTTGTTCTGGCCGTAGTAGTTGCCGCCCTCGTCGTCAAGCTCCTGCGTGGCGAAAGGCACGAGGATGGCGACCTGCGCCGTGGTGAACATGCGGCTGATTTCCACGTGGTTGTGGCCGAGCGGCAGGATGGAGTTGAGGCCCCAGCGCTGGCGGTAGTCGTAGGTATCCACCTCGATGGAGGACTGGCGCGCCACGCTGATGATGCGCATGACCTGCTGGTCCAGCTTCTCCTTGCTGTCGGCGTAGGTGTAGACGAGGCCGGTGAACACGTAGAGCCGCTGGTTCTTGTTCTGCAAGTTGTCCAGCACGTCCTCCGTCTCCTCCTTGGAGTATTTAAGCTCCTGCGGGAGGATGGAGAAGTCGTACCCCTTGTTCACGGCGCTGCGCTGCTCCTCGATGATTTCCTTGTCAATCCACGCCGAGCGGGTGCGCACGAAGTTGACGGCCTTCGACTTTTCCATGGGCTGCACGTACCACGTGACCTCCATGGGGATGGGCAGGTCCACGATGTCCGCCAGGGCGCGGTCCGACAGCTCCGAACCGAACTTTTTCATGACGAGCACCTGCGCGTAGACGCCGTTGTCGAGCTTCACGCAGTCGTTGTAAACGCCGTCCGGCTTGAAGTCGATTTGCCCCGGCGCGATGCAGTCCTTGGTGGTCTGGGCGCTGCGCGCGAGATGTCCCGCTGGTAGTCGAAATAGAACGGCTTGAAGGGGTTTAAGAGCGAGTGGATGACCGCGAGGCGCTGGGTGCCGTTCATCAAGTGGGCCGTGGAACCCATGGAGTTGAGAAGGCGGCTGCACTCGGTCTCGATGCGCGAGAGCTTGCGGGTCGCGTCGTCCGCCGTGTCCGCCGTCACCGAGTAGGTGAGGTAGCGGCTGCGCCGGATGTTGGAGACGCCTTCCCTCAGCTTGTCGTTCAGAATGTCGTTGAAGACCGCCGCGTCGTGGCGGGCGCGTCGTTGTCCTGCCGGTTCACGTCGAAGAACTGGCGCTGCCCACCTCCTCCTTGAGGAGAGGCGTATTCACGACGCTCATCTGGACGAGGGTGTCCGCGCCAAAGGAGTCGTAGAGCCTGCACATGGCGGAGAACATGGCCTTCTGCTGCTCGTCGCGCACCGAGTGGTAGCTTGTGTCGTCGAAGGCGATGGAGGCGGAGAACAGGCCCTCCTCCACCTCGCAGATACCGTCTTGGAACATCTTGTTGTAACCGATGTACTCCACGACAGTCTTGGCGCGCTCGCGCCTGCGGCGGAAGCTCGGTCTTCGCGGACAGCTCCTTGTCGCGGTCTTTGAGCTGGCTCTTGACGGAAGCGTACCTCCGCTTGGCCTCGCGGTCGGCCTTCTTCGCTCCTTGGCGAGGCGTTTTAGCTCCTTTTTCGCGGCCTTGCGCTCCCTGCGAGTCAGCTTACGGCCCTTGGGCTTCGGGGAACCCGCGAGGAGGAGAGGGCGTCGAGGTCGATGTCGCCCGCATCCGGGGACGGCTGCTGCCGCCCGCCGCCGAACCCTTCCCCGAGGTATGGACGAACGCCTCGATGTCGAAACCGGCGTCGGTGGCTTCCTCTTCCGTGAGGGCCACATCGAGAGGTTCCCCGGCGGCAGGAGCGCCGCCCTCGGGGATGGAAGCCCCGCAGCAGGGGCAGAAGAGCGCATCCGCGCCGAGGCGCGTGCCGCACTGCGGGCAGACGCCCGCCTCCCCGTCAGGCGATGATGCGGCCTGCGCGGGGGGAATAGGATTCGATTCCCCGGAGACCGTTCTGTTTCCGGTAACTCTTACCATAGACATTTCCTTTCCGCTTCGGCTTGTCAACCCGGTCGATGAGTCCGGCGAGGGCCATCGACGGGACGTAGAAGATGCGGTCGGAGCCGAAGTTCGCCCGCAACCACAGCGGCACGAACTGCTCGAAGGGCATCCCGTGGGGCCGGATGAACCCGCAGCACCAGAACGGGAGGCTGACCGCGTAAATGACCATCATGTAGTCGCCGGGGTTCAGCCCCAGCACGAAGTACAGGTACAGGCCGGTTGCGGCGGCTGCGCCGACCGCCCCGGCGATGGAGGCGAGGGTTCGCCCGGTCATCTTGCCGACGACCTTGCTGGTACTCGCCGATGTCCTTATGCACCGCTACCGAGAGCAACTGCCGTCACCCCCTTAGATGCCAGCGGCCCATCCGGTGTCGAGCGAGCCGAAGTAGATGGCCGCGCCGACCACGATGCTCCGCCGACAATCATGGCGATAGCGCCGGAGAGCTGGCCGCCGCCGCCCTGCATACCGTCCTTGATGGTCATGCCGAGGTTGACGAGGCCGAAGACGACGAGCACGCCGCCGAGGAAGGTGACGCCCTGCGTGAGCATCTTACTGCGTTATCCAACATGGTTTACTTCCTTTCTGTCGATGTGTGTGTGGTTCCTCAGAACCCGGAGAAGCCGTAGATGGCCGCGAAGCCGAGCAACACGGCACCCGCCGCAATCATCGCGACGGCCTTGCGCAGCTCCCCGCCGCCCCCACGGCTCCCGTTCCCAAGCTGAATGCCCAGATACAGGAGCCGAGGAAGACGACGGCGGAGCCTATGTAGCCAAGGGTTTCACGGCGAGCCGAACAAGGGATTCCATCCCATCTTCACCACCTGTCCTTTCCTTCAAGGCCGAGCCTTGCACCGCATTATACCGGATGCAGGAGCCTATGGGCGCTCCCCGACGCCGGTCTCCATGTAGAGCTTGAAGTCGAAGCTCTCCTTATGGAGCCGCTTCCTGTTCCGCTTGTCCACGATGTAGCAGTAGCGCCGGTGGGCGGCTGGGTCGTACTTGTCGTCCATCAGGGGGTTCGCGCCCGCGATGAGAAGAATGGCCTTCCTACGGCTCATCTTGGCAATCTCCGCCGCGTCGATGAGGTCGCGGCCTTGTATTTGCAGGTTCTTGCTGGATGAGCTGGACTGCCCCGCGCTCTCCCCGTAGGTCATCTGGTTGATGGTCTGCTTGCCAATCATCTCGGCGATTTCCTTGTTGGTGGAGTTCGACTTTCCGCCGAGGAACAGCGTCGTGTCGCAGCAGTCCACGATGGTCTGCGCCTTCTTGTCGTACTTGCTTTCAAGCTGACTCATGGATTGCAGGATGATGGTGATGCCGATGTTGCGGCTTCGCGTGACGGCGATGGTCTCCTCGATTTGCGGGATGGTGCCGATGTTGGCGAACTCGTCGAAGATGAAATGGACCGGCGTCGGCAGCTTGCCGCCATAGTCGGTGAGGGCCTTGCGGCAGAGCTGGTCGATGGTCTGCCACATAAGGATGGCGAACAGGAACGAGAGGGTCTTGTCGGTGTCCGAGAGGATGCCGAAGATGACGGCCTTCTCGCCGGGGTCACCGAGCTTGTCAATGTCCATCTCGTCGTAGGACAGCAGTTCGCGGATGCCCGCCGTGGCGATGGGCGCGAGGCGCACGTTGCAGGAAATGATGATACTTTTCAGGGTCTTGCCCGCAGCTACCTTGAAGTTCTTGTAGTTCATGAGGGCGAAGTCCTCGTCCGGGGAGAGGCCCCCGCACTTGCCGGGTTCCTTCCCGTCCGAGTTACGCTTGAGGTTCGTGGGCTGCCACGACCATCCGCTCGTGCCGCCGCTCGACCACCAAGCCGCGCGAGAGGCCGGTCGGTCCCTGCGGCTGGCTGCCGCCGCCGTCCTGCACGTACCGCTTGCCGTCCTCAATTTGCAGGAAGAGCAGGTCGAGCGGCGACTTGTAGTTCTCGTCGTTCTCCCGCGCCTCCGCCATGGAGAGCAGGTCAGCAGGCCCGGCAGGTTGTAGTCCTCCGGCGGGAACCAGTCGCGCAGAAGCGCGATGAGGGCGGTGTAGAGCATCCGCTCCGAGTTCTCCCAGAAAGGGTCGCCCGCCTTGCCGTCGCCGTTGGTGTTCATGATGTAGCAGTTCACGAACGACAGGATGTCGGTGTCCGTCTTCACGTATTTCAGCGGGTTGTAGTGCATGGATTCGGAGAGGCTAATCGTATTGAACGAACGCACCTTGTACCGTTGTCCGCGAAGAGGAAGCCCGCCTCCTTGAGGAGGGTGCCCTTTGGGTCGGTGATGAAGTAGCTGGTGTTGAGCTGCATGATGTTGGGCGTGACATAGTTCCTCGTCTTGCCCGAGCCGGAGCCGCCCACCACGAGGACGTTGAGGTTGCGGTCCAGCTCCGGGTCGAACTTGGGGCGGTGCAGAGCCAGACCGTAGTTCTTAGTGAAGATGAGGTTGTTGTCCTCGTTGGTGGCGTCGCGGAACGCCCTGCCCTCCTTGAGGGTGCCCCAGCGTGCCGAACCGGACTCCTCGCCAGCGCGGTAGTTGCCGATAAAGGCGACGTACCGCAGCCAAAAGAGCCAGACGACCACCGCCATGCCGAGGCCGACGAGCAACGGCGTCGGGGAGACGTCCACATGCAGCGGCTCCTCACGGATGAGGACCCACATGCGCGTGAAGGCGTCGCCCCAGTGCTCGAAGAACTGGCCCGGGTAGGAGGCCAGCGCTCGCCGTAGCGGTCGCCGAGGTAGAAACCGAGGGCAGAGAGGACAAGGGTAGCCAGTGACGAGCGCGCGACACGCTTGCTCACCTCGGGGTTGCCTGATGCCATGACCCTCACCTACCTGACTTGGCTCATCTTGTCCGAGATGTCGATTTCGCGTTCGGCGATGCCGCTCTCCTGCTCAAGCTGCCTGTCGCGGCGCGGCATTCCGCCGCCTCGAGCTGAGGGAGAGGGACTGCTCCTCGCGCACCTTGGACGGCGCGATGTCGGTGCCGTTCTGCTCGCGTTCGAGGCGCAGGGTGCGGGTGTCGGTATCCATCCCGTCGTGGGAGTCGATGCCTGATTGATGTCCGGGGTGCGCCCGTCCATATCGAGGGAGCCGTCCGCCGCCTGCGGCGTGTTCCTCTCGAACCAGTCATGGGTGGCGTCGATGTTGTAACGCTCCTTGAGCGCCTTCGCGCCCACCGCCCAGTCGCGGTTGCCGGTGGCCTCATCCCGTCCGAAGGGCATGAGGCTGCCCTGCCCGTCGCGGCGGGCCTCGTAGAACATGACCTCGCCGTCCTTGGTGGTGGTGACGCCGATGCCGCGCTCTGCGAGCCTGTCTTTGAAGTCATCAAAGTCACGGCACGCACCGCGCGCCCTCTCGACCTCGCGGGCGATGGTCTCTGTGTGGTTGAGTTCCCCTGCGGTCACCAGCCCATCGCGCGCCGCAGCGCCGAGGCCGGGGCCTTTCACCGGCTGCGCGGATTCGCGCCCCGGTAGGTCGGGGAGGTCCTTGATTTGCGTGAGGCCGCGCATCTGCTCCTCCGTCACAGGAAGGGCGCTCTCAAGGGTGCGCGCCACGCGCTCGGCGTTCATGCGGGTCATGGCGTCCACGTACCGCTCCGAGCAAGCCTGCACCTTCTCAAGGTCCTCCGTGCGGAAGCGGACGAACCCGTTGCCCTCCTTGTCGGCGAGGGCGTCCATCTGAACCCCCTCCTCCTGACAGACCTTTGCGAAGAGCGCCGCGTCGTCCGCCTGCCCGAAGGGAATGTAGACCTCCTCGGGCTGGGCGGGTTCCTCAGCCTTCTCCGTGCCGCGCTGCCCGCCGTCCCGTTCCGCGAGCCGCCTCGCGTACTCGCGCTCCCGCATCCAGTCGCGCACCGCGTAGCTGGCGGCCCTTCCGATGAGCCGGAACAGCCTCTCGCCCAAGTCGTCGCCGAAATCCTGCGCCATATCAAGCTCCTTTCCGTCGGCCTTGGCTCGGGGCCGGACGGCCCCGCCCCTGACCTTGAATCTTATCACGCGGAGGGGACAGGTATCCCGCCCTCCTATCCAATACACGCCGGAAGAGGCCGTTTTTGCCAGCGCCGTCACCTTCCACAGTGAAAAGTTTTCCGCAAACCCCTTTTCTGGCAAATTTCCCCGTTTTAGCGTGTTCCTTATGAAAGGAGGAACACTGATATGGGTTCAAAACAGGAAAGACGCAGGGAGAATGACGAGCAGGCGAAGCTGGACAAGTTCTGCTCCTATTGCCGGAAGGTGCTGCGCAACGCCAACACCGACGTGCTGCGCGCGCAGGCGCGGAGAGCCAAGCGGGTGACGCTCTTCTCCGACCTATGCGAGGCCGAGCTGGACAGGCTCGCGTGCCCGTTCTCCTACGGTACGGAGGAGACGGTCTTCGACGTGGCGGGGCATGAGGTCGCGTCTTGGGCGATGGCCTCGCCGAGGCGTCCGGGAGCTGCCGGAGGCCGAGCGCGAGGTCGTCCTGCTCTACTACTTCGCGGGCTGGAACGACCGACAAATCGCCGACGAGCTGGGCTGCTCGCGCTCTACCGTGCAGGCGCGGCGTTCGGCGGCGCTCGCTGGGCTGCGGGAGTCCCTTGGAGAGGGGGCGTGCCTCTATGATTACCTATGAGACCATGCTCGCCGCCATGGACGGCGACCCCGTTGCCGCCGGGGACGTGCTCGACCATTTCGACGGCTACATCGACCGCCTCTGCACCCACGCCTTCGTGGACGCGGATGGCCGCGTCACCTACGGCGTGGACACCCTGCGCAAGACCTACCTGCAAGGAAGGCTGCTCGCGGCCATCCTGCGGTGCAAGCTGTGAATCCCCTGCTCTTCAAAGCGGGGATGCAGGCATCCCTTTGATTGACCTGCGGAAGCATATCGGGACCGCCGTCCCCGGTAAAGCCTGCTGCGCACCGCCTGCGCGGCTCCGGGTTTGACAGGGGACGCCGTTCCCGATGCCGGGCCGACATGCCAATCGAAGGGCAGGCCCCGCCGGGGGCGGCGGGTTCCCCATGATGGGGCCGAGGCCACGGAAGGGAGGTGACGGTATGGCAGCACAGGAAATCCCCGTATGGGAGAAGTACACCCTGACCGTCGAGGAGGCGGCGCGGTACTTCCGCATCGGCGAGGGAAAGATTCGCCGACTCGCGGACATCGTGCCGACGCCTGACTGGGTGCTTATGAACGGCAGCCGCATCCAAATCAAGCGGCACAAGTTCGAGCAGTTCATCGACTCGACCGATGTTATCTGAGGGTAGAAAAAGAGCCTTGAATATGCTATACTTGATGTAGCATATCAAGGCTCTTTTCCCTATACGGAAAGGGGCTATATGGACTTTGAATACGACAAGACGTGACAACAAGAACCGCGTGCTGCGCACCGGCGAGAGCCAGAAGAAGGACGGCAGGTACATCTTCAAGTATGTGGACGCGATGGGCAAGACGCGCTACGTGTACTCGTGGCGGCTGGTCGAGACCGACCGCCTGCCGAAGGGCAAGCGTCCGTGCCTGCCGCTCCGCGAGAAGGAGCGCGGAGATTCGCCGCGACCTCGACGACGGCATCTACACACTGGCAGACAGATGACCGTCTGCCAGCTCTACGAGCGGCACAACCGCTGCAAGCCGAACGTCCGGGAGGGCACCAAAGCGGGAAGGGAACAGCTTATGCGCCTCCTGCGGGAGGACGGGCTGGGCGCTCGGAAGATATGCGACGTGCGCCCTACCGACGCAAGGGCTGGGTACTGCGGATGGCGGAGAAGGGCTACGCCTACACCACCGTCAGCAACCACAAGCGCTCCCTCAAGGCCGCGTTCTACACCGCCGTGCAGGACGACCTCATCCGCAAGAACCCCTTCGACTTCAAGATGAGCGACGTGCTCGAAAACGACACGAGGCCGAAGGAGCCGCTGTCCCCCGCGCAGGAGGAATCCCTGCTCGCCTTCGCACGCACCGACGTGATGTTCAGCCGCTACTACGACGAGCTGGTCATCCTCCTCGGCACGGGGCTGCGCATCTCGGAGCTGTGCGGGCTGACGGAGGACGACGTGGACCTCGCGCGCCGGGTCGTCCGCGTGGACCACCAGCTCCTCAAGGCCAAGCGTGGCAACAGCCTCTACATCGACAAGCCGAAGACGAAGTGCGGCGTGCGCGAGGTCTACCTGAGCGAGAAGGTTGCCATGGCGTTCTGCCGCGTCCTCGCGAGGGAGCAGCCCAGAGAACCCATCGTCATCGACGGCAGGAAGGGGTTCCTCTTCTTCAACAAGAAGGGGAAGCCGATGTATGGGCAGAGCTACGCCTCGGCGTTCAGGAGCATGGTCGGCAAGTACCGCAAGGGCGACCGCCTGCCGTTGCCAGAGTGGTGACACCCCACACGATGCGCCACACCTTCTGCACGAGGATGGCGCTCGCGGGCATGAACCCCAAGAACCTGCAATACGTCATGGGGCACTCAAACATCGAGATGACGCTCGGCTACTACGCCCACGCCAGCTCGGAAACGGCCATGGAGGAGATGCGCCGCATCTCAGCATGATGGATGCAACGCCGCGTACCACGTTTTGCAACCCACCCGAAAGAGGGCGCGGGGATGCCGCGCGGCATCCAAAAAATGGGAAACGCCGCCAGCCCGCATGGAATCTGGGGTCGGCGGCTCCCGGTAAAAACGCAGAGGCCCTTCGCCTCGAAACTGATAATTTACAATAAATCCTCAAATCCGAAGGAAATCTTACGATGAGCGGGCGATTCTGCGAACGGCCTGCTGGATATGCAACCCAAATGCAACGAAACACGGGGACGAGCCTTGATATGCGCGCTCGGAGAGGATGCGAGAGGAACGGGAAGAAGCGTAGGGAAAAGAAGAGGGCGGCGTCCGGCTCGATAACGAGTCCGGGACGCCGCCCTTCATGCTTTTTGATGTCTGGATGCCAGACTCTCTCCCCGTGCAAAAGTGAAGGACGCGGGGAGAGACGACTAGCGGAAAGGACGGGCGGATGAGATGCCCGCGCCGGAAAGTGTATCACAACCCCAGCCGCGAGCGCATGGCTTTCCTCATCTCGACGGATTTGACCCTGCGTCGGCTCTTGCCCGCGAACTCCACGGGATAGCAGACCTCGG
>ENA-OQEN01001123-OQEN01001123.1-human-gut-metagenome-genome-assembly--contig:-NODE-1123-length-10249-cov-2.591681_pt1 | contig 10249 bp, 15 predicted proteins | sample MGYA00242791_ERZ504627 | MGnify/ENA primary metagenome ERZ504627 (study PRJEB26092, sample SAMD00036316) | human gut metagenome | host: Homo sapiens | study: EMG produced TPA metagenomics assembly of...
CGCCGTGCGTCGAGACTATCACCCCGGCGCAGCCCGCGCGCGCGGCCTTCTCGGCTCCCTTGGCCGTCATGACGCCCTTGAGCAGGAAGGGGATCTTCACGCTGCCCGTCAGCTCCCGCAGCTCCGCCTCGCTCTTCGGCGCAAGCTGGCTCACTGCCGAGCCCATGTTGGCAAAGCCCGCCGCGTCCACGTCGCAGGCGAAGGCTATGCAGCCCGCGGCCTCCAGCTCCTTGGCGCGGCTTATGAGCTTCCCGTTATCCGCCCAGGGCTTGAGCGTGACGACGTTCAGGCCCTCGTTCTCGCGCGCGGCGTCCAGGCCGCAGGCGTACTGCTCGCCGTTGGCGTTGTCGCCCGAGAAGGGCAGGATGCCCGCCGCCTTCGCCCCGCGTACCAGGGCGAAGGTCCAGTCCCTGTCCGTCATGGCCCCGTTGTAGTTGTGGCTCATGCCGCCTATGGGCGCGGCGAAAATGGGGTAGCGGAAGCGGCGGCCGAAGATCTCCAGCGAGGCGTCCTGGCCCCGGCTCTCGTACACCGTGTCCATGTTTATCTTCACGCGCGAGAGGAACTCCACGCAGTTCGTCCAGGAGGAGCCGTCCCCCATCGCGCCGAGGCCGGGTATCTCGCCCCGGCAGGCGGCGCCGTTGCAGACCTTGCAGACCCGGCAGTTGGGGCGCATTATCTCCCTCGCGCGGCTCCAGACCTCGTCAAGCGTCATTGCTGACCCTCCCCTTGTTTATGAGCTTGATAACGACCAGCGTGCCGAGCATGAGCAGTATGGCCACAGGCAGGGCAATGTAGGCGTTGGGCACGAAGCCCGCTACTATGTAGCTCACGCAGCTGACCGCGGCGCAGGTGATGGCGTAGGGCAGCTGGGTGGAGACGTGGTTCACGTGGTCGCACTGGCGCCGCGGAGGCCATGATGGTGGTGTCCGAGATGGGCGAGCAGTGGTCGCCGCAGACGGCGCCCGCCATGCAGGCCGAGACGCAGACGACACCGTGCGGGTCGGTAAGCGGGAAGACGCTGAGGGTGATGGGGATGAGTATGCCGAAGGTGCCCCAGCTCGTGCCGGTGGAGAAAGCGATGAAGCAGCCGATGAGGAACACGATGGCGGGCAGGAAGGCCTGGAAGCTCTCAGCCGAGGCGCGCAGCGTGGTATCGACGAAGACGGTAGCGCCCAGGGAGTCGGTCATGGCCTTGAGGCTCCAGGCGAAGGTCAGGATGAGGATGGCGGGGACCATGGCCTTGAAGCCCTCGGGGATGCTGCTCATGATCTCGCGGAAGTTCATGGAGCCGCGGCAGAGGTAGTAGACGATGGCGAACACCAGGGCGAAGGCGCTGCCCAGCATGAGGCCCTGGGAGCATTGCAGCCGGAGAAGGCGTCCACAAAGCTCGTGCCGGTGAAGAAACCGCCGGAGTAGAGCATGCCCATGACGCAGCAGAAGACGAGCACGACTATGGGCAGCACGAGGTCGATGACCTTGCCCTTGCCCTCGGGGACGTCGTCCTCCATGCCGGCGTAGGGGTTTTTGCCGGAGAAGAGGTCGCCCGCCTGGGCGTTTTTCTCAAACTTCGCCATGGGGCCGTACTCGATCTTCAGGACGGCGAGGCCGATCATCATGATTATGGTCAGCCAGGCGTAGAAGTTGAAGGGTATGGACTTGATGAACAGGGTGAGGCCCTGGCCGTCCTCGACATAGCTGGCCACGGCGGCGGCCCAGGAGGAGATGGGGGCGATGATGCAGACGGGCGCGGCGGTGGCGTCGATGAGGTAGGAGAGCTTGGCGCGGGAGACGTTGTGCTTGTCCGTTACGGGGCGCATGACGCTGCCCACGGTCAGGCAGTTGAAGTAGTCGTCCACGAAGATGAGCACACCGAGCGCGATGGTGGCCAGCTGCGCGCGACGCGGGTCTTGATGTGCTTTGCCGCCCAGCGCCCGAAGGCCGCGGAGCCGCCCGCGCGGTTCATGAGCGAGACCATCGCGCCGAGGATGACGAGGAAGATGAGGATGCCGATGTTGTAGCCGTCGGGCTGGGCCAGCACGGCGACGATGCCGTCGTTGAAGATGTGCAGCACCGTGCCCTCAAAGGCAAAGTTCGAGTACAGCAGGCCGCCGGCGAGGATGCCGACGAAGAGGGAGGAGTAGACCTCCTTCGTGATGAGCGCGAGGACGATGGCTATGACGGGCGGCAGCAGCGACCAGGCCGTGCCGTAAAAGCGGCTTACGGCCTCCTCCGCCTCGCCGCCGTCCGCGAACACGCCCACGACGAGCGCGCAGACGATGAGCGCCAGGACGGCGATGAGCGCCGGCAGGGCGCTGATTTTTCTAGTCTTGTGCATTTTTTCTCCCACTCTCTTTTGTTTTATAACAGCCGGATATCCACAGACGGCGAGCGCTGTGGATACCGGTACCGTTTCAGTTTTCCATGAAACGCGAGAGGAAGTCCCGCGTCTCGGGGCTCTGCGGGTTTTTGAAGAGCTCCTCCGGCGCGCCGCTCTCCCAGATGACACCGTCCTTCATGAAGACCGCCTGGGTCGAGACGTCCCGCGCGAAGGCCATCTCGTGCGTGACGACGAGCATGGTCATGCCGCCCGCGGCGAGCTCGCGCATGACGGAGAGCACCTCGCCCACCATCTCGGGGTCGAGCGCGCTCGTCGGCTCGTCGAAGAGCAGCACCTCCGGCTCCATGGCCAGCGCCCGCGCTATGGCGACGCGCTGCTTCTGCCCGCCGGATATCTGGCGCGGCCTTGCGTTTATGTAGGGGGCCATGCCCACCTGCTCCAGGTATTTCATCGCGTTGGCCCTCGCCTCGGCCTTGCTCTTTTTGAGCACCTTGACCTGGCCTATCATGCAGTTTTCCAGCACGCTCATGTTGGCAAAGAGGTTGAAGCTCTGGAACACCATGCCCACCTTGGAGCGGTAGGCCGAGGCGTTCACCTTGCCGGAGATGACGCTCTCGCCGTGAAAGAGCACGTCGCCGCTCGTCGGCGTTTCGAGCAGGTTTATGCAGCGCAGCAGCGTCGATTTGCCGGAGCCGGAGGCCCCTATTATGCTCGTCACGTCGCCCTTGGAGACGGTGAAGTCTATGTCGCGCAGCACCTCGTTCTTGCCGAAGCTCTTGGAAAGGTGGCGGACCTCAAGTATCTCGTTCATCAGCGGCCCTCCCTTGAGCTTCCGTTGCTGTTTTGCAGGCTCTGGCGCAGGCGCTCCCGGTACTCGGGGCTGCGCTCGTCAAAGGGCGTGCCGTGGTCGGGGTGGCTGTAGGTGCCGGCGGCCATGGTGAGCTGGTCGGCCTGGGCCAGCTCGTAGCTGCTCTTGCCGTCCATGAGCTTCTCCACCCAGCGGAGTATGAAGGAGGCCGTCAGAGTCACGGCGAGGTAGCCTATCATCTCTATCGTCGCGCTCGGGAAGTACATGTTGTTCAGGCCCACGAGCTGGCGGTGGAAGGCGAAGAACTCCATGAAGCCGATGATGAACATGACCGAGGTGTCCTTCACATTTATTATGAAGTTGTTGCCTATCTGCGGCATGATGTTCCGTAGGGCCTGGGGCAGGATGATGCTCGTCATGGTCTGGTAGTGGTTCATGCCTATGGCCTTGGCGCCCTCGGTCTGGCCGGGGTCTATGGAGATGATGCCGCCGCGGACCGATTCGGCCATGTAGGCGCCGGTGTTTATGGAGACGATGAGTATCGCCGCGGCCCACATGCTGCTGAAGCTGTACTGGTTGTTCGAGAAATAGGGCAGGCCGTAGAAGATGAACACCGCCTGCAGCACCATGGGCGTGCCGCGGAAGACCTCAACATACACGCGCACGATGACCCGGACGAGCTTCAGGAAAAAGCGCTTGAACCAGTTATCGTTCTTGGTGTACGGTATCGTGTTCAGGATGCCGCAGACGAGGCCGATGAGGCAGCCTATGACGGTCGCCACCAGGGCGAGCAGCAGGGTCTTGCCCAGGTTGACGAGATAGGACTCCCAATAGACCGCTAGCAGGGCCCCTATATCGCTTATGAGTGCGGAAAATCTGTCCATTTGGCGGTGTTCCCTTCCTCAGTTTGAGCCTCAGGCTCAGATCTCGGGCTGCACGGAGATGGCGTAGGCCATGATGGCGTTGAAGTCGTCGGCGTCCATCTGGCTGAGGACGGCGTCGATGGCCTCGCGGAGCGTGGCGTTGTCCTTCTGGACGGAGATGCCGATGTTGACGTTCTCGGCGCGCTCCTCCTCGGAGGCGAACTGGAAGTCGCCGTCCGTGCCGGCGAAGTTCAGGATGACGAGGTTATCGTCCTTCTGCACGGCGGCGGTGGCGGTGGGCACGTCGGTGCAGATGTAGTCCACCTGGCCGGTGGTGAGGCTCATTATCATGCTGGGCGCGGTCTCGGCGGGGGCGATGAGGTCCACGTCCGGGATCTGGGGCAGGCAGGAGTCGTACCAGATGGTGCCGCTCTGCGCGGTGGCGGTGCCGCCGGCGAGCTCGGCTATGCTCGTGGCGGAGGCGTACTCGCTGTCCTTGGTGGTGACGATGACGATGTCGGCGTAGTAGTAGGGGCCGGCCATATCGACCTGGGCCATGCGGTCTGCGGTCATGCTCTGGCCGGCGATGACGGCGTCATAGATGCCGCTCTGCACGCCGGGGACCAGGCTGTCCCACGCGCTGGAGACGACCTCAAGCTCCCAGCCGTAGATGTCGCAGATGATCTTGGAGATCATGACGTCGTAGCCGTTGGCGTAGGAGCCGGACATGTTGGAGATGGCCACGCCGTTGTTGGAGTCGTCTATCTGGGTCCAGTTGTAGGGCGCGTAGGCGCACTCCATGGCGACGGTAAGCACGCCGTCCTCGACGCCCTGGACGGCGGCGGGGTCTATGTCCTCGGGGACGGTGAGGGAGGCGATGACGGCCTCGGCGGCCTCCTTGGGGTCAACTTCAGGGGCTTCGCTTTCGGTGGCGGCGGGCTCGCTGCCGCAGGCGGCAAGGGCGAACACCATGCAGAGCGCGAGGATGAGTGCAAGAATCCTTCTCATTTTGTTTTACCTCTCTTTTTCAATTTCGCCTGGGGTTTTGCCGGGGAATGCTGGGGTTTCGGCGGCCCGGGCAAAGAAAAAAGCCCTGAGCCAGGCTGTGTGAAGGCTCAGGGAACAAGGCAAAATGACGGTTTCGCGTTTTCGATAGCTCTCCACAACAGTGACAGTCCGGCGGATGTTCTCCGACGGCCCGGTTACCGCAGGGGCAGACAACCCGGCGGTCCCTCGGCGGCCTCCCCTTTCGCCCCCACGGTGTCTGCCGTGTCTCCGGGAGCTACTCTTGTCAGCCGCGCCTCTATCTTCCATATGAAATTGTGTCCCATTATACCCTCAAAACCGGGTTTGTCAAGGGCCAATGTAAACGGAAGGTAAAAAAACTGTTATAATTTCGGTCTGCCGCTCCCCAGGCGGGGGAAAACGTGTTATCATTTCTCTGCGACATAGAATTATAATGGGGTGTATGTGTGGATATCTTCAGCGTCATAACCATGTTCGGCGGCCTGGCCATGTTCCTCTTCGGCATGGAGGTCATGGGCGAGGGCCTCAAAAAGAGCTCGGGCGACACGCTGCGCGTCCTGCTGCAAAAGCTGACGCGGAACACCTTCACGGGCCTGCTGACCGGCATGCTGGTCACGGCCATAATCCAGGCCTCCTCGGCCACCATCGTGCTCACCGTCGGCCTGCTGGCCGCGGGCATACTGACGCTCCGTCAGGCCATCAGCATAGTCATGGGCGCGAACATAGGCACGACCATCACGGCCCAGATCATCCGGCTCATGGACATAGAGTCCGGCGGCAACATAGTGCTCGAATTCTTCAAGCCCTCGACCCTCGCGCCCCTGGCGCTCATCATCGGCATCATCCTCGTCATGTTCATCAAAAAGAGCAGCGTCAAAGGCCCGGGCGAGATCTGCGTCGCTTCGGCATCCTCTTCACCGGCATGATGACGATGACGAACGCCGTTGCGCCTCTCGCGGAGTCGGAGACCTTCGTGAACCTGCTCACGCAGTTTTCCGAGATGCCGGTGCTGGAGATCATCGTCGGCATGGCGGTGACGGTCATCGTCCAGAGCAGCTCCGCCGTCGTCGGCATGCTGCAGGCCCTGTCTGTGACGGGGGCGATGACCTTCCAGCTGGTCTATCCCCTCATCATGGGCATCAACATCGGCACCTGCATAGTCACCGCCTTCCTCTGCTCCCTCGGCACTTCGAGGGACGCCAAGCGCACCGGCATAGCGCACATACTCTTCAACGTCATAGGCACCATCCTCTTCATGATAGTCATGGGCATCCTGGAGGCCACTGGCGTCGTCACGGAGCTCATGGCCCAGACCGTGGACAGCGGCGCCATCGCGAACTTCCAGAGCTTCTTCAACATAGCCACGGCCATCGTGCTGCTGCCCTTCGTGAACTTCCTCATGGAGCTCTCCATCCGGATAATCCCCGCGGACGCGGAGGAGGAGACGAAGGCCGCGGAGCTCGCGATGCTCGACGAGAAGCTGCTCGTTTCCCCCGCCCTCGCCATGGCCGAGGCGGCGGGCGCCATCGGCGCATGGGCGCCTGGCCTCCGAGAACATGGACGTCTCGCTCAAGCAGCTGCACGCCTACGACCCCGCGGTGACGAGCGCCATAAACTCCCGCGAGGAGCGGATAGACCGCTTTGCGGACCGGGCGGACAACTTCCTTATCCGCCTGTCGCACGACCTGCAGAGCGCGGGCGACGACGCGCGCATGAACCTGCTGATGCAGGCCGTCCCGGACTTCGAGCGCATAGGCGACTACGCCACGAACATAGACGAACTGGCCGAGCGCCTGAACGCGCAGAAGGTGACGCTGTCTGACTACGCGAAGGGCGAGCTGACGGTGATAGGCGAGGCCGTGAGCGAGATAGTGAAGCTGACGGTGGAGGCCTTTACGAACGACGACAACGTCCAGGCCCGGCGTGTGGAGCCGCTGGAGGAGGTCATAGACGACATGGTCCTCCAGCTGCGGGACAACCACACGGAGCGCCTGCGCCGCGGCATCTGCACGGTGAACGGCGGCCTGGTCTTCCTGGAGACGCTGACCTACCTGGAGCGCGCGGCGGACCAGTGTTCGAGCATAGCGCTGCTGATGCTGGCGAGGGAGAACGAGAGCATAAAGAAAAACCACCACGCCTATCTCCAGAGCCTGCACTCCGACGGCGGGGCGGAATACGAAGCCGCCATTGCCGCGCGCAGAAAGCAGTATCTCGACCGCCTGAGCAAAACGCCCCAGTGACCTCCGGGTACCTGGAAAACGACAAAAATGCCGCCCATCGGGCGGCATTTTCATTTCAGCAGGGGGTGGCCGCTCAGACAAACGGGCGGTCGATATGCACCTTGGGGTGGGAATTTTTCCACAGGCTGTGGACCAGGGTCTCCAGCGCGCGCGGCATTCGTCTTCGGTGAGCGCGCTGTCGTTCGGCAGCACGGCGTCGAAGATGACGTTCGTGTGCGTCGGGCCGTCCACTATGCGGAAGTCGTGGATGGTGAGCCGCGGCTCTATCGCCTTCGCCGCCTCGGCCAGCTCGTCGCGCATGTGGGCGGTCTTGGTGCCGTCCGGGCTCACGGGTCCATATGTATGACCGCCGCGCAGCCCAGCTTCGACTCCAGCTCGTACTCCGCCGTGTCTATGGCGTCGTGCAGGGCGTAGATGTCCCCGTCGCCCGGCACCTCGGCGTGGAGCGACACCATCAGCCGCCCCGGGCCGTAGTCGTGGACGATGAGGTCGTGGACGTTCATGACCTCCGGATGCGCCGTCACGATGTCCATGATGTCGCGCACCAGCTGGGGGTCGGGCGGATTGCCCAGCAGGGGGCTGAGCGTCTCCCGCGCGGCCTTGAAGCCGGAAAAGATGATGAAGCAGGCCACCGCCGCGCCGCCCCAGCCGTCGGCGTTCACGTCCGTGAAGCGCGCCAGCAGCATCGAGGCCAGGACCACGCCCGTTGCTATGCAGTCCGAGAGCGAATCCATCGCCGTGGCCGACATGCGGGGGAGTTCAGCTTCCGGCCTATGCCGCGGTTGTAGGCGAACATGTAGCCCTTGACGCAGATGGAGGCGACGAGCACCAGCATGGGCAGGAGCCCGGCGTCCACCGGTTCGGGGCTCCTGATCTTGTCTATGGACTCCAGCCCCAGCTGCACGCCCACGACGATGATGATGAGCGACACCGCCACGCCGGAGAGATATTCGATGCGCCCGTGGCCGAAGGGGTGGCCCGGGTCGGGCTTCTTTGCGGCCATGCGGAAGCCCAGCAGCGTGATGACCGAGGAGCCCGCGTCCGACAGGTTGTTGAAGGCGTCCGCCGTCATGGCGATGGAGCCGGACAGCCGCCCGGCCAGGTACTTGCCCAGGAAGAGCAGCACGTTCAGCCCTATCCCCACCAGCGAGCAGAGCATGCCGTAGGCCCGGCGCACCCCTGCGGCCGAGGTGTTCTCCCTGTCCTTTATGAAGAGCCTTGAGAGCAGAGTTATCAAGCACTTACCTCCCATACAAGGCGGAAACGGCCCCGTCCGAGGCCGCTTCCGCATTTTTATGGCTGAAAAAGCCGGCTTTTTCAATACGCGCCGCGCTCGATGTAGTCGGCGAGCTGCGCGAGCTCCGGCACCTGGATGGACTCGATCTCGCCCGCGTCGCAGGAGGCGGCCCAGCCGGGGTTTATCGGAAGCTTCGCGACCTGGCCGATGCCGAAGCGCTCCGCCGTCTCGTCTATGCGGCTCTGGCCGAAGACGCTGTGGCGGGAGCCGCAGTCGGGGCAGACGAAATAGCTCATGTTCTCCACGAGGCCGAGAACGCACTTATTCATCATGGCGGCCATGTTCACGGCCTTTTCGACTATCATGCCCACGAGCTCCTGGGGGCTCGCCACGACGACGACGCCGTTCACGGGCAGGGACTGGAAGACGGTCAGCGGCACGTCGCCCGTCCCGGGGGGCATATCGACGAACATGTAGTCCACGTCGTCCCAGATGACGTCCGTCCAGAACTGCTCCACCGCGCCGGCGATGACGGGCCGCGCCAGACCACCGGTCCGTCTCCTTCGGCAGCAGGACGTTCATGCTCATCATCTGCACGCCGCCGCGGCTCGTGACGGGCAGGATGAAGTTCTCGCCCCCGCGCGCGCCCTCGTGCACGCCGAACATCTGCGGGATGGAGGGGCCGGTGATGTCCGCGTCCAGCACCGCGGCCCTGTGGCCCCGGCGCTGCATCTCGCAGGCCAGCAGGCTCGTCACCAGGCTCTTGCCCACGCCGCCCTTGCCGCTCACCACGGCGATGACGCGGCCGACGGCGCTGCCCTCGTGCAGGCTCTTCAGGAAGCTCTGCTGCCTGCTCTCGCAGTTCTCAGCGCAGGAGGCGCAGTCGTGATTGCAGTTTTCGCTCATTATATCTACCTCTTTTGCAAACAATAGTTTCAGTCGGTACCGATATTATATCCCAACTTGGAAATAAGTCAACAGCCGACACGGCGGCGGCGAGGGCGGCGCGCACGGCGGGATATATGGCGCCGAAGTCGGCCCAGGGCAGGGGATTTCGCCCAGGCCGCACTCGATGGTGTAGCCGGGGCGGTCATAGTCGAGGATGAACCAGTCCTTGTAGCCCGCGTGGCCGGAGGCGTAGGGCGTATCCTCCAGCGCGTAGCCGGAGGCATCGGCCATGGCGCGGCCGCAGGCCTCCGCACCGGGCGGTTCAAGGTCGAGATATTTCCAGTAGATGACCTCACCCTGCGTGTGCAGGGCTATGACGAGCTCCGGCGAGATGCGGCGGGTCAGGCGGTAGAGCGCCCGGGCCTCCGGCGCGCAGAGCGGGGCCGCGCCACGTAGTCCCGCGGGCCGGACCCGTCCAGCCGGCGGCGAACTTTATCTTCTTCGCCTCCTCCCAGCCCGCGGGGTACTGGAGGTTCAGGTCCACGCCGCGCAGGTTCGCCTTCCAGCCGTCCGGGAAGGGGATGTCGGGGTATTTTTCCGCGATGCGCCGCGCGTTTTCAAAAAGCGGGCCGGAGGCGAGCTCCCCCGTCACGAGCCGCGCCCCGTCCGGGTTCACCAGCGGCGCGAAAAAGACCCGCGTCCCGTCCAGCGCCCCGGGCCAGACCCCGGCCGCGAGCTCCCCGGCAAAGCGAAGCAGCAGCGGGGCCGTTATCCACTCGTTGGCGTGGTGCGCCGCCGTCAAGAGCAGCCTGCGCCTCCCCCGACCCAGCGCAAAGAAGCGCAGCG
>ENA-OQEN01001125-OQEN01001125.1-human-gut-metagenome-genome-assembly--contig:-NODE-1125-length-10223-cov-3.244156_pt1 | contig 10223 bp, 18 predicted proteins | sample MGYA00242791_ERZ504627 | MGnify/ENA primary metagenome ERZ504627 (study PRJEB26092, sample SAMD00036316) | human gut metagenome | host: Homo sapiens | study: EMG produced TPA metagenomics assembly of...
GCAGTTATCACCGATCCTTGGCGGGATCGAGGATGATTACGAGAATCAGGTCAAGGTTGTCAAGGTCAATGTAAATTTCGACGCAGATCTTGCCGGGGAATATCAGGTGATGGCATCCCCAACGATACTCTTCTTCAAGGATGGCAGGGAAGTTGACCGTATCCGCGGACTGGTAAAGCGCCCGGAGCTGGAAAATAAAGTCAAAATGATATTGGAGTAAGACACACAAAGTTAATTACAAACAATTATGAAGTTTAATTCGGTAAATAGAGTTGTATATAATTACTAATTCTAAAGCAGACCATTGGAACACGCTGGTACTTAATGAATGGCAAACTCGTTTGTCATGAATTTAGTACCACTGCGTGTGGAAGTGAGCGAGAGCGGGTCTGCGTAGAATAGTAATTATATACAACTCATAGATAGGCTAAAAACTTCATAATTGTTTGGAACAAAGGAGGATAAATAAATGACAGTTGTAGTGGCAGGCGTTAAGAAGGAAGTAGAAGCAGGAACAACCATCGCAAAGCTCATCGTAGAGAGAAGGTGGAGAATCCGGATTATGTAACAGTTACCGTCAACGATGACTTCGTTGACAGCGACGCATTTGACAAGACAGAACTGAAGGACGGAGATACGGTAGAGTTCCTGTACTTCATGGGAGGAGGCGCATTTTAATGGCATTTACGAATGAACAGATGGAACGTTACAGCCGTCATATCATTCTGCAGGAAGTCGGTGTGAAAGGACAGAAGAAGCTGATGAACGGCAAAGTTCTGATCATCGGTGCCGGAGGTCTCGGCGCACCTGCAGCAATGTATCTGGCAGCAGCCGGCGTTGGTACGATTGGTATTGTCGATGCCGATGAGGTTGACCTTTCAAATCTGCAGAGACAGATCATTCATGGAACTGCAGATGTAGGCAAAGCGAAGGTAAAATCCGCAAAAGAGACAATGAATGCGATGAACCCGGACGTCACAGTCAATACATACCGTGAATTTGTAACCTCAGAAAATATCATGGATCTGATCAAGGATTACGATTTCATCATTGATGGAACCGATAACTTCCCGGCGAAGTTCCTGATCAATGATGCCTGTGTTATGGCGAAGAAGCATTTTCCCATGCAGGTATTATCCGTTTCAAGGGTCAGCTTATGACGTATGTGCCGGGAGAAGGCCCTTGCTATCGTTGTGTATTCAAGAATCCACCACCAAAGGATGCAGTTCCAACCTGTAAGCAGGCTGGCGTCATCGGTGCGATGGGAGGTGTCATCGGAAGCTTACAGGCGATGGAAGCAATCAAGTACCTGATCGGCGTCGGCGATCTGCTCACAGGCAAGCTTCTGACTTTTGATGCATTGAAGATGGAATTCCATACGATCAAGCTTCCGGATAACCATAAGACATGTGCAATCTGTGGCGACCATCCGACGATTCACAAGCTGATTGATTATGAACAGGTCGAGTGTGACGGAAAGTAGGTAGAGCCATGTTAGTGATGACAAAAGCAGATTATGAGAAGATTCTGGAACATTGCAAGAAGGGGCTGCCAAATGAATCCTGTGGATTGATCGGCGGTGTTGTTGAAGATGGAAAGAGATACATCAAGAAGGTGTATCTGCTCACGAATATCGATGCGAGCAACGAGCATTTCTCGATGGACCCGAAGGAGCAGCTTGCCGCAGTCAAGGATATGCGCGCAAATGGATACCAGCTGCTTGGCAACTTCCATTCTCATCCGGAATCCCCATCACGCCCGTCCGAGGAGGACAAGCGTCTGGCATATGATTCCAAGGTGAATTATCTGATCCTTTCTTTGATGGATTTAGAGAACCCGGTATTGAACGCATTCCATATTGACGAGGAAAAAAATGTGACCAGGGAAGAACTTGTAATCGAATAAGATTATTTGAGCGGCAGGAAGGGGATTCCTGCCGTTTCTGCGTGGTGAGCTGACAGGATGTGGGCGTAGCGAGCGGGAAACTGGCTGAAAAACCCACGACGTGGGTTTCGGAGATAGAAAACCAAGCAGAAGACCCAGAACCGGAAGCAAGAGCAATTTCTAAGGTTGATTGAAAGAAGAATGTCAATTATAATATGTAGTATGTATATGAATAAAAACAGTTAACAGGAAGAAGCACATATGATATGCATCAGTATCACACATAAGAATTTAACAGCGGCGAAGCGGGAGTGCTTTGCCTGCAATGATGAGGAACAGATAAAACTGGCAGGTGCCGTGGCGAAGACATATCCGGAAGCCGGGTTGGTTTTACTTATGACATGTAATCGAAGCGAAATCTATATGAGCGGCACGGACACGGATTTCGTATGGCTGGAACAGCAGTTTGCGGATACAAAGAAATTCCCGGTCGAGGCGTTGAAGGGGGCGGCTATGCGGTATGAAGGAAAAAGCTGCCTGACACATCTGTGCCGCGTAGTCTGTGGACTGGATTCTGCTGTGCTTGGAGAGGTTGAAATTATAAGACAGGTCAAGCAGGCGTATCTTGCGGCGAAAGAGCGCGGGCAGACCGATGCGGAAATGAATATGGTATTTCAAGGGGCACTGCGGCTTGCCAAGGAAGTGCTGAGACTTCACAGATGACGCATCTTCCGGTATCCGTCGGAACACTTGCATGTACGGCGGCGTTGGAATTTGGTGAAGGAAAAAATGTCCTCATCATCGGAGCTGCCGGGCAGATGGGAAGCATCGTGATGCGGGATCTGCTCGATGCGGATACGCAGGTACAGATCGTCGGGACGAGCCGGAAGCATAAGCAGGCATTGCAGAAAATCCTCTCACATGAGCGGGTGCAATGGGTGCATTACGACCAACGGTATGAATATCTAAACTGGGCGGATGTGATTATTAGTGTGACGGACAGTCCGCATTATACATTTCTTGCAGATAAGGTAGCGGAAGTACGGAAGGAAACGAAACCACAGTTGTTCTTAGACCTTGCGATTCCACGGGATATTGATGCAGAGATCGGAAGACTTTCCAGCTGCGTCGTGAAAGATCTCGACTATATCAAGTCGCTTGCGACGGAAAATAACCGAAAGAAACTTTCCGAGGCAAAGAAGATTGAATTACTGATTGAAGAACATGTGGACGAGATGCAGAAGCTGCTTGCATTTCGTGCATTTGTCGGGGCGAGGAAGGACATCACGGAGAAGCTTGGCGAGAAATCCGCGATGTGGCTTTTGTACCAGTTGAAAGACGTTCTGGATGCACAGGACTTAAATCACGTATTAAAGGGGATAGAAGATGGCGTATTTTCCATTCATGATACAACTCGATGATAAACAATGTCTGATCGTAGGCGGCGGTGCAGTTGCAGCGCGGAAGGCGGCACAGATGTGTGAGTTTGGCGCATGTGTAACGGTGGTAGCACCGGAGATCTGCGCGGAACTGCTGGCTATCGCAGATACGGAACGAATAGATGAAACAGCAGGCATAGTAGAAAATATTGATGGTAATTGCCAGAAAAAGCCGGAACGAATCCGGGTGTGGAAGCGGGAAGTCACAGAGGCAGACATTTCCGGCATGGACGTTGTAATCATGGCGACAGATGATGCGGAGCTTAATTCGCAGTATGCGGAGCTTTGCAGAAGTAAGCATATATTGGTAAATGTGGTCGATGTGAAGAAGGATTGTGATTTCTATTTCCCGGCAATCATCAAGCAGGGGGAGGTCGTTGTTTCGGTGTCTACCGGAGGCAACAGTCCGATGCTTGCATCGAAGATCAAGAAGGATATCCGGCAGACACTTCGGACAGACTATGGTCAGATCGCGGATGAGCTTGGAGCTATCCGGGAGAAAATTCTGGCAGAGGAGCCGGATGAACGGGCAAGAAAACGAAGATTTGCAGCAATTGTGGAGGCAAAATGCAGGAACAGAGAATCCGGATCGGGACGCGGGGAAGCAGACTTGCGCAGATTCAGACAGATATGGTGATCGAACAATTAAAGAAGCATTACCCGGATGTGCAGTTTGAGAAAGTGATCGTGACGACGAAGGGTGACAAGCAGAAAGAGGCAGCAATCAGTTCCTTTGGCGGCAAGGCGGTGTTCGTCGAGGAAATCGAGGAAGCCTTGCTGGACGGTACGATCGATCTGGCGGTACACAGTGCGAAGGATATGCCGAATCCATGCAAGAAGGGACTTGTCATCGCGGGCGTTCTGCCGCGTGCCTGCGTGCAGGATGTGCTGATCTATCGTGCGGATACGGATATCCGGTCGAAGAATACATTTACCGTTGGAACCGGAAGCTTGCGCAGACGCAGCCAGATTAAGGAGATATACCCACAGGCAGAGTGCATGGAACTTCGGGGAAATGTCACGACGCGCATACAGAAATTGCGGGATGGCTTATATGATGCGATCATCCTTGCGGCGGCGGGAATCGAACGGTTAGGTATCGAGAAGGAACCGGATCTTGTCTATGAATATCTCGATGTAGATGTGATGCTTCCGGCAGCCGGACAGGGTATTATCGCGATCGAGGCGTGTGAGGGGACTCTTCCGTATCATATGGCAGAGACAATCAGTGATGCGGAGACAGAGGCTGTCTGCGTGCCGAGCGTGCGGTTGTCCGTGAGATGGAAGCGGGCTGCCATGAGCAATTGGTGTATATGCGACATGGAAAAATGAAAAGAAGCTTTGTGTGCGCGTGATGAACGCCAGAAGTGGAAGTGTCAAGCGAGAGACGTTTGAACGTGAAATGGAAGACGCGAATTAACTTGGATAATGGGGCACAGCTTATAACGGTGTCAGCGAAGAAAGGCGGAGGGATATGAAAATTAAATTCGATCGAATAATTGCAAAAACTGCAAAATGCTGTGCGCTTATATGTACGGTTCTTTTTGTAATTGGTGTAGTCTTTTCGTTTCTTGAAATTGATGGTACAGAGTTTTTCTATATCATGACAATCTATGCAAGCGTGCTTGTGGGGGTTCCATGTTATGTAGTCCTTCTCTCTGCGAAATTTTATTTTATCCGTCTGCGGGCCTACGGCTACGAAATTCCGGAAAATAAAAAAACATATGGGAATAATCTGAACAATCTTCCGAAGACGCGCGAGCAGGAAGATCGCTTTTTGCAAAGCACAGCCGGATTGGAATGTGGATGTATTTCGCATTCTTTGTCCTGTTTCTGGTGGTGGATGTGATGTATCTGATCAAATGGCATTTTATGAAAGATATCTGTACATTTCTGTTCACTGTGTGTCTGGTTCTGGATATCGTCTGGCTTATTCTTGCGGTAATTATGTGGCGGCAGAGAAATACAGAGAAGTACCGGGATGATGTGGAATGTGACAAAACGCGCAAAGAGCGTCTGAATCTTGAGAATATAATTGTATTTGCAATCTTCTGGGCAATCGTCTGTGCGCTCGTGAGTAATCTGGCGGTGACGACAACAAAATATATGGATAAGGCGCAGAGGGAGAATGCACAAGTGGCTGCGTCTGAATTAAAAATGGCGGATAATACGGTGGAATTAGGAAATTATGAACCATAAAGAAAAACTATATCGAGAAATTAAAAAGTTCACAAAATGGGCGGATCCATGCATTGCTGTTTGTAATAGCCAGAGATAATGAGTGTGAGGAGCTTGTAGAAGAGAAACTGGTGTTGCGCAGGGACTGGTTTGAATTGCTTGCAAAAAAGAGCATTGGATCAAAATATGTGAATGCAGAGTGGCAGTTTGCGAAGCATCTTGGAGATTGCGAGGGTTGTGATCCGGAACTTATATTTTCATTTATTAAATCGGAGTATGAACATACTTCCAGAATGGCACTTTGGACGATGGTGGAATTAAAGCCGGAATGTGCGGAACGCTATGCGTTTGAATTCTGGGATTGTGGGAAATATCCGGCGGGTTCTTCGGAAGATGAATATCAAAAAATCATGGCGTTGCATGTATTGGCGAAGCTCAACTCACCGAGATTAGAAGCGTATCTGGAGCGGGCGAAGCAATCGGATTATAAGTGGTTGCGGAAAAATGCAGAGGAGCTATCGGCAAAATAAAATTGAAAATCAAGGTCAATATTATTGAGATATATTGCCGATAATGCTATAATTATTCCGATAAACGTTTGTTTTATGGAGGTATGTATGAGATATATTGGCGTAAAAGAAGCTGCTACAAAATGGAATATATCAGAGAGAAGTGTGAGAAATTATTGCACAAATGGAAGAATACCGGGAGCTGTTTTAGACGGGAAAACGTGGGATATACCGGAAGATGCAGTAAAGCCACAGAGGAAGAAACGGACAGAGAAGATAGAAACAGATTTACTGTCACGTTTGAGAATGGAAAAAGAATCGGGTATTTCGGGTGGAATATATCATAAGATACAGATTGAATTAACATATAATTCAAATCATATAGAGGGAAGCAGACTTACGCACGATCAAACAAGATATATCTTTGAAACGAACACAATTGGGATACAGGATGGTACCGTAAATGTTGATGATATCGTAGAGACGGCAAATCATTTTACATGTATAGATCTGATTATCGAACAGGCGCATTATAAGTTAAGTGAAGCTTTATTAAGCAGCTTCATGCTATTTTGAAATCGGGCACATCGGATAGTCGCAAATCATGGTTTGCGGTTGGTGATTATAAAAGATTTGCAAATGAAGTTGGTGGGAGTGTGACGACGAAACCGGAGCAGGTTGCAAAAGAAATGAGACAATTATTAAAACAGTATAATGCCGATTCTGCAAAAACATTGGAAGATATTATAGAATTTCATTATATGTTTGAAAAAATTCATCCGTTTCAGGATGGAAATGGACGTGTTGGCAGATTGATCATGTTCAAAGAATGTCTTCGTAATGGAATTACACCTTTTATCATTGAGGATGATATCAAGGAATTTTATTATCGGGGATTGAAAGAGTGGAAGAATGAGCGGGGGTATTTGATAGATACATGTTTGACCGCACAAGACAGATTTAAGGCGTATATGGATTATTTTCAGCTTAGGTATCAGGATTAGGATGCATTTTTGTATAAATATTGATTTATCTCCCAAAAACACATTGAAATTGGGAGATAAACGGTAACTTGGGAGGAGTACATGAGCGGTTTGTATGAACATTATCCAATAGCAATGTGGATAATCGACGGAGTTTTCTGGGCGATTGGCTTGCTGTGCTGGATTGCTACTTATGTTGCGGCACCGCTTGAAAGCAAGAAACGGGATATCGTGTTTCCGGAGTGCCGGGAGTTCCTTGCGTATTCTTCTTGCTGGCAGGTTTTTCCTCACCGAATAAATGGTTGATGCTTATTGCACTGCTTGATTTTAGTCTTACATACTTGCCGGTCTTTTTGTTGAAAGAACATCTGAAAAAAAGAAAAAACAAGGATATAAAAAGGTAAAGCTGGTATTTTATTGTGATTTTTCAGAAGAAAAAAATGAGCTGCATGTGAGTGGTAAATTAAATAATTTGCAAAAAGCGGACATTGAAGAAAATATTGTTTCCTGTAATGTATTAGAAGCAAGCTCACCAATCGCAAAGGGGATATGCACAGCAATTTGAATAAATAATATAGGAATGATAATGTTTGCTATTGTTGACTATATAACGTATAACGTTTATAATAATAAACATTGAAAAGAAAAGGATATAAAAATGAAAAAAGCAGTGTATAACATATTACCCGAAACAGAAGATATATTGAAAACAATGGGAGAGCAGATTAAATTAGCAAGATTAAGACGTGATTTGCCCGTGGAATTAGTGGCTGAACGTGCAGGAATCAGTAGATCTTCTTTGTGGAAGGTCGAGTCAGGAAGTCCGGCGGTTGCGATTGGGATTTATGCCGCTGTTTTGCATGCATTAGGAGGTATGGACAAGGATATGCTTCTTGTAGCGAAGGATGATGAAATGGGCAGGCAGATGCAGGATCTTAATCTCCTGACAAAGAAGCGTGCAACAAGGAGAAAAAAATAATGGTGATAGACGAAAAATCATATATGTATATGATGATTTTTCAGAAGATAGTCCATGTTTAATCGGAAAGCTTTATGTTGGAGTTATTAAGGGCGGAGAAACATATTCTTTCGAATACGATGCCGACTGGTTGGCTAAAAATAAAATGAGAGTCAGCCTTGATCCGCAGTTGCAACCGTTCACAGGACGGCAATTTCCAACAGGAAAAAATATTTTTGGCATGTTTTCGGATGCGTCTCCAGACAGGTGGGGACGTGTGCTTATGAACAAAAGGGAACGCATACTTGCTGGAAGAGAACAAAGAAAACCAAGAAAACTGCATGATAGTGATTATCTGCTGGGGGTATACGACGAAACCAGAATGGGAGGGATTCGTTTTAAGCTTGATCCCGACGGACTATTTCTTTCTGATGACAAGGAAACCGCAACACCTCCATGGACAAAACTAAGGACATTGGAGGAGGCTTCCCGAAATTTTGAAAATGATGAAAAAGGAATTACAGACGAATGGTTGAACCAGTTAATAAAGCTGGGATCTTCTTTGGGTGGCGCAAGACCAAAGGCTACGGTAATGGATACAGAAGGCGAATTGTGGATAGCTAAATTTCCATCAAAGAATGATGAATGTGACACAGGGGCGTGGGAAAAGGTTGTTCATGATTTGGCAAGATTGTGTGGACTGAATGTTCCGGAATCTAAATTAGAAAAATTCTCAAAACTTGGAAGTACCTTTCTTGTCAGACGTTTTGATAGAGATGGTAATAGAAGAATACACTTTGCCTCGGCAATGACATTGCTTGGAAAGACAGATGGCGCTTCTGCTGAGAATGGGACAAGTTATTTGGATATTGTTTCATTTATTAAGGCTTTTGGATCGAATCCAAAGGCTGATTTGATGGAATTATGGAAACGAATTGTATTCAATATGGCGGTTACTAATACAGATGATCATCTTCGTAACCATGCGTTTCTATTTGCAGATAATGGTTGGAAGTTGTCACCTTTGTACGACGTAAATCCTGTTCCATATGGTGATGAATTATCACTTTTAGTAGATGACCGTGATAACAACATATCGATAGAACTGGCGATTAATACCGCAAACCGTTTTGGAATTCAGAGAGAGGTGGCGGAAAATGAGGCAGAGGAAATACTTACAATTGTCAGGAATAATTGGGAAAAAAAGGCAAAAGAATATGACCTTTCACGGGGACAAATAGAATATATGCGTCCTGCATTTGATGCATGTTATAACAAGTAGGAACGTAGTATTTGTACCAATCTAAAGTTAGAGGATATTAATAAAAGCATTCGGAGGAATGACAATGACATTTGAAAAAGCAACTGCTCAAGATACAGGTATGTTGACAGAACTTAGAATCGCATATTTGCAAGAGGATTTAGGAGAAATTGAGGCTGTTGATTTAGAATTGATAGAGTCCTTATTGCCAGGTTATTATGAAAAACATCTTAATAGGAATCTAATGGTCTATGTTGCACGCAATGAGAAGGATATCGTTTCCTGTGCATTCTTGTTGATCGTGGAAAAACCTATGAGCCCATCATTTATTACCGGGAAGACGGGGACTGTTTTGAATGTTTATACGAAGCCAGAGTATAGGAAAAAAGGATATGCTAAGAAATTAATGAACATGATGTTGGAGGACGCAAAAGCAGAAAACGTGAGCATTATTGAATTAAAGGCAACAGAGGATGGATATTCCTTATACCAATCTGTTGGGTTTGAAGATGTTGCAGCCAAGTATCATAATATGAGAATTTCGTTGTAGGATTTGGCAGGAATCTAAATGCTATGTTGGATGATGGAGACAATTTCTTAACAGTCTTCAAACATGCATTAGAGTATAGTCTGGAGTTAGGATTACCAATAGAGATAGAGGCATTGTAGATGTAAGCGTCCCTACTGTATGACCAGAAATAATCCCAATATGCTGTATAAGGATTATTGGAGAGAATAGGAAAATGAAATATTATAAATTGTCAATGGATATGAATAGGGGAAATGATATAATCTGTCATTTTGATGACAAGTTTACAATTCCGCAGAACGCATTGATTATGGGTAAGTACTTTAATCAATGGGATGATAAAACGGTTATTCGTTTTTCAATCGGAGAAGGAAGTGTTTGGACCGATTATTTGGCAAATGAAAAAGGATGGTTTTTGGTGTCCGAGAAATTGAAAAAATCCTTGAATCCGTAGATACAGATATTCAGTTCTTGAAAGTTAC
>ENA-OQEN01001126-OQEN01001126.1-human-gut-metagenome-genome-assembly--contig:-NODE-1126-length-10220-cov-5.999505_pt1 | contig 10220 bp, 13 predicted proteins | sample MGYA00242791_ERZ504627 | MGnify/ENA primary metagenome ERZ504627 (study PRJEB26092, sample SAMD00036316) | human gut metagenome | host: Homo sapiens | study: EMG produced TPA metagenomics assembly of...
AAGCTCCCTTATCCATTTGCGGCGATGTCCCTAGCATTTGAGCCGCGGTGTTTGGTATCTATCCAGTCTAATACGGGTTTTCTCGGCATTATATTTCTCTCCTTATGTTATTTGTCTATGTTATATTATAGTCTATTATACTTGCGTTTACAACTTTCTTTTGCGGTACATAAACAGCGTTGACAAGCTCTTTTATGGTGGTATAATAACTAACGATAACAAACATTATCGTTAGTTATAAAAATGAACTCGTAAGGGGTGCGCGGCGATGACGGCGAACGCAATAACGGCAAAAGAGAATAACAAGCTTCTTGAATACGTCCCTGCGGGGTATCGCGATACAGTGTCGCGCCTTCTCAACGCCTCTATGAGCGCGAACACCCGTACGGCCTATGAAAAGCAGTTGCGCGCGTTCTTTGCGTTTTGCGGCGGGCTCCGCGTCTACGCTCTGCCGGCAGATGCAGCGACGGTAACGGCTATATCGCGCACATGAGCGATAGCGGTAAGTCCAGCTCTACGATAAGACAAGCCCTCGCGGCTATATCGGCAATGCACCGCCGCGCCGGTGAGGCTGATCCGACGCACGCCGAACTTGTTCGCACGGCTCATGCTGGCGCGCGGCGTGAAATAGGGACGGCGCCGCACAAAAAGGCCGCGGCTACGGTCGATATTGTCAAAGAGCTTGTGTCTGGCCTCGACCGCTCCACGCTCCAGGGAAAAAGAGACGCCGCTATTTTGCTTCTCGGCTTCTGCGGCGCGTTCCGCCGCTCCGAGCTTGTCGCGCTGGACGCCGAAGATTTCCAGGAAACGACGAACGGCGGGCGCGCTGCCTATCTGGTGAGTGTCCGTCATAGTAAGACGGATCAAGAGAGCGCGGGAATGGTAAAAGGCATCTTTGCGACGCGCAGTAAAGAGCTTGACCCCGTTGCCGCCGTGAAGGATTACATCGCCGCCGCCGGTATCACGTCAGGCGCTCTTTTCCGGCGCATCAGACGCGGCGGGCATATCCAGCCCGAACGCATGACGGCGCAAAGCGTCGCGCTTGTTATCAAGGCCGCGGCTGACCGCGCTAATATCTCCGCTGACCTCTCCGGCCACTCTTTGCGCTCCGGCTTCATCACGTCGGCGCTGGATTCCGGCGCAAGTGAACGCAGCATTATGAATCAGTCCGGCCATAAATCTGTTACGGTTATGAGAAGCTATCAGCAGCGCCGCGACGCCCTCCAGGATAACGCAGCTTCCGGCCTTGCCGCCGCCATGTAGCGTGTGGAGGTGTAATTCTACCTGGAAAGAAAAGTAGGCCGCTCTACGGCCTTCTACGCGGGGCGTCCCGGCATATACTAATAGCTATTCCCGATATATATGCAGTGCCGTGGCCTGTCTCGCAGCGAAATTTGAAGATGCCTTTTCCACTATCCAAAGTATATCGCTTCTTTGTCAACTTGTCAATAATACTTGACAAATTGACAAAGGGGGCTTATAATAAGGACACTGGAAAAGGCACGTCGTTTTTTAGGCCCTACGTCGGACCGCGGCCAATGCGGCGGTGTTCTCTCCGCCGCCTCCGTCCTTACATACTAAGGCGCGCCCTCCTTATACCTAAGGTGAGCGCCGTATATTGTAATACAAGGGATTTGCACGTCCTTATGTTCTAAGGGATTAGAATATCGTGTCCGCATGGTAAGCAAACGAGATTTCGAGTTCTGTTAAAACGTTCTCCGCTATTTCCTGGAACACTGCACGCCGCCAGCGGTAAAGCGTTTTCGTATCGATGCCTTGCGCCTCTGCTATTTCTCTGAAGCTGCGTCGCTGCCATTCCGCTGCACATACTCGCAGCGCCGCATACCTGGCAGGGAACATTTTCGCGCATTTTGCAGCTGCGCGCGGCAGAAGCTCGGCGCAGTTATGCGCTGCGTAGTACTCCGTGAGTTCGTCCGCAGTCGCAAAAGTCTGTAGCTCCGGCCGCACGAAGTTATACATCTCCGCAAGCTCCGCGGCGTCCAAAGAGATACGCCCTTCGATAATATCAAGCCCGACAAGATGATTCTCGGCTATGAATGTTACAAGCTCCGTCATGCGTTGCAGTTCATAAGAAACTAGCTTTGATTTTCCCGGCCGCTCATTCGCGACGTGCACTTTCTGTCTTTTTCAAAAAAGCTGTGTATGTTTGATAGTCTGCATCTCTGCCGTCTGCGTACGCGGAAAGCGCGTCGTTAATCAAGGCGTTTAGGCTTCTGCGGTCGAAGTCCGCAAGCGCCTGCAACTTGTCGCGCAATTCTCGCGGTATCAAGAGATTGAGGCGGTAATCTTTCTTTGCGGTTCCTGTTTTCCTGCTTCTATGTGTTTTTTCTGTATTAGATGTATTTAGTGTATTATGTGCCGTATCTGTCGTAGCTGTATGTTCTTCTGTTTCCTGCGCCGCAGTAATATAATCCATTGCGGGATTTTCAAATTTCTGATTTTCAAATTTTTTAGTCATTGCCTTTTCCTCCGTTGCATATCTTAGCGACTTCCTCCGCAAAGCTCCGATAATCGGCGGCGGGCTTGCTGTTCGGCGCGTGCTGAAACAGCCCCCGGCGCTGCGCCTGTGCTTCCCTTACGGCAACACCTTCGCGGATAGCTGTCGAAAATGCGCGCGTTCCCATTGCGGCCGCTGTGTGTTCTACGGCCTCTGCAAGCTCGCGGGATAATACCGTCCTGGCGCTGTGGCGGGTAATCAGTATGCCCGCTATCTTTAAGCTCGGATTGCAGTATTTGAGTACCGCCCGCACGGTCTGATAAAGCTGTCCTATTCCTGCAAGGGCGTAATTATCTGCGGTCGTCGGGATTATGAGATAGTCCGCAGCTGTCAGCGCGTTCACTGTGAGCGTCCCCAGCGCGGGCGGCGTGTCGATAATAATATAGTCGTAGGCCGCGGCCTGTTCCGCTATGGTTTCTTTCATGCGGTACTCTCTCCCGGGCGCGTCTCCCAGCTCCTTATCTATCGCCGCCAGCATGGGCGATGACGGCAATATATCAGCCTGCAAAGAACGCGATCGCACCGTCGCTGCCGACGCGGGCGCCGCTCCCGTGAGCACTTCGCGCAGCGTCGGCATGCCTTTTCTTATGTCGGTCGCTATTTCTGCCGTTGCGGTCGCGTTTCCCTGTGGGTCAGCGTCTATCAGCAAAACGGAATAGCCCGCGATGCTCAAAGCCTCTGTTAAGGCTGTTGCTGTCGTAGTTTTGCCGATGCCGCCCTTCTGGTTGGATATGGCTATAATACTCAATATACACACCTCCCTTATATTGTGTATTATACAAAAAAAGGCGGCTATTGCCGCCCCTCTGTTCCTGTTATCTATCGAGATTTAGTAATCCAATCGTCGACGCGACACAACTTCCTAAAAATACGAAACGCGTCCATGAATCCGCGGCGATATTCGACTTCGCACCTTATCGCCTCTATACCGTTTTGTGAATCCGCATAGCCTATAAGTTCCCGCCTGTTACGCGGTAAAAGGCGCTCTAGCGTCTCATAATAATAATCTCGTAGCGACTGCTCTGCATAATATTGTTTTCTCATTCCCGCCGCTACAAGCGCGCGCTCGAAATCTTTCCCGGTAGAATCCTGTCGGTCACAAATGAATTCCCGTACGGCATCGTTAAATATCTTTTCCAGTCTCATGTTTATATAGCTCCTCCTTCAATCTGCGAAGGGCGGCGGCTGTATAATAGCCTTAGCCCTTCGGGGTTCTTGAGGCTGCGCTATTTGCTTGACCGGCTCGCGCAGCCTCTCTTTTTCCCTGCGTTCATCTTTCAGCTATAACTGTTTTGTCTGGCCTCGCTCCTATTACTTTTTACTTTGTATGCGCATTATACACATAATACAGATAACACACAATATGTGATATATATTATTCCTCTCCGGGAACGCCTTTATAGTCATGCCGAAAAAGCACCGTGTTTTATCCCGCTAGCGGCTCGTTTTCGCGTCCTCCGTCCACGTAGGGGCGGCAAACCTGTTTTAGACGTGTATTCCCTCCTCTTTTTGAAGTTATAAGCTTCTCGTCGATTCTGGCGGGGCTAGTTCGCCGGTATGGTACAAAACGTACCGTACTCCACCACTTTAAGGGGTCGTGAAACGCGACACCCTTACGGCGGGCGGCATTTGTGCATTGTTATGGGGTAACGTTTCGTTACCCCCTTTGCAAGGGGACCTGAAACGGGGCGGGGTCTCTATGGTGGCTGGTACTTCGGGACAAGCCGGATAATGTATGACAAAACTGCTCCGCAGTCTTGCAAACATTATCGGCAATGGAACACTTCGGCGCGTGGCTTCTCGAGTATCTTCCTAAGAGAAAAATCTTTTATGGCGGCGTTTGTATTTTACCGGACTGGCACACACTATTATTAGCAAGCCTACACGATAAGTCCGCTTTGTGTGATAATGCTTCTCGTTGCCACAACTCCCAAATTCCGGCGACGGAAGGGAGGTGTCGTCAATGAAGCAGAAATATCTTATCCCCTTCCTGCTTTCCGTGTTGGCTGGTGTAGTGGCTAACTACATCAGCAAATGGCTGTACGGAGGGTAGTAGCAAATCGTGGTAACACAGCCAGCAACAAAAGGGCCGACGTCCCCCGACGCCGGCCTTTGTGTCGCAATGTAGCAGCGATATATCTTATCCCTAGTTGGGATTATAGCATTTTTTGAACGTCTGCGGCAGTGTCCTGCGTGCCCTGCGCAATATGTGTAATAGGGGGGTTATACGTATACCCTGCGTATTTTTCCCATCTCCCGCGCCGGTCGCCGCTGGAATAAGCCCGCTGCTCTTTATGGGGGGCGGGATAACTGGATATTTCCCGCGTCCCTCCTTTGTCCCGCTAGTTTGTCCCGTTATAGTCTGCCGTCCGGCTTGGCCTTGCCGCTGCCGTGTCGTTTCTTTTTCGCAGCGTCGTTCGCCATTATTGCGCTGTAATCTATGACAACGCTGCCGCGCCCCGTGAAGCTGTCGCGCGCCTGGTCGCTCCAATCCAGAAAGCCCCGCGCGAAGTCTACCGGCATTGACATGGTTGTTTCTCTCTGTCCCCGCCTGTTTTTCAGCACTCTGTAATTCATGTAGCGCCTGCCCTTGTCGGCCCTGCAATAAAGCACTATTTCCGCGCCTTGCTCCAGGTCTCCGGCCTCGCGCAGCTGTTCGGCGTATGTGCTTGTAAATTCCGTCGCGGGGTCGTTCGCCGCGTCCTTCGCGCCCTTCGCCGCCTCGCGGTTAAACTGCGCCCCGGCAAATATGGCTATTTTCCTGCGCGTGAGCTGTTTTATCACGTCCATGACGCGCTTAAAGTCGCGATAGTCCCGCTGCCTTGTTTGTCGGGCCGCAACAGCTGGATATAGTCAAGGCATATAACGGCGTTTTCCGCTCCGCAGCGGTCTACGAACGCCCCGATGAGCGCGGCGGCCTGTCCGGCTTTCTCGGCTTCCGGCAACGCTATCAAGTCCGCAATCAATAGGCGGTCTGACAGTTCGGCGACGCCCGCCGTGATTGCGTCCCATATATCGCGCCCGTCCCTGTCGTGCGGCGCTCCCAGGCTTGCCCCGTCGGTGTCTATGGCGCGCTCTATGGCTGCTATCCCGATGTGTCCCGGCACTCGCCCGCTCTGCGCAAGGTAGGACGATAGCACCCGGTAAAATACGCTTTCGTGCGCCTCTTCAAGCGTTAGGAATAAAACGTGCGCGTCTGGACGTGTGAGCGCGATACGCGCAGCAATATTCGCAAGCGTGAGCGTCTTACCGCCGGACGTGCGCGCGCCAATGAGCGTCAACGCCTGGCATATCAACGGGACTTCTTCGCCGGCTGCATTAAAGAATGTCCAGCCTATATCAAGCCGCGGCCTCTGTCTGCTTTGAGGCTGTGCAATAGCTCTAGCGTCGTTGGCTGCAAGCGGTTGAGATAGCCGCGTCCTATGCGTTCGGCCTCGGTCATGCCTGCATAAGCTATTTTGTCCTCCAGTTCGCGCCGCAACGCCTCCGGCTCGCATGACAACAGCGCGTCGCGGTCGTTCCAATCAACATTTTCGCCCTCTGGTGCTTCCGGCGCTATGACGTGCGCCGCGTCCACGCCTAAAGCCTTGCGCGCTTCCTCGGCGGCCTCCATGCGTGATTGCGCCGCAAGTCCGGGCGCTCGGCGTTCGCGCGGTCGTTGTCCGCAAAGACGAAGTAATCCGACGCCTTCAAATATGCTCTGATATTTGCCGCGGCCTTCGTGAGGTTGTGGCAGTTGAAACATACGGCTATAGGAATATCGGTCGCTGCGTAGACGCTTGCGGCCGTCGCATATCCTTCGGCAAGCCCCAACGGCATATCCGGCCGCGGCCAGCCGATGATATAGACTGCTCCATCGACGCTACAATCCGGCGCAAAATACTTGCCGCGTCCGGCGCGATGCGTTGATAGTTGACGATGTTCGTCATATCCGGCAAGCGGTACATAGGAACGCACAAATTGCCGTAGCTGTCGCGGCGCAGCCCTTCGTGTGCCTGCACGCCTTTATTCTCCAGATATTCATGCGTACCGTTGAAGGGCGTCGCAAGGGCGAACGCCTCCCGCGCCTTGCGCAGCGCCTCGGCTTTCTCCCATGCTTCGTACTGCTCGCGGGCGGCGCGCTTCGCTTCCTGTTCTTCCTTGCTCGGCAGTTGGGCGCTGTACGCTTCCCATTTCTCGCGATCGCCGCCGATGCTCTCCCAATAGCTCCAGCGGATAAACTCGCCGCGCCGGTAGTCGTATATCCAGCCGTTGGCGGGCTTATCCGCGTATAGCCGCGCTTTTGCGCTGCTTTCGCGTCGTTTGTCCGCCGAAGACTTCAGCCGCGCGGTGCGGCGCTCGCCGTCGGCTTTCCAGCCTTTATAGTCCGGCTCATAACCCTGCGCCGCCACGAAGTCATAAAATGCCCGTTCAATTTCATTCTCGGAAAAGCTATAATCCGACATGAAAAGCTCACGCTCCTTCGGTGTTGAGATTTTCCCCCGCCGGTTCGTTTGGTCGCGACGGCGGGGTTTTTCTTTTTTCATTTTCTTGCCGGGCGGTGCGTGCCGTCAAGGCAAAAGCACCGCCGCGCCGCAAGGCGCTAAAGATTCTTGCTTTTCTTGCAGAATCTTGCCGGATTTTTGGCGAAACAGATTTTCTGTTGGTATCACTAAAAAAAACACACTTTTTTGAAGTACTCTATATACCCATTTTTTCAGCCTCTATATACCCATTTTTTCAGCCCTATATACCCATTTTTTCAGCCCTATATACCCATTTTTTCAGCCTAACAAGTAGTATGCTTATGCCAATATTTTGTTACTATGCTATCAAAATTCTATTTCTATGCCTTCAATAGCCCTGCCATGCCCCTTTATTTCGATGTAGCCCTTAATATTTTTCTCTTTGATGTGTTGCTCTAAGATTTTTTTAGTAATCTCCCGCGCTTTTTGTCGCTTTTTCATGTTTGCGGGGGTGCATTCTCCGGTGATGCCTACTTTAGCGTATAGCTCGCTGTATTTTATTTTGCACGAAACGCGTTTCTTTCTTGCCTTCGCGTTTTTCACCCATGCGATACGTTCCGCAATTTCACCTTTTAGGATAATTGCGTATTCAGTCGCGCTTTTCTCAGGTAATTTGAGCAACGCGGCGGGGATAATCGTTCTCTGGTTAATCTCGCACGCTAATACGTCCAAAATAGGCTGACGGTATATTTTGAAAAAGCCTGTCACTTCTTGTCCGTTAAGCCTTACCTTTCCAGCTTCAAAATATTCACCCATTAAGAGCGGACCGAAATAGCGGCGTGGCATCAGCTTAGTATATTTAGGGTTGCCGTTCTTGTCTTTGTTGCCCGTATCGATGTCCAATATATACCCAAACAATTTTTTCATGCTATTCACAATACGTATATGGTCTGGCGATCCATACGATAGACGTGCATTTTTGTCTGCCAGAATTGTACGATAAATCATTTGTGGTGTAATAACGCATTCTTTGTCTCCCTGTGCGGCAAAGAGGGCTACAATAGCGTTGTGCACTTGCTTATCATACCAATCGAGCCCACGTAGGCCGTCTAATGCCGGGGCTTTTTCTTTGTCTTTGACTAAGGTCGCGACGGCAGTAATTTCCTTTCCCTTGCGCCCCTCTAGTCTTAGGAATTGCGGGATCTCATTAAGTATGCCGCTGAATGTGGGATTGACGGGCTTTGCCAGAGGAAGGGGGTAGTCAGTCGGGAAGCGTGTGCCGAAGAACTCTAAGTTGATAGGTTTAGCTATCCCTTCTTGTGGCAATAGTTGGCTTAATACCTCTCCAAGCATGAGCACATACGCTGCAAGCCGCAGTAGCCAATAACGGCGCTCGTGTGGCTTCATTTCTAGGTAGTTTGTCCATAGCGCGCGCTGTTCTTCCGTTATCCCATGCGCGCCGTCTGCATCAAATAACGATGTTTGTTCACCGCCGTCATTAAGCACGTTGTAATATTCCACGCGAAACGCATGCAGCACATCGATTGGAACGGAGAGTCGCGAAAAATATTTCTCTACAAGGTTAGAAACAAGAGTTTTTGTAGAATCACACGAGAGCCACAAGATATCTGGTGTTTGGGGTGTGTTATAGCGCTTGATTTTGATTTTCCCCATTTGCACCGGTATTGATACGGCTTTGCCATCTGTCTTATCTACAATTTCAACATGCGACACGTCGACTTCTTTTAGCGGAGTTTCGGCCTCTATCTGCTTTTGTAATGCGGCCATTACTGCGCCATGTGTTTCTTGTTTCCATGTAATTCTAAGCTCTGAAATTTTATCCAGCTGTTTGATAACGTCTTCCAGGGCCGGCGGCGTTACGGTTTTTTCTTCTTCGTTTTTTAATATTTCGGTTTTTTGTTTTGTAATATTGTCCGTCATGAGGGGTATATGTTATATCCTTTCTTCGCTTTGCCGGAGCTCCGCCGCTTCCTGCGCCTTCCGGGCGTCGTACTCCGCTTTAGCGGCCTTGCTCATGCGGTTGTATAGCCGCTGCTCTTTGTGCGCTGCGCGCGCAGCTTCGGCCTTACGGAAGGCTTCTATATCCTCCGGCGGGATAAAGTGCATCATGCCTAGCTTGCGCGCGTTTGGGAATTTTCCGCGCTTTATATACTGCTGCACGGTGTTGCGCTTCATGCCTAGCTCCGCAGCGACTTGTTCCGTCGTCAGCCACGTTGTCGGTACTCCGAACATCTCATTTTCCGCCATCTTCCGGCCTCCCTTCCGCAGCTGTGATAATTACTCTCTGCCGTATCTCCGCCCCATCGCGGTACATTCCCCATTTGAGGCGGTACACGCCGCCCGTCTCCAGCGTCAGGCTGTCCGCAGCTGTTACAGCGTCCGCCAATGCCTTGAAAGTGACGCCGCGCCCATCATCGAAGATAAGCCAGCGCCGCCCGTCGTGATCTGCCTGCTCGCGGTATCTGGCCGTGACGGTGAGCGTATCTGTCCGCCGCGCGATCTCCCCGGCTCCGGCAATCCGCGCAGCCATGCCACCCGTATATCGTCCATTGTTTCCGCCTCCTTCGCCCTTTATCGGCCTGCGCCCGTTGGCTTCGGCGTTGGCCGCGGCCACTCGTAGCGGTCGCTATATAAGGCTCCTTTTCCATCGTCCTTATTATATCGACTTTCTGTCAATTTGTCAATAATATTGACACTTTGACAAGAGAGTTCTATAATTAGGATACTGGAAAGCTATATATTAACCTCGTGCGTTTTTTGGCGAAAAATCCCCGCTTTTCCCGTTGGTATCACTGAACTTTCGGTGTGCTGGCTTTTTTGTTTTTTTCCTTTTCAGCCTTGCGTTTACTTTCCTTTGCGCAATAGGCTTCGAAGTCCTTGCGCGGTATCACGTAAGACCGCCCGACCTTCGCAATATTTGGAAATTTATTGCGCTGTATAAGCTCCCTTATCCATTGCGGCGATGTCCCTAGCATTTGAGCCGCGGTGTTGGTATCTATCCAGTCTAATACGGGTTTTCTCGGCATTATATTTCTCTCCTTATGTTATTTGTCTATGTTATATTATAGTCTATTATACTTGCGTTTACAACTTCTTTTGCGGTACATAAACAGCGTTGACAAGCTCTTTTATGGTGGTATAATAACTAACGATAACAAACATTATCGTTAGTTATAAAAATGAATCGTAAGGGGTGCGCGGCGATGACGGCGAACGCAAATAACGGCAAAAGAGAA
>ENA-OQEN01001127-OQEN01001127.1-human-gut-metagenome-genome-assembly--contig:-NODE-1127-length-10220-cov-3.366492_pt1 | contig 10220 bp, 10 predicted proteins | sample MGYA00242791_ERZ504627 | MGnify/ENA primary metagenome ERZ504627 (study PRJEB26092, sample SAMD00036316) | human gut metagenome | host: Homo sapiens | study: EMG produced TPA metagenomics assembly of...
CTGAACAAAATCACCGTTGCCGGAACCTTATCAATACGCTTCACCGTCTCCGGATCATCGTAATTCATCACTGCATAATCTTCCTTCGTCTGGTTCTTCGTGATATCCAGCTTGCAGTTCGCATAGTTTTCAAATGTATAATGCCGGTTCAGATGATCCGGTGTAATATTGAGTATCGCGCTCACATGTGGGCGGAATGTATGAATTGTCTCCAACTGGAAGCTACTGATCTCTGCAACCGTCACCGAATCCGCACTGCTCTGATCAGACAGACTTGTGTATGGGATTCCGATATTTCCTACGACAAATGTTTTGTCGTTGTAGGCTTTCATGATCTCGCCAACCAATGTAGTCGTTGTCGTCTTTCCGTTCGTACCTGTGATGGCGGCTACTGTACCCTTCTCGTAAGTATATGCAAGCTCGATTTCACTCCACACCGGAATACCTGCTTCTTTTACCTTGAGCGCAAATGGTGCATCGACCGGGATACCCGGACTGATAACCATACAGGAAATATCTGCAAGCAGTTCATCAGTCAGCGCACCAAGCCAGATCGTCAAAGCCTCTGGTTTCTTATCAAACCCGAGCTTCTCAAGAATGACTGTCTCTGTGAGTGTACTTCGGGTTCTCATCAAACAGCACAACCTGCTCTCCATTTCGAAGAAGCTGCTCACTTGCACAGATTCCACTTTTTCCTGCTCCTGCAACTAATACTTCTTATCGAACATCGTTTTCCCTCTTTTCCATTCTATCTAACGTTTCTAAATTGCCAGAATTCCGATCAGACACAGAATCGTTGTAACGATCGAGAAGATCGCAACGACCTTTGTCTCCGGCCATCCGCAAAGCTCAAAATGATGATGGATCGGTGCCATCTTAAATACTCGCTTTCCAGTTGTCTTGAAGCTTACAACCTGAATAATAACAGAAAGCACCTCTGCCAGATAAATAAATGCAACGATCAATATAATCAGTGGCATCTGCAGCATATACGCTGTCGACGCAACAAATCCACCCAATGCCAGTGATCCGGTATCTCCCATGAACACACGTGCTGGATAGACATTGTATACCAAAAAGCCAAGCAGGCTTCCTACGACTGCACATGTAATCGGTGTTACACCAGAGCCTGCCGCGATAGATGCAATCGCGAAAAAGGTTGCAATCAATACGGTAACGGAGGATGCCAATCCATCCAGGCCATCTGTAAAGTTCGCACCGTTTGCTGTACCAAGCATAACGAAGAACATCAATGGGAAATAAACCCATCCAAGGTCAACGACCTTATGTGTAAATGGAATAATCATCGTAGTTCCAAGATCCGTATATGCATGAATGTAATATGCAAAAACACCTGTTACCAAAAACTGTCCCAACATCTTCTGCCATGCACGAAGTCCAAGTGACCGCTTCATAACAACCTTGATAAAGTCATCCAAGAAACCAACCAGACCAAATCCCAATGTTGCAAACAGGATTGGAACGATCTCCTTATGATCCTTGATGTAAAAGAGTGATGTAATCACGATACTGAACAGGATGATCAATCCACCCATCGTCGGCGTTCCCGACTTCTTCAGATGCGATTCCGGTCCATCGTCACGCACAAACTGCCCGAACTTCAGTTTCTTTAAGAATGGAATAATGATCGGACTTAAGATCACACTCACACCAAATGCTATCAATGCTGGAACAATTATGTCGTACTTCATATCTTCTCTCCTTTATCAAGCCATCGCTTGTATTGTAATATTTAAAACACAGCATCGTCGATGCTGATTGTCTGCGTCGTCTCCTCCTCTGCGTTCTCGTCCTTGTAGATACCGAGATACGGCAGAATGTTGTCGTATATCTCACCTACGACCGGTGCCGCAATCGTACCTCCATAATAGATACCCTGCGGTTCATCAATCAGAATCAGTGTCATAACCTGCGGATTGTCCGCCGGTGAAAATCCAAGGAAGGATGAAATGTAACGGTTCTCACTTCGCGGCAGTTTCTCACTTGTTGCCGTCTTGCCACCAATCGAATACCCTGCGATATACGCCCGATGTCCGGTGCCCTCTGCAACGACTGCTTCGAGCAGTCCTTTCATCGTCTCGCTGGTTGCTGTACTTACTGCTCCTGTCTTCGTCTCATATTTCAAAACCTCAGTGACATTGTTATTTTCATCTGTCGTATACACACCGAAATGAGGTGTGACCAGATTCCCGCCATTCACAACTGCAGATGCAGCACGCATCAACTGTAACGGCGTAATCTGAAACGACTGTCCAAATGACATCGTTGCAAGCTCGACCGGTCCTACCTTTCCTGCTTATGGAAGATGGAATTTGCCTCTCCCGGCAGGTCGACCCCCGTCTGCTCAAACAACCCTAATTTTCTTAAACCATCATAGAAACCATCCACGCCAATGCGTTCCCCAACCTGCATAAACACTGGATTGCAGGAATTCATGATACCTTCCCGGAAGGTTTCTGCCCCATGTCCGGCAACCTTGTGGCACCGAATCCGGCGATCCTCCACAATATGATAACCCGGGCAGTAAAACTGATCTTCCACGCGCAACACGCCCTGCTCAAAAGCAGTTGTCGCTGTCACAATCTTGAACGTCGAACCCGGCTCATAGGTATCACTGATACAATAGTTTCTCCACATTTGGTTCCACATATCCTGCGTTACCGTTTCGTCCGTCTCATAATTCAATGTAAACGGTTCATTTAAGTTGTATTCCGGCACATCCGCAAGTGCATAGATCTCTCCATTCTGCGGATTCATCACGATAATACATACGCGTTTTGCCTGTTTTTTCTCCAGCACCTCAAGCGCTTTCTGCGTGATATATTGCTGGATGTTTATATCTATGGACGTGACAAGATTTTGTCCGGCTGTGCCTTCCACTCTTCTCTCCGCCATATTTTCCACTTCAATGCCTCTGGCATTTGTAACGGTGTTGATGCTGCCATTTTCGCCCATCAACAGATCATCATAGTATACTTCCAGCCCGACAATACCCTGATTGTCGCTACCTGTAAATCCCAGCACATGGGATGCCAGTGTACTGTACGGATAATACCGTTTGTAGTCCTCATCAATCATAACGCCTGCCAGATTCATCGCGCGGATCTCATCTGCCAATTCCTTGTCCACATTGCTTTTGATTTTCTCACGCACCGAGCGTTTCTCTACACGTCTCCGGACATCTTCCTCCGGTAGTTCCAGTTTCTCACTGAGAACCCGAATTACAGTCTCCGGATCTTCGATCTGGTTGTAGATTACCGAAATCGAACAGACTGCCTGGTTACCAGCAAGCACAACACCATTTCTATCATAGATGCTGCCGCGCTTTGCCTTGATGCTGCGCTCACGTTCCTGTACCGCCCGCGCCCGATATCCATAATCGTCCGCCTGCATGGTCATGATGGAAACAAGCTTCACCGTTATTATAGTCAATAACGTAAAAAATGCAATCACTACGATCAACAATCGCTTCCGATGGGAACTCGTAAATAAAAGCTGCATATCCGCTATCGCCCAATTCTCATTTTATAAAAATGTATTCCCTGTGCGTGCGAACTATACCTGTTTTCTACATCATCCGGTTGGTGCTTCCTGCGTTGTGTCCTGTGCAGGCGCTTCTGTCGTTGCACTCGGATCTTCTGTCGTTGTCTCGGTTGTCGTCTCACCCTCGGACTGCTCGACATATGGGTTGTCGCTGCCACCAGCTACATCATTGGCCGGAGCTTCTCCACCATAGATTGGCGTTGCAGGTTCATCCTCTGCCGTTGCCTCATCAATATCATATGTCTCATCCGTCTTGTAAATATTCAAATATGGGAAGATAGCTTCTGCAATATCTGCAAACAAATGCGCTGCCTCGCCACTTCCTGACTGTAATTCCGGTTCATCCGCTACGACATAGATAACAACCTGTGGATCGTCCACCGGTGCAAATCCAATAAAGGAAAGAATGTATTTTCCATTTCCTCGTGGAAGCTTCTCGGCAGTACCGGTCTTACCTCCAATCTCGTAACCCTCAACGGTCGCTTTCTTACCGGTACCTTCGGATACTACGTTCTTTAAAAACTGACGCATCTGTGCTGATACATCCTCCGAGATCGTTCTTCTGACTAACACAGGGTCCAGATTCCGGACGATATTTCCATTTTCATCTTCGATCCGCTGTACAACACTTGGCTCATAATAATATCCGCCGTTAATCGCAGAACAAAATGCGGTTCCAACCTGCATCATTGAGGTTGTTACACCCTGTCCAAACGAAGATATCGCAAGGGATACAGCTCCCATATTATCTGCATGATATACGAGCCCACTGAGTGAGGAATCGCTTGGTTCACCCGGCAGATCGACATTCGTGGACTGTCCAAATCCAAACAACACCTGATATTTATCAAATAATGCAATTCCTTCCTTTGCTGCAATCTGCATCAAAGCATCGTTGCAGGATTTCTCCAGCGCTCCGGAAAGGTCGACCATTCCATGTCCACCGTAATCATGGGAATGACACTGTATATAACGGTCCTCAATCTGCTCACCACCATCACAGAAGAATGTATCCTCTGGTGTGATCACACCCTCTTCGAGTGCGCCGGAAATCGTAAATGTCTTATAGGTAGAACCTGGCTCAAACACATCTGATACCGGGAAGTTACGCCATACCTTGTATAGCGCATCCACATGTTCTTCATCCGTTCCATTTTGCTTAAAGTCCTCAAAACTGGAATATCCGGATGCCTCGAGTTCTTCCTGCGTATCAAACTGATACTGTGTCGAATCCAGATCATAAGCATCGTTTGGATCAAATGTATGGGAATTATACAGCGCCATGATCTGACAATTCTTCGGATTCATCACGAGCACGGATATATTCTTAGCGTCCTCTTCCTCCAGTTTTGCCTTTACCTTTTCCTCAACAATCTTCTGCACATTTGCATCAATACTTGTCACAAGGTTATAGCCGTTAGTTGCCGGCTCAATCGAATTGGTCACGCCGTAATCCTCATTCAGATACGAGTATTCCCGTCCGTTCGTACCATTTAACTCGCTGTTATAATACTCCTCGACGCCATACATGCCGACATTTCCGCTGACGGTAAATCCAAGCAGATGGCACGCAAGTTCTTTGTTCGGATAGACACGTACATACCGCTCTTCGTAATAGATTCCAACGACATTGGATCCTTCATCGGTTTTGCAGTATTCCTCAAATTTCTGTACTTCCTCGTACTCAACGCCCTTCTTTGCCACTACATAGTACGATTTTTCATTTGCCAGAAATCCTGCGATCTCCTCATCTGTAAATCCGAAAAATTCCTTCAGCGCTGATACCGTCGCCGTCTTTTTCTTCTCATACTGCACGATATTGGCAGGCTCTAATATCAGATCATACACCTTCTTATCCGTCGCAAGTACGGTTCCGTTCGCATCGACAATATCACCACGCTTATACGGAATCACTTTGCTGGAATAGCCCTGCTGCGTCAATACCTGCTGCTTATACTGGCTTCCTTTTTGTGCATTGATCCAGATAATTTTTGCACCAAGCACACCAAATCCAACCATGACACACCCAAACACAAATTTCAATCTGCCGCGCATCCGGTTGGTAAATACCTTTCGCTTTCGTCTTCTTCTATTTTCTCTGTTTTGTGGTCTTCTAGTCATACTTTACCTCAACCGCAAAAATCGAGCAGCGAAACTGCTCGACTTTTGATCTACATCCTAATTCGAACCCGGAACATCCTGATACTGTTTTACATAATCTTCATTGGCACTGTCATAATAAATGATCTGTCCCTTCTTAGCGTAGACCATGCCAAGTTCATTGGTTGCTACATTGTAAATATCGTCCAATGTATACATATTATTCAAACGAAGCTTATGTGCTGCGTTATCATCTTCGATCTTTTCAAGTTCTGCCTCTAAGGCACTGATGTTGTTCTGCTGTGTACTGATCTTCGTATTCAGATATAACATCAATACGCTTGATCCAACAACCAGACATACCATAAATGCCATAAACAGCATATATCCTGCGGAGAATGCCAGCGTCTTTTTGGTCTGCGCAGTCACTCTGCGCCGTACCTTTGGTCGTTCCTGCGGACGCTGTTGTGGAGCAACTCTACGGCTCGGTGCCTTTCTTTCCGGCTCATGCACACGGCGTGCCGGAGCTGCGTACATCTGTCTTGCAGCCGTACCGTCTACATAATTCATTTGTCTTCTAACCTGTTGTGCCATATCAATCACTCCTTAAAATCATACATCTGCTTTTTCAAATACCCGCAGCTTGGAACTCTTTGCCCGACTGTTTTCTGCCAGTTCCTGTTCACTTGGAACAATCGGCTTTCTGGTAATCACCTTTCCAGTCGGCTTCTTCCCACATACACAAACCGGGAACTCCGGTGGACATGTACATGGATTCATATTTCTTTTAAATATCGTTTTTACAATCCTGTCTTCCAACGAATGGAATGTGATCACGCTCAATCTGCCACCTGGATTCAACCATGAGATCATAGTATCTAATGAATTCTCCAGCACATCCAGCTCGTGATTCAATTCAATCCGAATCGCCTGAAATGTTTTCTTGGACGGGTGTCCCTGTCCCTGCCGGACTTTCGCCGGGATCGCCGCCTTGATGATCTCGTTTAACTGTCCGGTTGTCTCTATCACCTGTTCCTGTCTCGCCTTGACGATATGCTTTGCAATATTCTTAGCGAAACTGTCCTCGCCATAATCGCGGATCACATGGTACAGCTCCATTTCAGAATATTCATTTACAATATCCTTCGCTGTCATAGTACTTTCCTGATTCATCCGCATATCAAGCGGCGTATCCTCACGATAAGTAAACCCACGTTCCACATTATCAAGCTGATACGAGGAGACACCGAGATCCAGAACGATTCCGTCAACACCGCTCACAGAACAGTTCTTTAATACTGCATCGATATCCTGATAGTTGGAATGCACGATCGTTACACGATCTTTGTAATCCTTCAACCGCTCGGTCGCAGCTGCAATCGCATCCAGATCCTGATCGATTCCGATCAGTCTACCTTTGTCCGAAAGCCGCTTGCAGATCTCTAAGGAATGTCCACCCCCACCGAGGTTCCATCCACATAGATTCCATCCGGTTTTATATTCAGACTGTCAATTGTCTCATCCAAAAGTACCGATTTGTGTTTAAATTCCATCGCAGCCTCCCTTAGATGTTGAACAACTCACCAATCTCGGCGATTTCTTTCAGGTCAATCTCTTCTGGGCTGTTGATCTTATCCCAGGCTGCCTTATCCCAGATTGCTACGGTATCCGTATGTCCAATCATGACAACCTCGCGATCAATGCCCGCATATTCACGTAATTTTTGTGGAATTACAATACGATACTGACTATCCATCTCACAGACAACCGCAGATCCTTCGTAGAAATCACGAAGACGTCTTGCCTGGAAATTACTCTTTGGCAGTGCAGCAAGCTTCTCTGCGAATTTTGTCCACTCTGCTTCCGGATATACGTCAATGTTATGGTCCATGCCATTGCACAGCACAAATTTATCCCCAAGTTCCTGACGGAATCTTATGGGAATAATCAATCTGCCTTTTGCATCGAGCCATGATTCGATTCTCCTATCATACCCATTGACATATAGCTTCACCTTTCGTATTGCATGCAATGTTCTTCCTGTGTGGGAACAACCTCCACCGAGCACCACTTGACATCCATTTCACTGCCACTCAGCTTCCACTTGGGTTTCATTGTAACGCAAAAAAGGAAATGCAATACCAATTTGCATTTCCCTTGTCCATTTCTTACAATTTTTAATTGATTTATTGTTCCTTTTTTCCTGCTGGTGCCTGTTTTTTTACGGTATCCATCCGTTTTTTTACAATCAGCACGGAACAAGCCAGTACACAGATTGCTGCGATCATCTGGGATACCTTCATGTTGAAGAACGGAAGCATCAGGGAATCTGAACGAAGTCCCTCGATCCAAACACGTCCAAGACCATAGCCCCACAGATACATGAGGAAGATCTCGCCATCAAACTTCTTGTGCTTCCGGTAGATGAAAATAACAATCAAAAGGATCAGATTCCACACCGATTCGTACAGGAAGGTCGGATGTACCGTGATCCACTGCATGCCATCGTAGACCTGCATATGATTCGCCATCTCCGAAGTGATGATACCGGAGTTAATCATACCGGTCAGGGTTCCTTTGCCAACATAATAGTCGGTCGGAATCGCCATGCAAAAAGCGAATTCGTATAATCGCCAAACGCTTCCCGGTTGAAGAAGTTGCCCCAGCGTCCCATGATCTGTCCGATCAGAAGTCCCATCGTCACCGTGTCGGCAAGTACAGAGAACTTCATCTTCTGCTTCTTCGCAAAGACGATTGCAACAATCACACCCGCGATCACGCCACCGTAGATGGCAAGTCCGCCGCTCCGGATATCAATCAGATCGAACAACGTCTTCCCGAAGCCCTTGCCCTTCTGGAAATACGAATCCCAGCTGAATATAATATAGTAGAGCCGCGCACCTAAGATTGCCGGGATGATCAGCCAGAGCATGAAGTCCAGATATGTGTCCTCGCTCTGCCCGGTCCTTTTTGCTTCCTTGCTGATTACAAGGAACGCCAGCACAAATCCAAGTGCTATGATCACACCATAAAATTTGATTTCAAATCCAAAGATCGTGAATCCGTCTTTGATATTTTTTAATACTATCCAAGATTTGGGAATCTGATATCATACATAGTTTTTCCTTTTTATTTTCGTCAATTGACTCTATTGATAAGTTTTTCACAATGATATGTTTCTATACATTAAACTTGAATAAGATCACATCGCCATCCTGCACGACATATTCTTTTCCTTCCTGTCGTACAAGTCCTTTTTCCTTCGCTGCAAGCATGTTGCCGCTCTCCATGAGATCATCGTAAGCAACAACCTCCGCCTTGATGAATCCACGTTCAAAATCCGTATGGATCTTACCCGCTGCCTGTGGTGCCTTCGTGCCCTTCGTGATTGTCCATGCACGTGTCTCATCCGGACCACTTGTCAGGTAACTGATGAGTCCAAGCAGAGAATAACTTGCCTTGATCAGCTTATCCAGACCGGACTCCGATACGCCAAGCTCCTCTAAGAACATCTGCTTCTCATCATCATCTAACTCGGAGATCTCCTGCTCAATCTGTGCACACACAGCAAATACTTCACTGCCAAATTCCTTCGCATATTCGCGCACCTTCTGTACATATGGATTGCTTGCTCCATCGTCTGCCAGATCATCCTCGGATACATTTGCCGCATAGATCACCGGCTTTCCTGTCAGCAGGTTGTATTCCTTGATCCACTTGATTTCGTCCTCATCGTCTGTCTCAAAGGAAATTGCAAGCTTACCGGATTCCAGATGCTCCTTGATCCGCTTCTGCAGATCAACTTCCTTTGCAAGTTCCTTATTATTGGCTGCACCACGCTGTCCCTTCGCAATTCGACGGTCAAGCACCTCAATATCTGCGAAGATCAACTCGTAGTTAATCGTCTCAATATCACGGATCGGATCAACCGAACCATCGACATGAATGACATTTGGATCTTCAAAGCAACGTACAACATGCACAATCGCATCTGTCTCACGAATGTTGGATAAGAACTGGTTTCCAAGTCCTTCTCCCTTGGATGCACCCTTTACAAGTCCTGCAATATCAACGAACTCAATCACGGCCGGTGTTGTCTTCGCTGAATGATACATCTCGGTCAGCTTGTCAAGACGCTTGTCCGGTACCGGTACGACACCCACGTTCGGATCGATCGTACAGAACGGATAGTTCGCGCTTTCCGCGCCCGCCTTTGTCAAAGAATTAAATAATGTGGACTTTCCGACGTTCGGAAGCCCGACGATACCTAATTTCATTTTGTATATTTCCTCCTATAAATCCTTTGATTTCAAGGGATTTCAGCATACTTATTTTTGCAAGTGGGCCATTTCGTGGTCCATTACATTGCCATAAGTGCTTCCTGCTACCAATTCCATTTCTTTTTTCTTCCTCGGTAATATGAACTGAATGATACCCTTGTCAAATTCTTTTCTTTTTAAATCTTTTCCCATATTTCAGCTTCTTTCATAAGAAGCCCCAATACAGTACCTTGTATTATACCATAGCATTTTATCTTTGTGAATATTCATTTTCAT
>ENA-OQEN01001128-OQEN01001128.1-human-gut-metagenome-genome-assembly--contig:-NODE-1128-length-10209-cov-4.326721_pt1 | contig 10209 bp, 13 predicted proteins | sample MGYA00242791_ERZ504627 | MGnify/ENA primary metagenome ERZ504627 (study PRJEB26092, sample SAMD00036316) | human gut metagenome | host: Homo sapiens | study: EMG produced TPA metagenomics assembly of...
CGCCCGCATCGGGCAAGGCGCGCCTGCCCTGCTGCCAGTACACGCCCCGCAGCACTTGGCGCACCACCCTGCGGTGCGCTGCATCGGTGGTAGAGGGTCACGGTCTCGCCGCAGAGCTTATCCATTGTTCACCCACCGCCCTATGCTGTAGTAGTATCCGGCCTCGCGCCGGTAATGCCGTGCGCGGTCGTCCAGCGTGCGGGCGCAAAGTTCCGGCGGGGCGGTGTAGGTCTCGCTCACGCTGCCGATGCTCACCCGCGCCAGACCGCGCCGCTCGTCCTCCTGCGCAAATTCATACATCGCATCGGCGATCGCGCAGAGCGCCATCTCGGCGGCGGTGTCCTCGGTATACGCCCCCGCCGGGGTCATGGGGTAGATGCGGCGCATACGCTTCAGTTCAATTTCAGCGCGCTTCAAAAAGCGCGGGAACTCGCTCTCGGGGATATCCTCCCCGGCGAACTGCTCCTTATAAAAGGTGTAATCCGGCATGCGCCCGCCCCCTTACGCCTTAAACTTTGCCAGCACGACCTTGGCCTCGTTCGACAGCACTGCGACATAGAACTCGTCTGCGGTAATCTCGGTGGTGCGGGTCTTGGGCTTGCGCTCGGTCTCGATGTTGACCTCGCGCTTACGGTAGATGGTCAGGGCGGGGATCTCATCGTCCACCTCGGGGTCAGCCTCCAGCTTGACGATCGGGCAGGCGTAGACGCGTCCACCAGCGGCACCTTTTTGCTGGGCACCAGACGGCAGCCTGCGATCATGCCGATCTCACCGGTCAGGCCGACACCGGGGGTGTACTTGTCCGCGCTGAGGAAGTCAGGGTTTTTGCGCAGCTGCGTGACCTGCTTGGGGTGGATGAACAGCACCTTGTCGGAGCAGCCCATCTCCTCCTCAAACAGATCGACTGCGTCCACGATCGCATTGTAGCTGATGGCGGCCTTGCTGCGTCATAGATCAGGCTGGCCGTCTGCAGCGCCTCCATGCAGTCGCTGTCGATCTTGGCGGCGATGGCCAGTGCCAGCTGGGTGTTGGCCTCCCCCACCGGGTTGCCGTAGCCGGACAGCACCGCCTCATCGGTAAGGCCGATGCCCTTCATCGCCTTTTTGATCTTAGCCTTGCGGGTGGAGGTCGTCATCTTCTCGATGGCGACCTCGCCGCCCTCGGCACATCGGACGCATCGCCGATGTAGGTGTAGGCGGGCACCGTGATGGTGTCGCCGGGCACACCGGCGAGCGTATCATCAATTTTGGCGAACGGCGCCACGCGCAGCTTCTTGGGGATACGGGCCGAGACCATGTCGCCCATGACCTCCGGTCGATCAGATCGGACAGCTTCGTGATAAAATCAGACATAAATTTTTCTCCTTTTCAAATCCGATTGCTTTGCAGGGGCCGGGTATGCCCGGCCCTCAACTTTTTGTGGTTGCCTCTTTTCCTGTTTGCCGCAGGGGTGTCTCCCTCCCGCGGGGCGGCGGGGGACGCCGCTCCTACTTCTTCATCTCCTGATACACCTCCGGGTTTTCCCGCTTCAGCGCCAGCCGCTCGCGGTAGCCCATGCGGTCAAATGCCGCGCGGTCAGGCGTCACCGGCACACTGCCGGTCCCCGCCGCATAGGGTGCCGGGGTCATCTGCTTCTGCTCGTCCATCAAGCCTCACCTCCCTTCTGTCTCTCCGCGCCGATAAACCGGCGCCGTATCTCGGCCAGCTCCGCCTCTGTCTCGCACGCAGGTCAAAATACCATGCCAGCGCCAGCTCGGGGCGCAGCAGCCCTGCATCCACCATCTCGCGCTGCTCTGCCCAGACGCGGGCGCGGTCATACAAAACGCCGTCGCCCCAGTCTATAGATGGGGCCGCGTCCGCCGCACCATGCGGCACACCGTACAGCGCGCCAGTGTGCGCAGAGTGCCATCGCCTGCCGCACGGTGTCCGCCCAGGCGGCCTGCAGGTCGCGGATGGTCAGGTCATAGTCCACCGCTGTTGCGGTGATCTCGGTCGCGGTGCGCGGCTCTCCGGTGCGTCCAGCTCGCTCAGGATTCCGCGGCGCAGCCCCAGCAGCTTTCGCAGCCGCGTAAAAGATCCTGCTTGCGGGCCAGATAGCTCTGCTCCCGCAGGGCCGGGCTGTAGACCGTCACCCCCACATTGGCGGGGTCGTCCGGCAGGCCGACAAACAAATCATCGCGCAGCGCGCGCCGCCCCTGTGCATCAGGCCGGAGCAGGTCCTCCGACGCAAACACTCGTGAGGCACCGTTCGCAAACTCGGTGTTCAGCTGCTCCTCGCAGCGGGCCAGCGCGTGCAGCAGCCCCGCCGCCGGGGCGTAGATGCTCACGGCATCGGTGCTGCCGTCCGCCATTTGCCGGTCTTGGATGTGACGCGAACGGTGTAATCGCCCGCGTCCGTGGCGGTGTTGCCGGAGGATGTCCATTGTGGCGGGATCATAGCCGCTCACGGTTGCGGTATGCTCGGAGCCATTGTAGGTGTAGGTTCCGGTGACACTGATGCTGGGCTTGGCGGGATCAGTAGGCGCAGGCGGCGCGTCCTCCTCGAAGATTGCTTTGACCTCCACGTTGTCGTTCGGCATGAGGAACTTGTCGTCCTTGATGGCCACGCCGCCGCTGATGACTTGCCACTCCTTGAAGCGGTAGTCCTCTTTGGGCGTTGCGGTCAGGGTGATTTCCGTACCAGCCACGGCCTTGTCAGGAGATGCGGAAGCCGTTCCGTTGCCGTCCGGGCTGATGACCTTCACGTGGTGCCACCTGTATGTTCTGACTGTCGCCGTAGTTTCGTTTCCCGCGTTGTCAGTCGCGATCACGGTATATTCCGCTCCCGCGTCATTGTTGCCGCCATCCGGCGCGGGGAGACGATAGGTGGGGCCGTCTTGTGGCTCGCCGTTGATGGTCACCGACTTGATGCCGGAGGACGTCTCTCCCGATGCAGCCGGGTCGCTCACGGTGAAGGTGTACGCGCCGGGATTTCCATCGATGGTATCCTCGACGGTGTAGCTCTCACCGTCATTCAAACCCTCCAGCACCGGCGCCTTCGTGTCCGTTCCCATCACATGGCCGCACACAGTGCAGAGCTGCTTCTGATTGCCCCAGTCGCCGGGAATGTGTTTGGCGTTTTGTTTGGACATTTCCGCAGCGGGGTCTCGCGCGCCGCATTTCACACAGGCCCAGATGTGGCAGCCGTCCCGGTCCGTCCAACCCAGTTCATGGCTGCATGTGCTTTCCTCGCAGCGCAGCTCCAGCTTGCTGATCACTCTGCCGTAATTGTAGGCATATGGCAGGCTCAACCGCTGCAGATCCACGCGCCCATTTTCGTTGGGGATAAGAAGCTCCGTTGTGGTGCCCCAGTACTTCTTATACGGTTCCTGGTTGTGGCGCCACTGCCACCCTGTCGCGCTCAGCCACACGGACTTCCCGTCCGAGGCTCCGATTTTGATGTTCTCTTCTATAATCATTGCAAATTCCTGATCTTGCATCACTGCCATGTAGTACGCCCGGTTCGAGCCTCTTCCGACCGCGGATGCAGACAGCTCTGTATAACCGTAGTCCTGATAAAGCGGAAAGGCCAGCGCAGTCAGCGTTGTGTCCTTGATCAGAATGTTCCCGCTGTTGCCGTTCATGCCGCCGCCGATGCCCGCGCCCAAGTAGCCCTGCGCCCTCACCACGCCGCCAGTGATGGAAATGTCATAGCCCGAACCGCCTCTTCCGCCACCGATTCCTGCGCCGGCATAGTTACTCCAAGCTTCGACCGTTCCACCGGAAATCTCGATATGATGCGCATCTTCCGACTTGTTCTGTCCGTCTTGATCGCCGCTGCCTATTCCTGCTCCGCCTGACTCGCTGCCGGCATTCACCGTGCCGCCCTTGATATAAATAAAGCGTCCGGGGCCGCCCTGACCGCCACCGATCCCTGCGCCTTCCGAAACGGACCGCACCGTCAGCTTGCCGGAATACACATAAATCTGCTCGCCGACGCCGCCCTGACCGCCGCCGATACCCGCACCGTATACGCCGCTGGTCGCAAGAATCTCACCGCCATAGATACCCGTCGCCAGAGAGCCGAAATGAAGGTTCATGCCGTGTCCCTGCGAGAAGTTCTTGATTCCGACCTTTGAGCCTCCGATGCCAGCGCCATACCTGCCGCCTTCACACGTGAGCTTTGTCCCCGTCTGCACCAGAACCCGGAGATAGCCATCGGTTTTGTTTTTCTGCAGCGCAGCGAAGTTCTCCGCGCCGATCAGCTCGCTGTCCCCGCCGATAAAGTACAGGCAGGCGGAGGCGCCGCCGTAAAGCTCGATGGCAGGGCCGTCCTCGGGTGCCTGAAGGCGGACGCCGTCCAGAAAGATGTGCGGTGTATTGTTCTTGCCATCAATTTTGATCCGGTACTGAAAATACCAGTTCGGATCTGTGGAGCCCTTGATCAGATAGGTCTTGCTGTCCTTGATTTTCAATTCTTTGTTCTGCTCCGTAAGGTCCACTATCTTGTCAAACGCCGTTGGGACGGAAAGTTTGACATCCGGTAGCTCACCCGCAGCAAAGACCGCTGTCGGCAGCAGCGTCAGCACCATGCAGCATAGAAGTATGATACTGAGTATTCGTTTCTTCATTGGCTTTTCTCCTCCTTTTCGTGTTGGTTCGGCTTATCCGTCCCGTCTTTTCTCCGGTTTTCCTTGCTTCTGAGCCGGAAGCACAGCGCGGTGATGACCACCGCCGCTGCAAAGGAGACGACGGCCACCAGCACATAGCCGCCCGCGTCCTGCCGCAGCAGCATCGAGCCGAACACGCCCCATGCTTCCGGTTGCCCCGGCCCGACGACCGTGCCCGCTGTCTGCATCAGCGCCGCGTACAGCAGCATACACGCTGCGGAGAGACTTATTACCTCGCGCCGCTGCCTCCGGCGGTTGTTTTCCCGCACCCGCTGCTTGACGAATGCGACCCGTCTTGCGGTATCGTACATATCGTTTGAACCCCCTTTCCGGTTTGTCTGGAACTGTGATAAAAACCCTTTCACTTATATAGGTACAAAAAATCGAAAAAACTCTCACCCAAAACGCAAAATTTTTCAAAAAAATTTGAGAGCCGCCAAAAGGCAGCTCTCAGGGAGTAAATGTTCGGTTATTTCCTCTGCGATAAGCGGAAAGCGGACCATCTTCCCGCCGCTACCAGCAGCACCGGCAGGACATAGGCCACATACTGCGCCGCGCCGCCGTAAGCAATGAGCAGATTATAGATGGCGTGGAGGGTGATGGCCGCGCCCAGCAGCCCGCACGTACCGGCTATTTTAAGCCACGTCCGCCGCCACGCATAGGCAAGCCCGCCGCCCACGATCAGGCCGCAGAGGACGTGCATGGCTCCCGTGCCGAAGCCCCGGAAGAAGATGAAGGAGAAGCGGTCCGCGCCGTTCTGGATGAGATAGCACACGTTTTCAAAGGTGGCGAAGCTCAGGGCGAGCGTGATGGCGGCGGGCTTAATTCTCTCGCTCTCCGGCTCAAACACCAGAAGATAGAACACCAGCGGCAGCAGCTTCATCATTTCCTCCACCACCGGCGCAATCTCCGCCGTGGCGGCAAGGGCGTCCGCCTGACACACCGCCGCGAGGAAGGTGTTGATATAGGCCGAAAGCAGGCACATCCCCATCCCGGCAATGCAGAACAGGAAGAAGCGGAGCTGCCGCCTGCCCATGCACAAAGCGGCCACCAGCAGGGAGATACCATGCAGAGGAAGATGTTTTCGATGTAGGTCATGCGTCCACCGCCTTTCTCGTGGCGGGCAGCAGGCCGAGAATGGCGAGCGTCAGCAGCATATCGCACCAGAAGGTGGGGCTTGCCAGAGAGGTATCCGGCCAAAAGCAGCCCACCGTCCAAAGCAGATACTCCGCAAACGCAAAGCACAGCACGCCGATGTGGTAGTACCGCATATTCCGCGCCGTGCCTGTCTGCCCATTGGCGTAGACCAGTCCACGGATGGCGCAGAAGGAGAGCCAAATCATCATGCCGCACCAGATCAGGTTGGAGAGAATATCCCCGAAGGTGCAGTAGAACGCCAGCAGCGGTACGCCGATCAGCGGCGAAAGCCATGCAGAGCGGCTGCGGAAGCTGCGCTCGTCCTGAGTGGTGAGCGTGGCCTGCAAAATGCGCAGGAAAATTACGCTGGCCACCCAGCCGAACTCCGAGACATAGAAAACGCGCGGTGTGGTATCGAACAGCAGCAGATACAGCGTCCAGTAGAGCGCGCCGAGGGCAAAGCAGCCGTAGAAGCACAGCAGCAGGAAATACGTCTGCCGCCCACTTTTTCGGTAGGCGATACCCGAAAGCAGTGCGCCGACGAACGTGGTCAGCAGTTGCAGCAGGTTCTCAATCAGCTCCATGCGCATCCTCGCTTTCCCTGTCCTGCCCGTCCTCTCGGCTCATCTGACGCAGCCGGAAACACAGAACGGTCACGCACACGCCGAGTAAAAAAGCCAGCAGCCCGATGACGATGTATCCCAAGCAGCGCCACCGTGAAAGATGCTTGCCGCCGTTTCAAAGCCGGAGTAGTCGCCTGTCTGGATGCTCGCGGCAATGCCGGGCATGGCGAGGGACGCGCCGATGAGCAACGCAAGGCACGCCGCCACGGCGGAAGCCATGGTGACCGTATTGCGCCGCCGCCGTTTCTCCCGCTCAATTTTGGCGATGCGCCGCTTTGTCTCCGCGACGCGCTCTTCATGACTCCGCATCTGTGATCCCCTCCCGTTCTAAAAGCCTTCGCAGGCTCTTTTTTCCGCGATACACCATGTTGGTGATCTGTTTTACTGTTTTTCCCGTGACCTCCGCCGCCTGCGCGTAGCTCATATCCTCAAAATAGGTGAGATAGAGGACTTCCCGATAGTCCGGGTTTATTTCGCTCATGCAGCAATGCAGGACGCGGTTGCGCTCCTCCGTCCGGATGACCTCCTCCGCCAGCAGCCGTCCGTCCGGCTCGCCGGTCAGCGTATCGAGGCTGAACAGGGGCTTCCGTTTGCTCTTATGGCGCAGCGCCATGTGCCGCGCCGCCTTATAGAGATACGCCTTGAAGCCGCCGTCCCGTATCTTCGGCTTTTTGGTGAACAGATAGGCGAAAACGTCCAGCATCAGCTCCTCCGCCTCGTGAACGTCGTGCAGATAGCCGTCGATATACAGGGTCAGTGGGTCGCCATATTTTTTCATCAGGCATTGAGCCTTCGTCGTCGCCGTTCAGATATTGGCGGTACAAGCTCTCGTCGCAGGCCATAGCGTTCACCTCCTTTTTGCGGATGCTTCCCATGCAGAGGGTATCCGTCAGGTGCTTGTCCTGCCGGAATCGCGGTGCTGTCCTTGAAAGCGCGGGTCGGACGGTTTCTCCGCATTTTCCGGGATCGCCCATGAACGCCCGAACCGGGACGCGCCGGGGATCCGCCCTTCGGCGCAGTATTGGTTGACCCGCCGCTCTGACACGCCCCAACGGTAAGACGCCTCCCGAATGGAGATATAGCCCTTGATCCCGTTCATACCGCACCTCCGCATGGATAATACTCAACATGATACATTATATACGAATATCCGAATAAAAGCAAGCCCACACGGACGTTGGGACGCAGAATCTCTCCCACGTCCTCATATCTATCTGGCTTTATCTTCTCTTACCTTTGATACTTCCTTATGTGGCGCTTCCTGCTTCACCTCATCCGCACCTCTAGGTTAATAAGTCCATCTGCTTCGCCTGAATGATTAACTCAGGTGCGATAAATGGCATATCGACCACCGCCTTCCTGTTTATCTCTCATACGATTTCTCCTTTCTGCCGCCGACTGCTTCGCCCTCATCAGGCTCTCCGCCGACAATCTCATTTTCCTTTTTATCCATATTGAGCAGGATATTCAGCTCATCAAGTCGGGCAGTTTTTGCCCTCAATTCTTCCTCCTTTGCAAACGGCTTTTCGATTTCCTGCTTCGCTGTTTCAAACTGCTTCTCCGTATTTTCAAGGCTGTTTTTCGTATCAGCAAGTACTTCCTCAAAGCGTTCTATGCCGTTATCTATTCTCACGATATTACCGTGAGCATCATCGCCAAGCGGTACATCTCTGCTTGTTTCGCCTTTTAATTTCACAACATAATTACGCTGCACCGTATCAAAATACAATTCCATTTGAAAGCCACGGTACTCGCCAAGTGCTATCGCATCAGGACTGTTCATTGACTTGCAGGCATTGATAATTGCCTGACCTGCTTCGGCTTTTTCGGAATAAGAAACACCCGATACCATCATTCCAAGCGGCTGCTCGTCTATCGGTTTCGGGTGTAATTTTGCTGTTTCAACATCTTTTGTAAGTCCCTCTACACGGGATTTCAAGTAAGCAATCTGTTGTGGGTAGAACTTGATGACCTTATCCTCCAGTCCGTATTTCTCCGATAAGAAATTGGATTTTAACATCTTCAGCTTCTGTACCTGAATGTCTAAGTCCATCTTTTCTTTGATATACGGATTGCCTGTTGCAAGCATTTTTATCTCTGCATAGGACAGTGCGGTTTCATCAATATCCTCTGCCGACCTGACCGGAGATTTGCTCGTCATAATCTGACTTGCGAACTTCTGCTTACCTTCCACAAGCTGATAGAGGTATGCATCAAAGGTCTGCTCTGTTACATAGCGGTAAATATCTACCTGCGGATTTTCATTGCCCTGACGGACAATTCTACCGGAACGCTGCTCCAAATCTGAAGGTCGCCACGGACAATCCACATCGTGAAGTGCGATAAGTTTATCCTGCACATTCGTTCCTGCTCCCATCTTCTGAGTAGAGCCAAGAAGCACTCTGACCTCTCCCTTACGGGTCTTTTGGAACAGTTCTTTTTTCTTCATATCCGTGTCGGCTTCGTGTATGAACTTCACTTCGCTTTCAGGAATACCTCTCTCAATCAGCTTCTTCCTGATGTCGTTATAGACGGAAAATGTTCCGTCATTCTTCGGAGTGGACAAGTCGCAGAACACAAGCTGTGCCGATTTCTTGTCGGCGTTTTCTTCCCATATCCGATAGATGTTATCGACGCAGGCATTGATTTTACTGCCCTCAAAATCAGGCAGCATATCGTTGAGCATACGCTGGTCAAGAGCCAGTTTTCTTCCGTCATTCGTGATTTTCAGCATATTATCTACGCTTGAATCCACACCGCCGCCACGCACCTGCTCGGCTCTCTCTGCAAGGGAAGCAACCATTTCTTTCTGCATTTCTGACGGCTTTACTGCAATGTTATGGTACTTTGCTTCCGGTACTGGCAGGTTCAACATATCCGCTGTCTTAATGTCCGCTATCTCCTTGAACATCGCCATTAGTTCAGGCAAGTTATAGAATTTTGCGAACCTTGTCTTTGCTCTGTATCCTGTTCCTTCCGGTGTAAGTTCCACTGCCGTAATGGTTTCTCCGAAAGTGGAAGCCCAGGCATCAAAGTGCTGCAACCCATTTTTCACAAGCGTGTTGTACTGCAAATATCGCTGTATCGTATAGAGTTCCACCATACTGTTTGAGATAGGTGTACCCGTTGCAAATACGGTTCCTCGCCCTCCGGTAATCTCGTCAAGGTAACGACACTTCATAAAGAGGTCGGAAGATTTCTGTGCTTCCGTCTGTGCGATACCGCCCACATTACGCATTTTTGTATAAAGATAAAGGTTCTTGTAATAATGGCTTTCATCAACAAAAAGCCTGTCTACACCAAGTTCCTCAAAGGTTACAACATCATCTTTTTTCGTCTGGTCATTGAGTTTATCAAGTTTCTGCTTGATGGATTTCTTTGACTTTTCAAGCTGTTTTATGGAGAAGTTTTCCCCTCGGTTTCGCTTGAGTTCTGCAATTCCTCCGGTTATCTCCTCAAGCTGCTGTTCTAAGATTGCCCTCTGTCTTTCAATGGACATCGGGATTTTCTCAAACTGTGAATGTCCGATGATAACTGCGTCATAATCTCCGGTTGCAATCCTGCCGCAGAACTTTTTACGGTTCTTGGTTTCAAAATCTTTCTTTGTTGCGACAAGGATATTCGCCGCCGGATAGAGCTGCAAATACTCAGCCGCCCATTGTTCGGTCAAGTGATTTGGTACAACAAACAGTGACTTGTTACAAAGCCCAAGCCTTTTCGACTCCTGTGCTGCCGCTACCATTTCAAAAGTTTTCCTGCTCCGACTGCGTGTGCAAGAAGCGTATTTCCTCCATAAAGGAT
>ENA-OQEN01001129-OQEN01001129.1-human-gut-metagenome-genome-assembly--contig:-NODE-1129-length-10203-cov-1.538011_pt1 | contig 10203 bp, 12 predicted proteins | sample MGYA00242791_ERZ504627 | MGnify/ENA primary metagenome ERZ504627 (study PRJEB26092, sample SAMD00036316) | human gut metagenome | host: Homo sapiens | study: EMG produced TPA metagenomics assembly of...
TATGCAGAAAGTTTTTCTGGGAGAGTCTGTTGCACCGTCCAAACTGCTGATGGATATTCCGGAAGCAACGAGTCTTATTGCAATGTATCTGTACGATGAGACTGAGTTAAAGGAATATATCCAGGCGAATGAAGACAATAAACTTGTTGTTGCTCTTGCATATCTGGATAATTATGAAGAAGCACTGGAAAGTGTAGAAGATGTCAGAAGATCGCTTCTGATTGCTCTGATCGACCGTAAGATCACGAAATATTTTTCCAATTATGATGGCCTGGTTCGAAAACTGGAAAAAGATAAATATTTTCTGATCATGAGGCAGAGTTCGCTGGAAACGTTGAAGGAGCAGAAATTCCATATCCTTGATGAAGTAAAAACTGTTAATATCGGTAACGAAATGACAGTGACTTTAAGTATTGGTATCGGTCTGAATGCTGCAACTTATCTTCAGAACTATGAGTATTCACGTATTGCCATTGAAATGGCACTTGGACGTGGCGGAGATCAGGTTGTTATCAAAAACGGTGACAGCATTACTTATTATGGTGCAAGGCCCAGCAGATGGAAAAGACTACCCGTGTCAAAGCCCGTGTCAAAGCACAGGCGCTGAAAGAGTTCATGAGACTAAAGAACGTGTTGTTGTTATGGGGCATAAGATCACAGATGTTGATGCTCTGGGCGCGGCTATTGGTATTTATCGTGCAGGTAAGACACTTGGCAAACCGGTACACATTGTTGTAAATGACCCATCTACATCCATACGTCCGCTTATGGCTGGATATATAAATAATCCGGACTATGAACCATCTATGTTCATTGACCGGAACCAGGCAATGGAACTGGTAGATGACAATACGGTAGTGGTTGTTGTTGATACAAATAAGCCAAGCTATACAGAGTGCGAAGAACTTTTGTACATGACAAAGACAATCGTGGTTCTCGACCATCACCGAAGAGGCAACGAAGTGATCCAGAACGCGGTATTATCCTATGTAGAACCATATGCATCTTCAACATGTGAATGGTAGCTGAGATCCTGCAGTATTTCTCGGATGATCTTAGACTTCGTAATATTGAGGCAGATTGCATTTATGCCGGTATTATGATAGATACAAACAACTTCATTACACGGGCCGGTGTGCGTACATTTGAGGCCGCCGCATTCCTGCGTCGTTCCGGTGCGGATATGACCAGAGTGCGTAAGATGCTTCGTGATAATATTGATTCTTATAAGGCAAGAGCGGAAGCTGTTCGAACAGCAGAAATCTACAGAGGATGCTTTGCTATTGCAAAATGTCCGAGTGAGGGACTGGAAAGTCCGACAGTTGTCGGTGCACAGGCGGCAAATGAACTTTTGAATATTGCCGGTGTAAAAGCATCATTTGTACTGACCACATATAATAAAGAAGTTTATGTCAGTGCCCGTGCAATCGATGAAGTTAATGTACAGGTAATGATGGAAAAACTTGGCGGTGGCGGACATATTAATATTGCCGGCGCACAGGTAAACGTCCGATTGACGAAGTACAGGATATGCTGAAAGAAATTATAGATGAGTTGTATCAGGAGGAAAAAGGCAAGAAATGAAAGTAATTTTATTAGAAGACGTAAAGGCACTTGGTAAAAAAGGCGCCATTGTAAATGTAAGTGACGGATATGCAAGAAATATGATTCTTCCGAAAAAACTGGGAGTAGAGGCTACTCCGAAGAATCTGAATGACCTGAAACTTCAGAAAGCCAATGCAGAAAAAGTTGCACAGGAAAATCTTGAGTCAGCACAGGCATTTGCAAAAGATCTTGAAACAAAAGAAATCATTCTGACACTGAAAGTAGGAGAAGGCGGAAGAACTTTCGGATCTGTATCTTCCAAAGAAATTTCAGAAGCAGCCAAAGTTCAGCTTGGGCTGGATATTGATAAAAAGAAACTTCAACTGCCAAGTCCGATCAGAAATCTCGGTGTGACACAGGTTCCGGTGAAATTGCATCCTAAAGTAACCGGAAGTCTGAAAGTATGGATCAAAGAAGCATAAGTAAGGAGAATCTGCTATGGAAGAAGCGCTGATAAAAAGAATACCGCCTCACAGTATTGAGGCAGAGCAGTCTGTCATCGGCGCCATGCTCCTTGACAGAGATGCGATTCTGATTGCATCGGAAATCCTGACAAGTGATGACTTTTATCAGAATCAGTATGGCATTATTTTTGATGCAATGGTAGAGCTTTGTAATGAAGGGAAGCCGGTTGATCTGATCACTCTGCAGAATCGACTGAAAGAAAAAGATCTTCCTCCGGATATCAGCAGTATGGAATATGTACGAGAGCTTATTGAGGCAGTTCCTACTTCTGCCAATGTGAAGTATTATGCCAACATTGTAAGTGAAAAAGCACTTTTGCGTCGCCTCATCAAAGCGACAGAAGATGTTGCAAATACCTGTTATCTGGAAAAAGAAAGTACAGAGATGATTCTTGAAGAGTCGGAAAAGAAACTGTTTAATATTCTGCAGAGAAGTATTGGCGGGGATTATGTACCGATTCAGCAGGTTGTGTTGAATGCAATCAACAACATTGAGAAGGCATCCAAACTGAAAGGCAGTGTAACTGGTATTCCGACAGGATTTATCGATCTGGATTACAAGACGTCAGGTATGCATCCGTCAGATCTGGTTTTGATCGCAGCACGTCCTTCTATGGGTAAAACTGCATTTGTTCTGAACATTGCACAGTATATGGCATTTCGTAAAGATGTTACGGTTGCGATATTCAGTCTGGAAATGTCAAAGGAACAGCTTGTAAACCGACTTCTGGCGATGGAGTCGCATGTCGATTCACAGAATATGCGTACCGGCAATCTGAAAGATGAGGACTGGACAAAGCTGGTGGAAGGAGCGGATATCATTGGACGTTCCAACCTGATCATTGATGATACACCGGGAATCAGTATTGCGGAAATGCGATCCAAATGTCGAAAATATAAACTGGAACATAATCTTGGAATCATTATGATCGACTATCTTCAGTTGATGAGTGGCAGTGGCAAAAGTGATTCACGTCAGCAGGAAATTTCTGATATCTCTCGTTCGCTTAAGGCACTTGCCAGGGAACTGAGTGTACCGGTCATTGCACTGTCGCAGCTTAGTCGTGCGGTTGAACAGAGACCGGATCACAGACCGATGCTTTCGGATCTTCGAGAGTCTGGTGCGATTGAGCAGGATGCCGATGTCGTTATGTTTTTGTATCGCGATGATTATTATCACAAAGATACAGAGAAGAAAGATATTGCAGAAGTAATCATTGCCAAACAAAGAAATGGTCCAATCGGAACGATTGAACTGGTATGGCTGCCAAGATATACACAGTTTGTAAACATGAAGAAATAATAAAAAAGCAGAAAGCAGGTATCTACCGAAGAATAAACATAGTTCTGAGTGGATGCCTGCTTTTTTGTCGAACGTTTTTTGTTGAATTCGTAAGGGTTACTTTTTATAATAAAATGTAATGAAGTTCATAAGGAGGTGCATGATGGAGACACGATATACAGTCAGACAGGCGGTGGAAATGACTGGAGTCAAGTCATATGTCCTGCGATACTGGGAAGAGGAACTGGAACTACAGATTCACAGAAACGAATTGGGACACCGTTATTACACCGGATATGATATTCAACTTTTTTTGAATATTAAAGAACTGAAGAAAAGAGGATTGCAGCTTCGGGCAATCAAGAACCTGATCCCTCAGATAACAGCATCTATGACCGGATTTGGAGAAAGTGCATCAACACTTCTGGAAGGAGAAGTCATAGATCATGCTGAAGTAAAAACAGACAGGGATTTAAAAGAAAAAATATCCCAAAAAGACGAGGGGAAAAATGATAAGATCTTAGAATTTCAGGCGATTCTTGAAAGACTGATCACGCAGGAACTGAAGGCACAGAATGAAGATGAAGAAAGATGCAGATCGCTTGATTATGCGATACGCAGACAGCAGCTTGCACGAAAAGAGGCAGCAGCTGCTGCTGAGAAAAAGTCTGGACGAAGGCACCGGGATAAGTAACGGAATATAAAAAGCTGCAGCAGACGCTGCAGCTTTTTGGTTGATATGAATGAAATTATTCAGCTGGGTGAATAGCTTCTGTAGGACAGGCATCAGCGCATGTTCCACAGTCAAGGCAAGCATCAGCATCGATTTCGAAATGCTCTGCACCTTCAGAAATTGCTTCAGCTGGACATTCAGCTGCGCATGTTCCACAGCTTACACATTCGTCAGAAATTACATATGCCATTATAGTATCCTCCTTTATTCTCGTTAGTACCCTTACAGGTTCTATATCGTTATTCTAATATATATCTTTATGGATTACAAGTATAAAATTGTGAACGAGCAAAAAAATTGATATTTTTGGTTGACCGCTTCTAACTTTTATATTATAATAAATCGTAGTCGGGAATTTTAAGAATTCCATATTAAAGGAGGCAATTTACAATGGCAAAAGTTACAAAAGACATGCTGATTGGCCAGTTAATTACTTTAGATCCTAATATTGCACCAATTCTCATGAGAGCTGGTATGCACTGCCTTGGATGCCCGTCTTCACAGATGGAATCTCTGGAAGAAGCAGCTATGGTTCATGGAATGGACGCAGATGTTCTGGTTCAGCAGATCAATGATTTCCTTGGTGAATAAGCACGGATTACCGCATAAAAAGACTGGCTTTCGGGCCAGTCTTTTTGCATTTTATAAGTCATGGTGTTTATCAAAGCTGTGTAAGTTGCTGAAGGGCACTGGAAGAAATCAGTTCTCCATGTTCCTTCAGATGAGCTTCACCGGCTGCGGAAAATGCTCTGCCAGATCCATATTCAGAAAGAATATTGCAAACTTTGTTGAATTCTTCTGGTGAGTATTCAGACTGATGAAGGACAAGCTGGTAACGACCGTCTGAAGAATCTTTATAAAGAGTATTTTTGCCTGTGAAAAATCCATTCAGACCGTGTGCAGCAGCGATGACATCATCCAAATGATAGAAGCTGAACAACCGGATCAGATCAACTGTCGGTGTTTCAGAAGAGGCAGCAGATTTCTCAGAAGTTTCTTTCTGATTGGCCTGCTTGCGAGTAGTACCTTTCATTTTTGCCTCACATATTTTCTGGAAGATATCAATAATGTTGTCTGCTCCGTCAAGTTGAAGTGGTTCTGCCTGAGCATTATCCTTATATGGTGAAAATTTGGAAAAACGAGTATCCAGTTCTTCCGGATCTTCTACTTTAGTAACGATGAGGATGACACTGTCCAAATTGACCGGGATTGCTTCGATCATGAGAGGAATATTATCAGCCTCAAAACCGAACTGTATCTGTGCCTGCTGCATCATATCGCGGAAAGTTTTTTGCCTTTTCGGAACCATAAGCCAGCTCTTTGAGATTAACCTGATGGCTTTCGAGATCTTCTCGGGTTAATGTACAGCGGATTTGATTTTCATTGATTTTTCTATTTTCATTATGATCACATCCTATTCTTATGCACCTGTCTCTGCTATATTATATGAAAATATCAGAACGACAGGCTATATAGTCCATGACTTATTAATATGACATATTATATACCACAATCATAGAAAATGTAAAGAAATAGAACCTGTCTATTTATAAAATATTTAGAAATTAATTGGAAATTTTTAGATAAAGTGCTAAAAAGGCTTGCATAAACAAAGGAACTCTGTATAATGAGGAATAAGAAAAAATATTCGTCATATAGCTGAAGAACAGATTAGAGGCAAAACTTACACAATACATTTTCCTTCCATATCATTGCCGGTAATACAACATATCATACAGCGTTCTTGCTGGGGCAGTGTGGAAATCCCACCATAAGATTAAATTCAATTATACGGAGGATTATTTTTTCTTGAATCTATCAGGTGTTTTCTAAAATCAATTTCAGGAAAGGAGGGCCGAAAAAATAAAATATGTCACACAGTAAATGCAGTAAAAAGTCATTGAAACCTTTGAAGGATGAATTAAAAGATTATCGGAAACAAGGTGTCAGGCTTTTTTTGAATGGAAATCCCAGTACACCGAAATGTATTGCGAAAGCCTGTATGATCGCAGAAGACGGTGGTTACATGAGGGATTATACTGCAGATGAAGAAGGCAGGATTGCAAAAGTGAACTTTGAACATATCAGGGAACTTCCCAAAAACAGAAGATGATAAATACCTGCTTTTATATACATAAGATGATTGCAGCGATTTTCCGGTACAAGTGCAGTTTCCCCTCTCGTACTTAACCAGACCGGAAAATCCTGCACAAAATTAAAAAGTCTGAGGTAATGATTCTGTACAGGAAATATTTGAAAATTTATAATTAGTTAAGACATTATATAGTAAAGCATGTTATAATAAAAAAGTATATGTAATAATCAGGTTACTGAGAATAGCATAAAAAGTGTTACGATACGTAAGAAAAAAAGAAGCGCAACACAGAATGGTTACAGATCTTATCTGAAATTAAAGGGAGAAACAGATGAAGCATCAGGCAAAAAAACAAACGAGAAATCAACACATGCCTGTCGTAATTGTCTGCATATTGATTTTAGTGCTGGCAGTTATGGGGCTGGGAATGCATTTTATTAAGAAATATATTCCTACAAAAGAAAGAATGAATCTTACAGAATATTATGGACAGCCCGGAGATGGGGAAATGGCAGTTGTTCTGGGAACTGAAATCATGGAAGAACGCGCATTGATGTCAGGAGATCAGATATATCTTCCACTTGATATGGTAAATACATATCTGAATCAGAGATATTACTGGGATAGTGCTGACCAGCAAGTACTTTATGCGACACCTTCTGAATTGCAGTATTATCCGGCAGCAGAGAGCGGAGAAGGCGATGTATGCTGAAGGATGGAACAGTTTATCTGCGTCTTGGTTTCGTGCAGAAATTTACAGACCTGGATGCCTATGTATATGAAAATCCGAACAGAGTTGCAATCCAGTACAGATTTACCGGAGTGCAGACAACGACAGCTAAAAAAGATACAAGTATCCGTTATCAGGGTGGAATCAAGTCTCCGATCCTGACAGATGTGAAGACGGGGGATACATTGGATCTTTCTGGAAGAACTGGAAGACTGGGCCAGGTTGCTACAATGGATGGCTATATAGGATATGTTCAGAAGGATACGATAGCATCTGCTGAGACAAAAGATTTTGAGAGATCATTTGAGAAAGAGGAATATACCTATCTTACTATGGATGGAAAAGTAAATATGAGCTGGCATCAGGTGACAAGTCAGGATGCAAATGCATATCTGGCGGACACGATTGCAAATGTCAGCGGTGTAAATGTAATTTCTCCTACATGGTATTATATTCAGGACACAGCAGGAAATATAGGAAATATTGCGTCGGCGGACTATGTGGCACTTGCACATGAACGCGGATTAAAGGTTTGGGGACTGATTGATAATTTTACGGCAGAAGTGAGTACAACGGATACACTTTCACAGTTGTCATCCAGACAAAATATGATTCAGCAGCTGATTCAGTCAGCAACTACCGTTGGGCTAGATGGTATAAATGTGGATTTCGAGACACTCAGTGAAGATGCGGGACCTCATTTCCTGGAATTTTTAAGAGAACTTTCTATTGAATGTCATAAGAATAATCTTGTTCTTTCAGTAGATAATCCGGTTCCGGAAGATTTTACCAGCCATTATGACCGCAGAGAACAAGGACTGGTGGTAGATTATATTGTTATTATGGGGTATGATGAACATTATGTAGGGTCAGATGCCGGATCTGTGGCCTCTCTTCCATGGGTGGAGCAGGGCGTGCAGGATACGATTGCAGAAGCGCCGGCAGAAAGAACAGTTCTTGCAATTCCGTTTTATACAAGACTTTGGAAAACAACTGGTGGGGCTCTGACCAGTGAGGCGATTGGAATGGATGAAGCACAGAATGTCCTTACTGAAAATGGCGTTGAAGCTGTATGGGACGGAAGTGTCAGTCAGAATTATGCAACATTTGAAAAAGATAATTCAACGTATCAGATTTGGCTGGAAGATGCACAATCGATTGCGGAGAAAGTGAAACTGATTCCGAAATATAATCTTGCGGGCGTTGCACAGTGGAAGCTGGGATTTGAAAACAGCAGTATCTGGCAGACGATCAGCGATAATTTACAGTAATAAAAAGCTCTGTTGTATCAGTGATTGATACGACAGAGCTTTTGACGTTGCGTAAATAAAAAAAAGTTCCATAAATGGAAGGAGGCCGGTACTTTCGTACCGGCGCGTATGAAAAAGAAAAATATTTTATAGAAGGCATGCACCTTCTATGCATATTAATATACCTAATAAATGTGAAAAAAATATGGTATAAATTTGAAAAAATTGTGAACTAGAATTTCTTCCAGGTTCCTTTAAAGAAAAGAAGCATCAGAGGAAAAATTTCCAATCGTCCGGCAAGCATGTCAAAAATTAACACACATTTGGAAAGATAGGAAAAGGAACTGAAGTTCCCCATCGGGCCTACAATTTCCAGACCAGGACCGATATTATTCAATGTTGCGGTGACTGCTGTAAAGTTTGTAATAAGATCAAAATTATCCAGAGAGATAATAAGGACAGAAGCTGCTAAGATCAGGAGATATACACTCAGATAAATGTTTGTAGATCTGATGATATCATGTCCAATCGTTTTTTCATCCATTTTGATTTTTTTGACTGCGTTCGGGTGCAGATATAACTGGAATTCTTTTTTGGCTGCTTTACATAGAATCAAAATTCGGGAAACTTTGATTCCGCCACCGGTACTTCCGGCGCATGCACCGACAAACATCAGAAGTACGAGAATCGTTTTGGACAAAGAGGGCCACTGGCTGAAATCTGTGCTGGAAAAACCGGTTGTTGTAATGATAGAACCAACCTGAAAGGCTGCCTGTTGAAATGCTTCACCCAGATTGCGGAACAGATGAGCTGTATTTAATCCGATCACAAGGATTGCAGCGAGAATGATTCCAAAATAATAACGCACTTCTTCAAATTTAAATGCCTGCACAAACTTTTTCGTAAGAAGAAGATAATATGCAGAAAAGTTGACTCCAAAAAGAATCATAAAAATCGTTGTGACAACCTGACAGTAGGTGCTGTAGCTTCCCATACTGTCATTGACGATACCAAATCCACCAGTACCGGCTGTACCAAAAGAAATACACAGGGTATCGAACAGAGGAATTCTGCCAATCAGAAGAAGAATAATCTGGAACAGTGTCATTCCAATATAAATCGTGTAAAGAATTTTGGCGTCTGCTGAACTTTTGGAACCAGTTTGCTGACGGAAGGACCAGGCTTTCGGCTTTCATCAGATTCATATGATACCCGCCGGCAAGTGGCAGCAGTGAGAGCAAGAATACAAGAACCCCCATGCCACCGATCCAGTGTGTGAAACTTCTCCATATCAGAATACAATGAGGGAGAACTTCCACATCTGTCAGGATACTGGATCCGGTTGTTGTGAACCCAGATACTGTCTCAAAAAAGCATCGATTGGATGTGGGATAGCACCGCTGAGGACAAAAGGTACTGCACCGGAAATACAAAGTGCAAACCAGCTCAAAGCTACTGCAACACATCCGTCTTTGGTATAAAAAACTTTGTTCTTAGGTTTTCGGATAGTCAGTGGAAGACCTACGATCAGGCAGACAATCATGGAAATCAGAAAAGCGAAAAATTCATGTTCCTGATAAATGAGAGCCGTGATACATGGAAGAACCATGAACATTGCCTGAAAATTACACACCCATCCAACGATATAAGCAATAATTCGAAAATTCATCTGTATACATCCCTTCTTATGCCAGAATATCGCGGATATCGCGAAGTCCCTTATGGGTTGTGACAATGATCACGTTGTCGCCAATCTGAATGGAATCCTGTCCTCTTGGAATTCTGACAGTCCCCTCACGTGTAAGGCAGCAAACAAGAAGATTGTTTTTCAGATTCAGTTTGGAAAGTGGAATTCCCACAACAGGAGAATTATCACGAATGATAAATTCAAGCGCTTCCGCCTGATTGTCAAGCACATGATAAAGGGTTTCTACGTTACTTCCGATAGTATTCTGCATGGCACGTACATACCGGAGAATAGAATCAGAGGTAATATATTTCGGGTAGATCACACTTCCAATATCCAACTCATCGATAACGTCTT
>ENA-OQEN01001130-OQEN01001130.1-human-gut-metagenome-genome-assembly--contig:-NODE-1130-length-10202-cov-5.599901_pt1 | contig 10202 bp, 14 predicted proteins | sample MGYA00242791_ERZ504627 | MGnify/ENA primary metagenome ERZ504627 (study PRJEB26092, sample SAMD00036316) | human gut metagenome | host: Homo sapiens | study: EMG produced TPA metagenomics assembly of...
GTGGTCAAACTCACCGGAAGCCGCCACGGTGGATACCACCAGAATGGTGCCGGAAATACCGCGCTCGCTGCCGCCGGCAGGGGTGTTGCGCATGGTGACGTCCTGCTCACCTCCCGCTGGGAGATGTAGGTGGAGGAGCCGCCCTCGTCCAGCTGGATGGCCGCCACGCAGCCCAGGGCCACCATCATCTGGGCCTCCTCGGCCGCGGTATAGCCCACGGAGCGGGGAGCATGGTGCCGTCGGCCTGGAACAGCACCACGGTGCCGTCGGCTTGATGCCACGCAGCTGCGGGATAGTAGCCGCTGTTGCCGGATTCGGTGACCACCACCTTGCCGTCCCAGACCATGGCCACCAGTGCGTCCACGGCCTCCAGGATCTTCACGGTCTTGCCCTGCTTGGCGCTCTGATCCGCCTCGGCTTGGGCCAGGGTGGTGCCCTCCCGGAACACGTTCACCGAGCCGTCGTCAAAGGCGGCGATAAACGCGCGGCTGGAATTGTCGTGGTGGACAACGCCGTTCATCACCAGATAGCCGGAGGGCTCGCCGGTGTTGATGTTGAACCAGGAGGCGTTGACGCCGCCCACTACGTTCAGGCCCGTCTCTTTTTCATAGACATGGGCCTGGTCCGTGGTGGTTTTCAGGGTCCAGCCCTGTTCCTTGGGGTTGCGGTTGCCGTAGCCGGCCACGATCTTGGCGCGGCCGCCTGCGGTGTTCACCTCCATGACGTTGGCAACCGTCTGAGAGTTGCCTGCGGCATTGTTGGTGATGATGACCTTTTCGGAAATATCCGGGGCAATCGCGTAATTCTTCAGCGACGTCACGGAATAATCCGTTCCCTCGATGGAGCTGCCCTTTGTCAGCTCAGAGGATCCCGCAGCCTTCGAGTCCGCGGCCAGTGCATAGGCAGGCAGCATACCTGCCAGCATGCACAGGCACAGCAGCACCGAAAGCACACGGTGAAGCTGCCGGGGTTTTGACATAGTGGATCTCCTCTCTCTTGTGAATTTATAATATCCGGCGGTCTTGTCCGGCTATTATCTCAGCTCTGGGACCCGTAAAACGCCCGGTACCACCGGGCAAAGCGCCGCAGGCCCTCACGCAGCGGCGTTGCCGGCCGAAAACCGAAATCCCGCTCCAGCGGTGAAGTGTCGGCATAGGTAGCCAGCACGTCCCCCGGCTGCATGGGCAAAAGCTCCGTGTGAGCGGCAAGATCATGGTCCTGCGGCAGCAGCTCCTCCCGGATCAGCTCCTGCTGGAGCGTCCGGACAAAATCCAGCAGCTTCACAGGCTGGCTGTTTCCGATGTTATAGACCCGGTGAGGGGCAGACGCGCCCTCCGGGGCGGAAGCAGCCGCCGGAGCACAGGTCATGACCCGCAGGATCCCCTCCACGATGTCGTCTACATAGGTGAAATCCCGCATGCAGCTGCCGTAGTTATACAGAGGGATGCGCTCCCCCCGGCGCAGGCAGTCGGTGAACTTGAAGTATGCCATGTCCGGACGGCCGGCCGGACCGTATACCGTGAAGAAGCGCAGACCGGTGGCCGGGATCCGGTACAGCCCGGCATAGGCACAGGCCAGCAGCTCATCGGACTTCTTGGTGGCCGCGTACAGGCTGACCGGAGAATCGGTCTTGTCCTCCGTGCAGTAGGGCAGCTTGGTGTTGCTGCCGTATACGGAGGAGGACGAGGCGTAAACCAGGTGCTCCACCCCGGGGCCGCCGCCGTCAAGGGAGTGGCGGCAGGCTCCAGTATCCGGAAAAAGCCGACCAGGTTGCTCTCAATATAGGCGTCCGGGTGGTCGATGGAATACCGCACGCCGGCCTGAGCCGCCAGGTTTACCACCACGGCAGGGGCGTAGTCGGCAAAGGTCCGGCGCACCAGGTGCTCATCGGCTATGGAGCCGCGGACGAAGGCAAACCGGCTTCCCTGGGCGGCATACCGGTCTGCCGTGTGACGGAGCTGCTCCAGCCGCCAATGCTTCAGCCAAGGGTCATAATAGTCGTTCAGCTCATCCAGAACCACCACCCGTACCGGATGGATCCGCTCCAGCAGCAGCTGGGACAGCCGGGCGCCGATAAAGCCCGCCCCGCCGGTAACCAGGATCGTTTTCCCTTCCAGGGACACGTTTTGCGCTTTCATGTCAGTCCCTCCCGAAAATATCCCGGTGTATACTTTATCCTGTACGTCAGACAGCCCATCATCCAACCGGTTGGCGACAATCAGGGATGAGAGGGACTTGAACTGCGCCAGGTCATCCGTCCGGCGGCAGCCGTCTACCGTCTGGCCCGGAGTCAGGGCCGGCTCATACAGCAGCATCGGGACACCCGCCTGGCGCAGCTGCTCCATCACATCGAAGATCGCGCTGCACCGGAAGTTGTCGGATCCGGACTTCATGGTCAGACGATAGATCCCCACCACCGGTTGGCTGTTCTCCTGGGAGGCCAGCGTCTCCACCCGACGGCAGATCTGCCGGGCGATGAAGCTTTTACGGCAGCCGTTGGAGGACACGGCGGCCCGATCAGCGTCTGGGGTGTCTCCCGGCAGCTGGCCAGCAGCTGGCGGGTATCCTTTGGCAGACAGTAGCCGCCGTAGCCGAAGGAGGGGTTGTTGTAATACTGGCCGATCCGGGGATCCTGGCAGATCCCGTGGATGATGGAGCCGTGTCCAGCCCGCGCAGCTCGGCGAAGGTGTCCAGTTCGTTGAAAAAGCCGATGCGCAGAGCCAGATAGGTGTTGGCAAACAGCTTGATGGTCTCGGCCTCGCCGCAGCCGGTCACCAGCAGCTCCACGTTCTTTTTCTCTGCCCCGTCCTGCAGAAGCCGGGCGAAAGCGTGCGCCTGCTCCGTCAGCACAGGGTCGGCAAGGTCCGTTCCCACGATGATGCGGCTGGGATAGAGGTTATCGTACAGAGCCTTCCCCTCCCGGAGGAATTCCGGACTGACCAGAATATGGCCGGCCGGATATTTGGACTGCATGGACTGGGTGAAGCCCACGGGAACCGTGCTCTTAATGACCATGACGGCCTCCGGCGCATAGCGCAGCACCTGGCGGATCACCGATTCCACCATGGCGGTGTCGAATGCATTTTCCCGCGGATTGAAATCGGTAGGCACGGCGATGACCACATATTCAGCCCCGGAATAGCCATCCTCCGGGTCCAGAGTGGCCCGAAGCCGCAGATGCGGCTTATTCAGATACGCATCCAGATAGCTATCCTGGATGGGAGAAATGCCCCGGTTGAGCATGTCCACCTTTTCCGCCGCCACATCCACCACGCATACGGAGTTATGCTGAGCCAGCAGCACTGCCTGAGACAGCCCCACATATCCCATTCCGGCAATTGCAATTTTCATGTATGAGCATTCCTTTCTATGTTCGCCGCAGCGTGTGCGCCAGCTGCCGCAGATCCCTGCGTTTGCCCAGCAGATAGCCGCCCAAGGCGGCCCCATACACCCCCAGGCCCCACCAGTACGGGAGCAGGCAGGTGCTGATCAGAAACACGGCCGTCAGAGCAAATTCGATGACAAATTCCCGGCGCAGGTCCACATGGATGATGCGCATGACCGCAGCTCCGAAAGCATGGACCGCAGCATCACAGACAGCAGCACCAGCAGCAAAACAGCGGTAAGACTATTCAGCACCCATGCCCCCAGAGCAAACAGCGCCAGCCCCGCCGCAACGCAGGAGGCGTTGATGCGCAGCATGGTCCGCTCCTGCTGATAGGCCTCAGGTAATTGTTGGTCAGCAGACTGACCTTGGACGTGTAGATAATCAGCGGCAGCAGCATGCCCAGATACGACACACTGGCTTCGTATTTCGGCAGCCAGAGGCGCAGCAGCACACAGCCGGGATAATACAGCAGCATAGCCGCAAACAGCAGCGGGGAAATCCCCTGTCGGATCCGGCAATACATGCCCGGGAGCTTGTCCGGCTCCATCCGTTTGATGGAGGGAAAGAGCACCACGCTGATGGCCGTTACAAATTGCAGGAAAAAGCTGGTCAGGCTGAAGGCCAGGGAGACCTTGCCGAAAACCAGCAGGCCCCATCGCCACTGGATCACCATTTCCCGGAGCCTACCAGAAAATTGGCCGCGTAGGACGACAGCATCAGCCATACGCCGGCAGAGAGTGTTGTCCGCAGCTCCGGCAGCAGCCGCGCCTGGGCACCATGGAGCCAACCAGCAGACGGCGGCTGTATCGCAGGCCGAAAAACAGGATAACGGCCACATCCGCCGCCAGATAGACCAGGCAGAACCAGATATAAGAGCTCTGCCCCGCCGCCAGGCAGCCCAGCACCAGCAGACAGTAGATCACCCGGTAAACGGCAATATAGGCCACATAGTGGGTGATGCGGTTGGTGATCTGAAACGTGAAGGAAATGTAGTTGAAGGTGATCTCAATGCATACGGTGCAGGCCAGCAGGATGCATAGCACACGGTTATCTCCCGGAGCAGGAGGCAGCCTATGGCCAGAAGCCCCGCCGACAGCAGCAGATCCAGCTCCATGATCACCCGGTACTGGGAGCGCACCATGTCCTTGTCCAGCTCGTCATAGTCAAACCGGGCGTACCGCAGGACGATACCGTCCATCAGGCCAAAGTGGAGAACGCCCAGATATTGGGAGTACAGCAGATAGCTCTGCCAAAGGGAGTAGTCGCTCTCCGGAATGAACTTCGGCACGATCAGGTTCAGCACGAACCCCACCAGCACCGAGACGGCCTGCGCCAGCACGGAGAGCATCATATTTTTCGCAATTTTCTTCCCGGAAAGTTTTTCCATATGCATCAAAGCTCTTGGGACGGCAGCGTCCCGTGAAGGTACAGCGACTCCAGCCGCCTTGCCTGGCGGCGGATGTCGTAGCCCCCGGCGCAGACGGCGTCGCGGCCATCCCGCCGCCCGGCGGACAGCGCCTGCTCCATGACGCCGCACCAGGCGGCGGGAGCTGTATAGGATTCCTCCGGCAGGAAGCGGAGCTGATCGGTCAGCTTTACCTCCCTGGGCACTTTATGCGAACAGACACAGGGCAGGCCACTGGCCTGGGCCTCCACGGCAACGATGCCCAGCCCCTCCCAGCGGGAGGGCAGCAGAAACAGGTCCATGGCGCTCAGAAGCTGCGGCACGTCCGTGCGCATGCCCAGAAAGCGCAGACTGTCCCCCAGGCCCAGCCGGTCAGCCTGGTGCTCTATCTCCGGGCGAAGCGGCCCGTCTCCGGCCAGCAAAAGCACGGAATCCGGCCTGCGCCGGTGAAATTCCGCGAAAATATCCAGCAAAAGCCGGTGGTTTTTCTGCTCTGTGAACCGGCCCACATGGCCGATGACTGCGGCCTCCTGCGGAATGGACAACTCCCGGCGCAGGCGGAGACGGTCCTCCGGCGAAAAGGCAAAGGCCTCCGTATCAATGGCGTTGCGCAGGATGACCACCCGTCCGGAGTCCACGGCATCCTGTCCATAGAGCCACGCACCGGCCAATTCGCCGCAGGCAGCCAGCACCGTGGCGTCGCGGATGACCAGGGGGCTTTCGATCCTCCGCCGCAGCCGCTTCAGCGCGCTCTCCGGCGGATAGGCCTGGTGGCTGTGGATGATCCGCACCGGGACGCCGCAGCGCCTGGCCATGGCCATGGCCGCAGCGCCATGATAATCCTGGTGGCAGTGCACCACGTCGTAGTGTCCGTCGGCCAGAATGCGCCGCAGGGCGCGGAGATTTCCCACCGGGTCCTCAGACCGCGGCGGGATATGGTGGATCTCTGCGCCCAGTGCTTCGAACCAGGGCTCCAGGCCTCCGCGCTCCGTGCCGCAGACCACAAAGTCCGTCTGGAAGGCCAGCGGCGCCAGCTGGGCATAGTAATTTTTCAGCATGACCTGGATGCCGCCGCCCGTTTGCAGGGAGGACAGCACCTGTAGTACCCGAGGCATGTCGTTCACTCCGTTTTCTTACGAGACTGTAAAAGGATATCCGGCAGGACCGGAAGAATGTACAGCATAAAAATACTCTCATCCGCCGCCCGGAAGGCGATATTCAGCAGCAGAAGGAGAGCCCATCCTGCCGTAATGACGGCTGCTGCGGCCCGGAGTCCGATCCTGGCCCATTGCTCCCTGAGCATCCGGTAATACTTCGCCAGGAATACGCCGTAAAAAGCCAGGGCAGCCAGCCCATAGCGGGCCATATCGTCCAGAATGGCCGAATGATAGCCGATCCCCCGGTCGCCGACGACATAGCTGTACCACGGCCCGATCCCCAGCGGATGGGCGGCGAAGGAGCGCAGGGAATACAGATAGCATTGCAGCCGGATCTGCAGGTCGCCCCGGATGCTGCGCTGCCGGAGGAACAGGGCCAGCTCCGCGAAGCGTGCGCTGAAATAACGATTGTCGATGGCGCCCGCCAGGGCGGAAAACAGCTCATCCGGCGGAAAGGCCAGCAGAAAAAAGCCACCCGCGGCCAGAAGCATCAGACCAACGCCCCGCCGCTGGGATACAACCGTTAAAATGCACACTACCAGCAGCACGAACAGGGGAATGGTAAACGACGCCTTGATCACCGCCAGAAAGACGAAGCCCAGAATCAGCCCGTTCATCAGGGGCTTTCTGCGTTGGAGCAGCATCAGCACCGATATCGGGGCAAAAATGACCAGGTCCTGGAACAGATAGATGCCGCTGACGTTGCGGCGCATCAGCACATAATCCCGGGCCACGGCCTCTGGCCGCTGAGAGGCGTTGGAGATGGCGCGGGCGGCGGAGCTGTCCGTCAGTACGGCGGCCGCGGATGTCAGCGCCGTCAGCAGGAACAGGAACAGCAGATACCGCCCGAAGCGTACCTGGCCCTGCGGTCAAAGGAGAACAGCCGGTATACCAGCAGCGTGCCCCAAAAGGAAAAGCTGACGCGGATATGCCGGGCGGCGTCGCCGGCGTGCAGAAGATAGCACACGGCCATAACGGCCATATAGAGCAGCACCGGCGTCAGCACAGACACCCGGAGGATCAGCCGCACACGCATCCGGCAGTTCTCCAGCCGGGCGGCGCACAGCAGCAGGATACCTGCCGCAAAGCAGGCAAAAAACAGGTATTTATAGCGCTCCGCCTGAAACGTCGCACGCATAAAGGGGAGCTGATACCACAAATAATAAATGGCCAAAAGAAAGGACGCGGCGTCCGTCAGACCTATGCGGCGATGCTGATTCATGAGCACTCTCCCCCGCTGGCGGAGGCAACCTCCCGCCGGATCCGGTCAAAAAAGGCGTTTCTGCGGGCATCCAGCACCGGGCCTGATAGGTCAGGGCGGTCCGGTAGCTCTCGCAGGCGTATCGGGACAAATCGCTCCGGAGCATGGCGGAAACCGCACCGGCAATGGCCCCGGCGGACCCTCTGGGGGTCAGGCATTCCTCCGGCAGCAGCTCCGGGATGCCGGCAGTCCGCGCACCGATGCAGGGCAGCCGCGGCTCATGGCCTCGATCAGCGCCCGGGGCAGCCCCTCCTGGAGACTGGGCTGCACATAAATATCACAGGTATCCAGCATGGAGAATATCTCCTCATGGGGCAGGGCACCGGTAAAGACCACCTGGTCCGATACGCCGCACCGGGCTGCCAGGCTTTGCAGGACATGGGGATCTCCCTGGCCCACGCAGAAATACCGCACCCGGATACCCATGGCGTTGAGCTGCGGAATGGCACGAATGACAAATCGATGCCCCTTATGGGCAACATTCACCGCCGCACAGGTCATCAGCGTCACCCGGGACGGGTCCTGGGCCGCGATATGCGCCAGTCGGCGGGTCAGGACCTCCTCCGACGGCGCAGGCAGCGCCACATTGGACGCGCCGATCCAGGGATTCCGGCACGGGTAACGCCGCTGCAGAAATTCCTGCGTCACATAAAGCGCATAGTCCGCCCGGGCCATGACCCGGCGCATTTTCAGAAACATATAGGGGGCGATGAGCTTACCCAGGGGCCGTGGTTCCACATGGCGTCCCAGGGGCAGGACATAGCCTCGGCAAGCACGGGCTTTTTCAGGCGGTGTGCCAGGTCCGAGGCCCAAAAGGCCACAAAGGAGTGGCAGCGCACGATGACCAGGTCACTCTCCCGGATGGCGCGGGTCATCTCTCGCCGCTGCCGGCGCAGGATGCTGTCGTTCCGGGAAACGGGCACCATCTGGGAAACGGCCTCCGTAACGTCCTCCAGCAGGGGGGACCAGGTCTGCTTCACAGGGACGCAGAGCGTCAGCGGGCCAAAGGCCGCGCCATACCGCCGCAGGATGGCGGCAAAGGCAGATTTGGTATAGTACCGGCCGCCGTGCGGCACGATGGAAAATTGCGTTGCCAGCAGCGCTCTCATGATGCCCCTCCCCCGGGTCGTTCTCTCCGCTGCGGAAGCGAAAACCGGTCCCCTATCTCCCTATCAAAGCAGTCCGGCTCATAGAGCATGTATCCGCTGGCATTGAAAAAAGTCAGCTCGCCGAACCGGATGAGCCCGTCCACATTGTACAGATCCACCCGCACATGGGGAAACGGCGCGCTGATGGCCTCCGCCAGCCGGACCATCCCCCCATAGTTCTCCGGCCGTCCGGCAGCCGGTCCGACGGTTCGTCGCCTACCCGGACGACCGGCAGCTTCTCATACGACGGCGACACAATGTGTATTTCCACCGCGCTGCCGTTATGGCGTCCGGTGCAGACATAGACAAAGGCGCATTTGCCGCCGAAGCAAAAGAACTTATAATCCGTCAGCGGCCCGGCGGCCGGCTGCAAATACTCCTCCGCCAGGATCCGGTGCGGCTTTCCGGAGTAGTACGGCCATTCCCGGCCGCCGTCCCGGACCAGCGGCGTGGCACACCAGCCGGCGGCAGTCTTCCGGATGGCGCGCCAATCGGCCCGGTCCTTATCGGGACAAAGCAGGACGGCGTTTCCGCCGCTGCCCAGGGTATCCTTCAAAACAAACCGGTCCGGCAGCTGCGGCACAGGCAGCTGGTCGGGACTGTCAAATACGCCGAAGCACCGGGGCAGCAGGTCCTGAAAGCCCCGCTCCCGGAGATATGCACGCACCTCATACTTGTCCACGCAGCGGAGCATGTCCGGGTCCCGATAATACAGCTTGTACCATTGCAGCTTTTCCGTGAAGCGGGTGGGATGCTTCAGGTGCAGCGCCCGGCCGGTCTTGATCCGGTATTGGATGCGCAGCATGGTCTCGTCGGGAATAAAAGCCAGGGCCCGCAGGATGTTTTCCCGGGCTGCCCGGCTGCGGATGATCTTTTTATAGTCCAATGGCCTGACGCTCCTTGGTGATGGTTTTCTGAGGAAACAGGACCTGCATATAGCGGTCCGCCACGATGGCGCGGTCGAACTCGCGCTCCATCTTTTCCCGGCCCAGCCGGCCCATGTCACACCGCTGTTCCCAGGGCAGGGAGAGAAACCGCTCCAGCGCCGCCGTCAGGGCATCCTGGTCCCGGATGGGGATCAGAAGGCCGGTCCGGCCGTCCTCCACGGTTTCCGCGCAGCCGCTGCGGTCTGTGGTGATGATGGGCCGGGCGCAGGCCGCAGCCTCCAGCAGGACATTGGCCATGCCTCCGGGTAATAGGACGGGTGGACGACGCAGCAGGCCATTTCGTAAAACGGCCGCATATCCCGCTGCTCCCCGTGATACACGATGTCGCCTGCCTGGACGGCGCTTTCCATAACGGCCCGGTACACCGGATCGTCGCAGCAGCCGCAGACGTGGAACACGGCCTCCGGATGGGTGCGGCGGATGGCTCTGGCCGCATGCAGATAGAGGTCAATGCCCTTTTCCTTCAGGATCCGGGACACGAACAGGAAATGAACGGTGTCTCCCCGGGGATACGGAAGCGGGGAAAACGCGCCCAAGTCCACCCCGGAGCCGGGCAGCAGAACGCTCCGGGTACCGGGGGAGATCAGACGGCGCGATGCGAAGAAATCCTGATTGGAGCGATTCTGGAAGAAAATGCAGTCTGCCCGGGAAACGCCTATCCGGTACAGCGCACAGGTCAGTGCCTGCAGCGGGCCCGGGTATTCCAGGGCCGTCCCCAGGCCGGTGACGTTGGGCAGAAACCGGATGCCCAGATGCCGGCAGGCCATGCCGCCGTATATATTGGGCTTGATGTTGAAGGAAAGCACCGCCTCCGGCTGCTCCTGCCGCAGGATGGACAGATAGCGTAGCAGGAGCTTCCGTCCTGAAGGGGATTTTTCCCGTGGCGGTCGTTGTCA
>ENA-OQEN01001131-OQEN01001131.1-human-gut-metagenome-genome-assembly--contig:-NODE-1131-length-10201-cov-3.229402_pt1 | contig 10201 bp, 11 predicted proteins | sample MGYA00242791_ERZ504627 | MGnify/ENA primary metagenome ERZ504627 (study PRJEB26092, sample SAMD00036316) | human gut metagenome | host: Homo sapiens | study: EMG produced TPA metagenomics assembly of...
GGGCGTGCCGTTCGCCCCGGGCGCGAACCCATGCACCGTCGCGATACGCACGGCGCCATCGCGAGCCTGAGCTCCGTGTCCAAGCTGCCGTTCCGCGATGCCCAGGACGGCATCTCCAACACCTTCTCCATCATCCCGGGCGCGCTCGCAAGGAGGACCAGGTGTTCTTTGGCGATATCGATCTGGACAGCCTCGACTTTTCCACGGCCGAGATCTCCGTTGAGAACCCGGACTGCGCCGAGTGCTAACAACGCCGGCAACGTTGGCAGTGGGGCGGGAAATTGCCAGCCCCATTGCCAACTGCTAGTGCACTAGAAGCAATTTGGCGTTATACTAGTAACGATTCCTAATGTGGCGGCGCGACGGGTTGCCGCGCCCCTTCGAAAAGGAGAAGCACATGAACGTCACCGACGTCCCCCAGGCGCAGGCCGACAACCTCGTTAACATGATCGACGCGTATGCCGAGAAGGGTGGCCATCACCTGAACGTTAACGTGTTCAACCGTGACACGCTGCTCGATGCGCAGCAGCATCCCGAGAAGTACCCGCAGCTCACCATCCGCGTGTCTGGCTATGCGGTGAACTTCCACAACCTTACCAAGGAGCAGCAGGACGAGGTCATCTCCCGTACCTTCCACCAGGGGATGTAACTCACGCGTTCTGCCTGATAGAATGCGGTAACGCTCCTGCGATTCCAACAAAGCTGAGCTTAAGGGCCGCTGCGAGATGCGCCTCGCAGCCGGCCCTTTGCGTGCGGGGCGTAGATATTTGAGTGTGAACAGCAAAAATGGATAACTTTGTCGATTTTCTGCTCTCTGATGATGCGCAGGCCGGCTCATTTCCGTGCGAAACGCCTTGTTATAAAGAAAATCGAGCCACACATGAGCTGTTTTGGCCTCTGTAAGAACGTTGGCCACCATCCGAGAGCAGAAAATCGACAAAGTTAGCCAATTTTCGCTCAATACGTTGAGAAACGACCTTTGTGGCACGGCGGGGGTTCGACTCGCTCCCCGATGCGTGATTGATAGGTTTGTGTCTGCGGTTAGCTTTTCCCTGCTGCGCTGGCTACCAGTTTGCTTCGATCTCGCGAATGCGGTCGTAGAGCCATCGATTCTGCGGGACGAGGATACCGTGCTGCTCGGCAAGGCGAATGACGGTCCCAGCGAATTCCTCGACCTCGGTTCGGCGGTGCGCGACACGGTCCTGCGCCATCGAGGGCATGCCTGCCGGGTCAATCGAGGCGATGAGGTCTACCATGTCGCCCAGATCCTGCTCGGTGAGCTCGATTCCTTCCGCCCGTGCTACGGCCATGGCCTCGCGCATAGCGGCGATGAAGCAGCGATTCTGTTCGCCGGGCGCGGTCGCAGTACCATAGGTGCCTCCATATGCCATGCAGGTTTGGTTTATCCCTACGTTGAGCATGAATTTCGTCCATAGACGATGTTCGACGTTCGCCTCGACCGTATGGGGATGCCTGCTCGACGGAAGAACGCGGCAATGCTGTCGACGACGCTGGATTGGTTTCCTCCGCCGCGCCGAACCGGATCTCGCCTGGATGCGTATAGGTGAGCTCGCCATTTAGAAACACGGCGTCCATGCCCTGCGCAACGCTGAGCACCGTATGTTGCCAGCCAAATCGCTCGGCTATGATGCGCTCGCTTCGAATGCCGTTAAGAAGCGAAATGATGTATGTGTTCGGGCCTACCAGGGCTTCCATGGTGCTGAGCGCTTGATTGAGACCCGTTGCCTTAGTGGCGAGCACGACCAAGTCGAACGGACGCTCGCTTGCCAAGTCGCTTACGGGCAAAGTTTCGATATCGCATTGCACGCCATTGATGAGCGTGCGGTCGTGTCGATGCCGTTCGAACCGTGCGTCATCCATTACATAGGTAACCGCTCCAGCATCGAGATGCGCTGCGGCAATGCTGCCGTAGAGCAGTCCTACCGCGCCCTTGCCTACTATTGCCATGCGTTCGATTGCCATGCCTGCTCCCTATGCTCGTTTGGTTCCGTGGTCGCGCCTGCCAGTATAGCCCTGCCGCTGTGGGGTTCATGCGTTTACTCATTTCGTTACATCGCTGAGTCATTCTGAGTCATTTTGGGACGGGGTCGTTTTGACTCATCGAGCCCGCGTGTCCGCATCGATTGCAGCGCGCGGGCGCTTTTTGTTTGTGCGGCGCCCGCCCCGCCCCTTCCTTGGGAAGTCATTTCTCTTCTGTACCGACTTCACCCATTGTTCTGTGCGCGCCGGACGCAGATAGAGGACGTACAATAGCGGTGGCGAACAAGCAACGTGAGCAAGGAGCGTGGGCGCGGTGGCAAAGGTTGAGCTCGAGGCGCAGATAGAAGACCAATCGCAGTTCCCGTTGGGGCGCGTTCATTCCATCGAGACCATGGGCACGGTCGATGGGCCGGGCACGCGGCTCGTGGTGTTCGTCCAGGGCTGCCCCATGCGTTGCGCCTACTGCCACAACCCCGATACCTGGGCGGTTCAGGCGGGCACACCCGTCTCCGTCGAGCACATCATGGCACGTTCGAGAGCAATTGGCAGTTTTATCGCAACGGTGGCATCACGGTTTCTGGCGGAGAGCCGCTGCTCCAGCCCGAGTTCGTGGCCGCCCTCTTTGGCCAGGCCCACGCCGTCCGGCCGGGAGGGTACATACCTGCCTCGATACCTGCGGCTACGCGTACACGCCCGATTCCCCTGAGCGCTTCGACGCGCTGCTTCGCGCAACCGACCTTGTGTTGCTCGACATCAAGCACGCGGATCCCGAGGGCCATCGTGCGCTTACGGAACGTAGCATGGACCGAATCCTCGCCTTTGGCGACGAGCTTGCTCGCCGCAACATCAAGACGGTGATCCGGCATGTTGTGGTGCCGGGCTATACCGATTCGGTTGAGGAGTGCGAAAAGCTCGGTCGGCTGATTGCTCCCTGGCATAACGTTGTCGGCCTCGAGATGCTGCCATACCACACCATGGGGGTGGTGAAGTACGAGCAGCTCGGCATCCCCTACAAGCTCGAGGGCGTTCCGCAGATGGACAAGGGCCGCATCCCCGAGCTGCGTGCTGCTGTGCTTCGCGCCATGAAGGGGGCCCGCGCAAGCGAGTAGGCGATCATCGGCCGTACGCCGGACGGGCTGACCGCGCCCGTTCATTCTTGGGCAAAAATATGCCGTTAACGGCTTCTACAGAGGCCTGTAACGGTACAATCTTGCCCAAAAATGAGAGTGGGGCTACGCTTTAGAGTGGGGCTACGTTTTAGAGTGGGGCTACGCTTTAGAGCGGGTCTATCCTTCAGAGAGGGTCTACGTTTTAGCAACGAACCGTGCCGTCCGCACGCCTGCGCGTGCGGGCTACGTTTACCTAGGGGGCAAGGGCCGTGCGCTCAAGCGTTTCGGAGCGAATCGCCCGTCACGTCGCACAGGCGGAGCAGGACGGGATTCTATTTCGTCCGCCGCGAAAAGAAATTCGTGCATTTCGCCGGCGTGTGGATACGGGCGAGCTGGTCGAGCCATTTCCCCAGCTGTTTGGGCGCTGTGCATTTTGGGCGGGGCTGGAATCGTGGCGCAAGCGTACGTCATCATCCAATCCCTTGCGCGCTACGATGAACGATTGATTTTCTCCTCGTTTTCCGCGGCGTGCGCGTTCGGCCTTCCTGTGTCGCTTGAGCTGCTGGAAGATGTGTACCTCGCGGTGTCGCCCGGTTCCCATACTGGGAAGACGGGCCGATTTGTGCGATGCGGTGTGCGCGCTACACCAGGAATACCAACGTTTGCGCGTGGCGTCGTAAGCGGGATCCACGTGATCTCACCTGAACAAACGGTTGTCGACTGCTATGTGCAGCGCCGTTTCCTCAGGCACTGGCCATTGCGGACGCCGCGTTGCGCCTTCTCGACATATCGAGCGAAGAGCTTGTGCAGCTTGTGAGACGATATGGCGGTCGCAAGCGAGGTGTCAGGAGCGCGCTGCGCGTGGCATCGTATGCGGACGCGCGCAGCCAAAGCGGGGGAGAGTCCATCGCGCGCGGCGTTATGATCCAAGAGGGCTTCGTCGTCCCCGAGCTTCAGGTGGCGTTCCCGGATGTTCTGGAGCGTGGAGAACGTTCTACGTCGACGGTGCGTGGATTTTGGAAGACGGGACAAAGCTGGTATGGGAGTTTGACGGCAAAGACAAATATACGCGGTTCGCAGGAGAACACGGCGACACCGTGGCACGCATGATGCATGAGCGCCAGCGCGAATCTCGCCTGACGGCGGTCTGTGATGCGTGATTCGTTTTGATTACCGTACCGTGATGACGCCCGGAGCGCTAGCGCGGCTCTTGGATGCGTACGGTGTACCGCGCGTCGCGTCTCGTGGAATTTGATTGTAGGGCCCGCGTGGGTGCACAGGTACGGACACGCGGCCGCACGCTGTTTGATTGTCTTTCATTCTCGGGCAAGAATATGTCGAATTTGGCCGAAATAAGTGGCTGTAACGGCACAATCTTGCCCAAGAATGAATAGGGAGATAGCGGAAGGCGGCGTCACGTTGCGGCGCGACACCGCCCCGGCGGCGTTATCCCTCTAGCGCCTGGCGGGCCAGCTCGAGGCAGCCATAACGCCCTGCTTACCCTCAAGACTGTTGTTCACAATGTAGGTGTCGAGGTTTGCCACCTCGGGCGTGACGATGTAGTTGTTGAGCACCTCGGCCGTCTTGGCGCGCGCGAGCTGCACGATGGGGGTGTGGTCGCCCACGCCACCGCCAATGATGATGCGCTGCGGCGAGTAGCAGAGGATGTACGTGGCGAGCGCCTGCCCCAGGTACCCGGCGAGAAGGTCCATGCTTCCGGATCGTCCGCCATCTGGCTGCCCTTCTTGCCATTCCAGCGCTTGGCGATTGCCGGGCCGGCGATGAGGCTTCAAGGCAGTTCTTGTGTACGGGCACGCACCATCGCCCGCGATGGGGTCATCCGGATTAGGAACCAGCGGGATATGGCCTGCCTCAGGGTGCATCATGCCATGGAGGAGCTTCCCGCCCGAGAGAACGCCGGCGCCCACGCCCGTACCGATGGTGAGGTACACCACGTCGGTGAGCCCCTGCGCGCAGCCGAAGGTGACCTCGCCCAGGCACGCGACGTTCACATCGGTGTCGTATCCGCACGGAATGCCGAGGGGTCCCTGCAGATTGCCCAGCAGGTCAAAATAGCGCCACGCGGTCTTGGGCGTTTCGAGAATCTGACCGTAACGAGGCGAAGAGGGGTTCACCGCAGTGGGGCCGAACGCGCCAATGCCCAGCGCAGCGATGCCCTTGTCCTTGAACCAAGCAGCGCACGTCGCGGTTGTTTCCTCCGGGGTGGTGGTGGGGAACGACTCGGACTCGACGACGGTGCCGTCGGCATAGCCCGTGGCGCATACCATCTTGGTGCCGCCGCTTCCAGCGCGCCGAGCAAGACCTTATCCATCATAGGCTCCTTTCAGCCAGATAACCTTGCCGTTTCAACTATTATAGTTTGATGAAACGCAGAAGGGCATGATATTGGGCGAGCGGGGCTCTGTTCGGTGTGAACGGGATGAAACAGAAGTCTTGTTTACATAAAGCCCCTTGCATGCGGCAAGCGCACATTATGCAGATACGTGCAGGTTGAAGCAGAGAATAATAACGGTTGCCAATAAAATGCTGCTGAATCAATTCTGTTTCATCAAATGAGAAATGCCGAAACCGTTCACCTGAAAATACCTACCGTTCACCCTAAAACGCTCCATGAATCACAAATATGTTTCACAAGATTGTATAGTTGTGAAACAACGAGGGAGAAAGACATTTGGGAGGAGGAATGTCATGGCAGAGGGAACCCAGGGGTTCAACATCTCCAACGTGATCGACGAGAAGCTCATCGCGCTTGACCTCGACGTGAACACCAAGGAGGAGATGCTCAACGCTCTGACCGACCTGTTCGAGGAGCAGGGAAAGCTCAACGATCGTGAGGGCTTCTTCAAGGATGTCATGTGGCGCGAGGGCGAGGGCCAGACCGGCATCGGTATGGGTGTCGCCATCCCGCACGGCAAGTCCGCGGGTGTGAACGAGACCGCGCTCGCTATCGGCACGTCGAAGAACCCGCTTGCGTGGGAGTCGCTCGACGGCGAGCCGGTTACGGTTGTCATCCTGTTCGCCGTTACCGAGGGCGATTCCGACGTTGTGCATCTTAAGCTGCTCCAGCATGTGGCCATGCTGCTCGCGCATGAGAGCTTCGTTGAGAAGCTGCATGCGGTCACGAGCCCGCAGGAGATGCTGGCGCTGCTCGAGTCAAGCCCGGACGACTACGACGACTAGGGGCCGAGCTGGCAGGTGCGGCCATTCGTCAGCTGAGGTAGCTGCCCTGCGGATGGTCCCGCGCATTCACTGCAGGCAATGAGCGCGCGCAGCCTGATCGCCGGCTGGCAGCGCGTGTGGCTTTGCAACATCCACGGCGCGACGCTATCGCCCGCACGCCGTGGTTGGTAATTGGGGAGAGGCGATAGAGAAGGAGGAGCTCATGAAGCTCGTCGGCGTTTGCGCGTGTACCTCTGGTATCGCGCACACCTACATGGCAAAGGAGAAGCTCGTCAAAGCCGCCAGGCACTCGGCCACGAGATCCACGTGGAGACGCAGGCACCATCGGCGTTGAGGACCCGCTCACTCCGGAGGAAATCGCCGAGGCTGATGCCGTCATCCTGGCTGTCGACATCAAGGTCGAGAAGGGCCGCTTCGAGGGCAAGCCCACGCTCGAGATCCCGACCTCGCTCGTGGTGAAGGCCCCCAAGCAGGTCATCCAGAAGGTTGCCGAGTCCATCGGCAAGTAGTCAACCGGCTATATCCCGTGTGAAAGGGGGATTTCCTCATGGCAGGAAAACTGAAGGGAAAGTTCGCTCCCTCCGAGATTAAGAAGCACGTGCTTACCGCCATTAGCTACCTGCTTCCGCTCATCGTGGCCTCCGGCCTGCTCATCGCTATCGGTAACCTTACCGGTGGCGTTAACATCGCTTCGATCGACGAACTCGACGCGATGACGGTGCCCTCGGCGCTCACCACGCTCGGCGTCATGGGCATGGGCCTCATCCCGGCATTCATCGGCGGCTACATCGCCTACTCCGTTGCCGACCGTCCCGGCATCGCGCCCGGCTTCCTCATGGGCATGATCGCCTCGTTCCTGAACTCCGGCTTCCTCGGCGGCCTCATCGGCGGCCTGCTCGTGGGCTACATCGCGCTCGTCATCGAGACCTATCTCAAGGTTCCCAAGTGGGCGCAGGCGCTCATGCCCATGATGATCGTCCCGCTGCTGTCCTCTGCGCTCGGCGGCCTCATCATGTTCTTCGTGCTCGGCACCCCGATCACGATGCTCACCGGTGCGCTGACCAACTTCATCACCGGTCTTGACCAGAGCCAGAAGGCCCTCTACGGCTTCATCATCGGCTGGATCGGCTGCCTGGATTACGGTGGAGCCATCTCCAAGGTCCCGAACCTGATCTGCGACGGCCTCATGGCCGACGGCATCTATGGCCCCGAGGGTATCAAGGTGCTCGCCGCGATGGTCCCGCCCATCGGCGTGACGCTCGGCTGGCTGCTTTCCAAGGCCATCAAGAAGCCGATCTTCAAGTACTCCGAGGAGGAGAACATCAAGGTCGCCTTCCCCATGGGCATCTGCATGATCTCCGAGGCGTCATTCCCATCGCCATGAACGACCTCATCCGTACCGTGATCTGCACCTCCATCGGCTGCGGCGTGTGCGGCGCGATCAGCTTCTCCGCTGGTGTTGAGTCCATGGTTCCCTCCGGCGGCGTCTTCGTGATCCCCGCTATGACCAACCCGCTCATGGCCGTTGTCGCGCTCCTCGTGGGTTCCTGCGTCACCGCCGTGCTCCTGGTGCTCATCAAGAAGCGCCTCACCCCCGAGCAGGTTGACGATCTTGGCATGGCCGAGGACGACACCGAGGAAGAGATTGACCTCTCCGGCTTCAGCCTCTCCTAAGGTTTGCACGCGGCGGGGCTTCGGCTCCGCCGCCATTCTCCCGGCGTCGCACGGAAGCGCTTGAGTCACCTTGGAAGCTCGCTTCGCATTCGTCGTAACGCGCTTGGCATGATGTACGTACGGTCAAGGAAGGACCCATTCCATGTATGAATCGATGAAGGGCATGCTCGCTAAGGCCAATGCCGAGGCTATGCCGTCATGGCAATCAACGCCTTCAACCTCGAGACGGCGCGCGGTGTCATCACGGCGGCCGAAGAGATGAACGCCCCCATCATCATCGATCTGCTTCAGGATCATGTGAAATCGTTCTTCGATTGCGATATCCTCACCCAGCCCATCATCAAGATGGCGCAGGCGGCGAGTGTGCCTGTGGCTATCAACCTCGATCATGGCCACGATATCGCGCACCTCAAGCGCTGCCTGCATGAGGGGTTCTCAAGCGTCATGTGCGACGCGAGCGCGCTTTCGCCCGAGGAGAACGCTCGCGTGACGCGCGGCATCGTCGAGCTCGCCCAGACCTACGGCGCCTCTGTTGAGCCGAGGTGGGCAACATGGGCCGCATCGACGAGAGCGGGGCGGTGCTAACCGATGACGAGATGTACACGAACCCCGATGTGGCGATCAAGTTCATCAAGGAAACGGGCGTTGATTGCCTGGCCGTGTCCTACGGTTCCACGCATGGCGACTATCCCGAGGGATACGTTCCCACGTTCACTTCGATATCGTGGAGAAGATCAAGCAGCTACGGGCGCTCCGCTCGTGCTTCACGGCGGGTCCGGCGCCGGCGAGGAGAACATGCGTCGCTCCGTCGAGGCCGGTATCAACAAGATCAACGTGGGCACGGACTACATGATTGCCCAGCGCGAGTTCGTCGCGAAGGCGCTTGCCGAGAACCCCGGTTACGATTACCCGACGCTCGTCGAGGACAGCTGGAAGGCCGGTATCGAGGTTATCAAGCGCTACATCGAGATTTCCGGTTCTGCCGGAAAGGCTCGCTCGTAAGCAGCGGTGTTACGTTTGCCGCGTGAGGCAGAGGTTGAGATAAAGGACATGTGCCTCGTCTCGCATACGGTGAACAGCACATATGGTTGGTAGTCAACGAGTACGACAAGTAAAAGGAGACATGAGACTATGCTCATCAACATGAACCAGATGCTCAGCGTCGCGAAGGAGAAGCACTTCGCAGTGGGCGCCTACAACGTGTCCGAGAGCAATCTGTTCCGCACCGTGGTCGAGGCCGCTGAGGCCAACGACGCCCCCGCGATCATCGCGGTGCACCCCACCGAGCTCGCCTACTGCAAGGACGATTTCGTCAAGTACATGATCGCCCGCGCTGGCAACAGCCCGGTTCCGTTCGTCATCCACATGGACCATGGCGACAGCATCGAGAGCATCATGCGCGCCGTGCACGTGGCTTCACCTCCGTCATGATCGACGGCTCTGCTCTTCCGTTCGAGGAGAACATCGCCAAGACGGCCGAGGTCGTGAACTACTGCCACATGGTCGGCGTCTCGGTCGAGGGCGAGCTGGGCACCATCGGTGACACCGGCACCTCCATCGAGGGCGGCATGACCGAGGTTATCTACACCAACCCCGAGGATGCCAAGAAGTTCGTCGAGCAGACCGGCGTCGATACGCTCGCCGTTGCCATCGGCACCTGCCACGGCCTGTATCCCAAGGGCGTCACCCCGAAGCTGCGCATGGACGTGCTCGAGGAGATCACCAAGGTCGTTGACATCCCGCTCGTGCTCCACGGTGGTTCGGGCAACCCCGACAGCGAGATCGCCGAGGCCGTGCGTCTGGGCATCCAGAAGGTGAACATCTCCTCCGACTACAAGAGCGCGTTCTTCACCAAGGCTCGCGAGATCCTCTCCCAGGAGGGCTCCGGCTGGGATCCGAACAACCTCTTCCCCGAGTGCATCGAGGCTGGCAAGGCAGTCATCAAGCAGAAGATGGAGCTCTTCAACTGCGTCGGCGCCGCGAAGTACTATCGCGATCCCGTCATGCCCCAGTGGCGTCAGGAGCTCAACTAGCTCATACGTGCAGCGCGCACTCCCCTGGGGTTGCGTAGGCCGAGCGCTTCGCGTCCTCGCTCCCTAGCCGCTGCATCATCTATGGAGAGGGTCCCATATGGGGCCCTCTTCTTGTCACGCGGGTAGGTGTATCTTGGCGGGGCTTGGGGTGGCTTCGCGGCGTGCGGCGGCCTGCCGGGGCGG
>ENA-OQEN01001132-OQEN01001132.1-human-gut-metagenome-genome-assembly--contig:-NODE-1132-length-10201-cov-2.807822_pt1 | contig 10201 bp, 19 predicted proteins | sample MGYA00242791_ERZ504627 | MGnify/ENA primary metagenome ERZ504627 (study PRJEB26092, sample SAMD00036316) | human gut metagenome | host: Homo sapiens | study: EMG produced TPA metagenomics assembly of...
CTCCTGCCCGCCGCGGAAGCCGCCCCGGACGGGGGCCTGCGGGGCCGCGTCCTTCCCGGGGCTGACGCGGAGCCGGGGGCAGCAGCCGCTTGATAGACAGCGCGATCTTGCCGTCCGGTGCAATGTTGATGACCTGCACCTTTACTGCATCGCCATCGTGCAGCACAGTGTTGATATCCTGCACAAATTCGTTGGACACCTCGGAAATGTGGACCATGCCGACACGCCCTTCCGGCAGCGCAACAAATGCGCCAAAGGGCTTTACACCGGTCACGCGGCCTTCGAATACGTTCCCAACCTCAATTGCCAAAACTCAATACTCCTTGTTTTCCAAATACTCTCGACCTGCCGCGCGGTCAGTTACCGGTCACATCCACAAAGATGCGCTCATTGGGTGCGGCGTAGTTGTAAGAGTCGCGTGCGACCCACTCGGTGATCTGGTCGGCATCGCCGCTCAGTACGCGCTGCAGTTCCTGATTTTCTGTTTGTTGCTGCGCCACCTGTTCGTTCAGTGTTTCCAGTTCTGCCCGCTTGGAGCTGATGGTGACTGATTGGAGATATAAGCCGCCAGCATACTCAGCAAAAGCAGCACGAAAAACAGGCGGAACGCATGGTGACCACTGCATTTTTTCTACGCTTTTTGCGTCCCGTATTCGTCATTGCCTTACGCTCCTGTCTGAACAGCAGACCTTCTGCGTCTGTCTCTTACTTTGATACGTTTGAATTATACAACAATGCCCGCCGGTTTGGCAAGTTCTTTTTGGATTTTTTTGCGGTTCTTTCCGCGTTCCGGCGTAATTTGCGGGCAGTTTTAGCCGCAGCGCGGCGGCGGCACAGGGGCTGCACCGCAAAACGGTGCAAAATACGGCCGGGCAGGCGCAAAACAGCCCCGATCCCCCGCCCCAGTGCCCGCAACGGGATGCCCAGCACCCCGGCGGTGCAAAGGGCGCTGCAAAGGCTGCCAACACCATGTACCACCGCAGCACCCCGGCGGCGCTGTACCCGGCGGCGTAGCTCTGGCACACCAGCAGCACCACACCAGAAAGCAGCACGTCCGGCACAAAAGCCGCCCTGCCCCGCGCCGGCAGAAACGCCCGCACCGCGCCAAGGGCAGCGCCCAGCATAGCACAGGCGGCGGCTTCCTGCAAGAGCCGGGCGGGCAGCAGCACCTGCACCATCAGCGCAGCAGCCGGTGCCAGAAGCTGCCGGCTGCGCGGGCGGCGGTATACTCCAGCCCATCGAACCGCCCGTCAGCTTCGCTTCCCCGGCTTCCAGATCCAGTGTCTGCATACTGATCTGCGCACCGGACAGATGCAGAATGCCCTTGCCGGTCTCCAACGCGGCACTTTCGGCGCTGCAATGCAGCACCCGCTGCACCCCGGTGACGGTCAGCTTGCTGCGGCTCTCCAAAATCAGGTCATGGGGCAGCGGCGGCTTTGCGGCAGCTTTTTCCATAGGCAGTCCCCCTCTGCCAGCATTGTATGCGGGCAGGCAGGGCGGTTATTCCGCGATCACCTCGTACATCTCGCGGGCAACGTCTTTCGTGCGGGGCTCCACATCCGAGAGCACCCGCACCTTGATGGGCCGGTTGCCAAAGGTGACCTCGATGATGTCCCCGGCGTTGACGGCCTGACTGGCCTTGGCCACCTTGCCGTTGATGAGGATGCGGCCTGCATCCGCCACCTCGTTTGCCACGGTGCGGCGTTTGATGAGGCGGGAGACCTTGAGATACTTATCCAGACGCATTTAGAGTTGTTCCTTTCTTTTCAGCAAAAAAGCCGCCGCACCTTGTGCAGGCAGCGGCGGCGTGACAGAACCGATTACAGGGTGTCCTTCAGGGACTTGCCGGGCTTGAACACGATGCTGCGGGAAGCAGCGATGGTGATGGGCTCGCGGGTGCGGGGGTTGATGCCCTGACGCTCGGCGCGCTCACGCACCTCAAAGGTGCCGAAGCCGGAAATGGTGATCTTTTCACCCTCGGTCATTGCCTTGCCCAGTGCCTCAAAAACAGCGCTGACAGCCTGCTCTGCGCTCTTCTTGCTCATTTCGGTGTTTGCCGCAACCTGTGCGATCAAGTCGGTCTTGGTCATATTATTTGCCTCCATCTGATTTGTCTTAAATTCTCTCGTTCTATCGGAGCAGGTCATTCGACCTGAATACCGCTTTGTTCCTGTTCCAGACACTGCTGTGCAAAGCGCTTGGATGCAAAGGTCAGCGCTTCCTCTGCATCCACCCTGCAAGCCGGGCGGCGTTCACCGCTGCAAACAGCAGCTGGCCTGCGGCTTCCTGCTTTGCAGTGTCCTCTGCCTTGCCAAAAGCCTGCACGGCAGCCTCCAGCCGGTGCTGCGCTGCGGCTGCATCCTGCTGCCCAAGGCCGTACCCGGCGGCACGCTTTTGCAGCTTCTGCGCCCGCATGAGCGCGGGCAGCGTAGCGGGCACGGTGGCCAGCTCGTCCGCAAGGGTAGTGCGCCCCTTTTCCTTATTTTTGAGCGCATCCCAGCCATTTATACCGGCGTTTTCCGCTGCGGAGGACGCAAAGATGTTGGGGTGCCGGAACACCAGCTTTTCGCAGACGTTGCGGCACACATCCTCAAAGGTAAAGCGTCCCCGCTCTTCCTCCATGGCGGCGTGGAACACCACCTGCATCAGCACGTCTCCCAGTTCCTCCCGGAGCAGAACGGCGTCATCTGCGTCAATGGCCTCCAGCGCCTCGCAGGTCTCTTCCAGAAAGTTTTTGCGGATGGACGCATGGGTCTGCACCTTATCCCACGGGCAGCCGTTTTCCGGGTCCCGCAGGATACGGATCACCTGCAGCAGCTGCTCCGCCGTATAGGGCGGCTGTGGGTTCCAGTCCAGCACACGTTCCATCTCCTTTTGAAAAGATACTGTAAATTGTACCGCAGCTGTTGCGGTTTTTCAAGCAAAAATCCGCAATTTTCCAGCATTTTTCATGGTTTTCTGCGCTTTTCACAAAAACAGGACGGTGTCCTGTGGGGGATACCGCCCTGTTGCAGCTTTTTCCGGTTACCGGCTTACAGCTGTGCGCCGCACTTATTGCAGAACAGTGCATCGTCCGAGACGGGCGCGCCGCACTGCGGGCAGGTCTTGCGGGCAGGCTGGGCGGGCTGTTCCGGGGCAGCTTCTTCTGCCTCCTCCATGGGGGCTTCGTAGTCCACCTCGGCGGCCTCGGCCGGGGTCAGAGTAGCCTTCAGGCGGGTAATCTCCTGCTCAATGGTATCGATCATCTCGATGTATTTATCTACCAGCGGCTGGTTCTCCTCCTTGCCCTTGGCAAGACTGTACACCAGTGCACCCAGCTGACGCTGTGCCTTGAGCAGCTTGCCCTGCTCGTTGACCAGCAGCGCCTGCGTCTTGCCCTTTTCAGCCAGATCCATGGCAGCGTTCTTGCCCTTTTCGGCATATTCCAGACCTATCGCTTTGATCTTGTTAAAATCCATAAAAGACACCTCTCTTATTCTGGCAGCATTCTCTGCAGACTGCGGCGCACAGTGCGCCATACCGGAGTCGTATTCCCATTATAGCGCAGCGTTATGGCAATTGCAACGAATGCACCGCAATTTTTACAGTTTGGTGCCGGTTTGGAAACAAATTTTACGCATTTTTCACTTGTCAGGTGCGGCTGCCGTAGAACTCGCACAGCATACTGTCGGCGGGCAGCAGTTCCAGCGGCAGCGGATCCACCTGCTCAAAGCGGCGGGCGGTCTCGTCCCACAGCTCAGCGTTATGGCCCTCCAGCGTGAACTGACGGCGCACCTCGCCCAGCAGCCGGGAGATCAGTCCCAGCTCGTAGGTAAAGGAGGTGTCCAGCAGAAAATCCGCGGTGGTCTTGAAGCCCTTGATATACCGGGTCTCGCCGTCCAGCACCCTGTCCCACATGGAAAGGGTCTTGGCGGGGCTGCGGCCGCGGGCTGCGGCATCCCGCAGGGTGCGGCGGCACAGGCGGATATCCTGCGTATTGATGACCCGGCGGCCGTCAATGCAGTACTCCTCCCGCAGACCGGCGTAGATGCGGTAGATTTGGTCATCCGGCACAAGGCCGGTCAGCTCCGGGTTGAGGGCATGGATACCCTCCACGATGCACACACCGCCCTGCAGGTCGATGGGTTCCACTGCGGCAGCGCGCTGCTCGGTGGCAAAATCATAGATGGGCAGCTCGGTCTTGCCGGTCTCGCTGAGCTGGTGCAGGCACTGCTTGATGAGAGGCAGATCCAGCGTTTCAAGGTTTTCGTAGTCCAGCGTGCCGTCCGGCATTTTGGGGTAGTAGGCAGCACCTTTAAAAAAGTTGTCCAGACTGACCACCTGCGCCGGGGTGCCCTGCTGCACCAGAGCCTTTGCCAGACAGTGGCGCTGGTGGTCTTTACCGCTTGCGAGGGGCCGGTCAGCATAACGATCTTTGCCCCGGAGCCTCGTACCTTCTGGGCAGCATACTGCACCCGCCGGGCGTAGCTGTTCTCGCTCAGCTGTGCCAGCGCCTGCGGACTGCGGGCTGCTACGTTATACAGGTCTACTTCAACCAGTCGTTTCGGTACCCAGATTGTGATCATAAAACTCAGCCACTCCTTTTTTCCGTTCCAGTACCTCCGCAAAGCGCTGGATATACTCGTTCGGATACTTAAAATTGAAGATGCGCTGCATCCGTTTGCCTCCATCGGCCACCAGTTTGGTGCTGCCGCCCGCACCGGCCGAAAGGATGGTCTGGACTTCCTCCATGATATAGATATTATAGTAACCTCGTGACCCGGCTTGCACCAGCCACGTTTTCCAGATTTTGCAGCGTATTCTTCTGCCGGTAAAGGTAATAGGGGCGGTAGCCCGCCTCGGCCAGCAGATGACACTTTTCCAGCATGGCGGCTACGTCCGCGTAGTCGTTTTCCTTCTGGTCCTCGATGACGATGCGGGACGCCCGCTTGAGGGTAAGGGTGTGGACGGTGATATTCTCCGGCTGCAAGGCAATGGCCTGCCGCAGACTGTGCTCAAAGCCCTCCACCGTATCTCCGGGCAGACCGGCAATGAGGTCCATGTTGATATCCTCGTGCCCGGCGCGGCGGGCATCGGCATAGCAATCCAGAATGTCCTGTGCCGAGTGCTTGCGGCCAATGTTTTCCAGCACCGCGTCCGAGAAGGTCTGGGGGTTGATGGAGATGCGGGTAGCGCCGTATTCCTTGATGACCGCCAGCTTTTCGGCGTCGGTGCAATCCGGGCGACCTGCCTCCACGGTATATTCTACGACCTTAGTCAGGTCAAAATTCTCCCGCACAGTGCCCATGAGCTGCCGCAGCTGGGCGGCGGAAAGGCTGGTGGGGGTGCCGCCGCCGATGTAGATGCTGCATAAAGTCAGCCCTGCACGCTCGGCCTGCGCCCGGATCTCTGCAACCTCCTTGCACAGGCAGTCCACATAGGGCTGCACCAGCTTGCGGTCGCGGTCCAGATTGCAGCTGACAAAGCTGCAATAGCTGCACCGGGAGGGACAGAACGGGATGCCGATATACAGGCTATACGTCTTGGGGGCGCTGCCCAGCCGCAGGATCGGCTCCTGCAAGTCGCAATTTCCTTTGCCATTTCGTATTTTTGCTTCGAGCAGTCGAACCGCTGCAAGAAGAAGCGGTCGATCTGCTCTGCGCTCCACCCGGCGGCGCGCTTATCGTGGATAAGCCGCACCGGGCGCACACCGGTCATCTTGCCCCAGGGCGGGCGGACGCCCGTCCACGAGCGCAGCAGGTCATAAGTCAGGCTGGCAAGGGCAAACTCCGGGGTTTCGCCGCCCTGTTCCACCGGCAGCGGCAGCGGGGCTTCCAGCGTTTTGCTCTTTTCGCCCTGCCGCACCAGCACCCGCAGACCGGTATCGGTCTTTTCAGCCCACAGACAGTCCTCAGCAGGCTCCGGCGGGGTCAGGGTCAAGGGTGCCATGGGGTAAAACAGGCGGGCAAGGTGCTCCACCTCGTACCCGGAGGCAGCCCAGTGATATAGATCTTCATGTCATTCTCTCTTTAAAAAATGTCGTTGCCGCCGCGCAGGGCGCTGCGGATATAGTAGTTGTTGTCCAGCTCCGCGCCAAAGGTGGAAAATTCGCCGTGGCCGGGCAGCACCTGTGTTTCGCGGGGGATGGGCAGCTGCGCCAGCTTGCGCAGGCTGTCTGCCATCTGCGCGCTGCTGCCGCCCTCAAGGTCGGTGCGGCCAATGCTGCCTGCAAACAGCGTATCGCCACAGAACAGATGCTCACCGCACAGCAGCACCACGCTGCCGGGGGTGTGGCCGGGGGTGTGCCACGCGGTAAAGCGCAGCTCGTCCACCGCGATCTGCTCGCCTTCCGTGTAGCCGTAGTCCGCAGCGGAAAGCGGGTACATCCGGTCGCCGGCAAGGTCTGCCTTTTCACAGTAGAGGATGGCGTTCCACTCTGCCTTCAGCGCAGCAGCGCTGCCCACATGGTCGTAGTGGCCGTGGGTGCACAGGATAGTGGTAAGGGTGGCGTTGTGCTGCTTTAAGATTTCGTCGTAGCTGTGCACCTCTGCCGCCGGGTCGATGACCACGGCATGGCCTGCGTCGGAAATGAGCAGAAAGGTGTTGGTATACAGCGGCGGTGCCGCAGGAATGTGAAAACCTTGCATCGTTACTCCTTCTTTTTCCACTCGTCGGTATCAATGACGATGGTGCAGGGGCCTCGTTCACCAGCGACACCTGCATATGGGCGCCGAACTCGCCGTGCTGCACGTCCTTGAGGCCGTGCTTCGCCATCTCGGCAAGGAACAGCTCATAGGCATCCACCGAGAGGGGCGGCTTTGCAGCTTGATAAAGCTGGGACGGTAGCCCTTTTTGGTGTCACCGTAAAGGGTGAACTGGCTGACCACCAGCGCGGAATAGCCCAGATCCCGGGCGCTCAGGTTCAGCTTGCCCTCCGCATCCGGGAAAATGCGCAGACCCGCGCATTTATCGGCAAGCTTGGGCACGATGTCCAGTGTGTCGGTGTCCCTGACCCCCAGCAGGATCATGATTCCCGGCCCAATGGCGCGGGGTTCGCCGCCCTCCACCCGCACGCTGGCGGAGGATACGGCCTGAATGACTGCTCGCACTGCGTTAACTCCTTGTCACCTTGAGCACGTCCCGCACCTTGGAAAGGCGCGCCACCACACGGTTGAGGTGCTCGGTATTGTTGATGCCGATGGTCAGGCTGACCACGGCGCAGTTGTTTTCTACCTGACGGGCGTTCATGGCATAGATGGCACCCCGGGATATCGGCCAGTGCGCTGAGCACGTCCTGCAGCAGCTCGTTGCGGTTCAGGGCAATGATCTCCAGCCCGGCCTTGTAGCTGTCCTTGACGCTGTCTGCCCAGTAGGCCTTGACCCAGCGGGGAGCGTTGGAGGGGTCCTTCATGCTGGCAACGGCGTTGGCACAGGTCTGCTTGTGGATGGAAACACCAAAGCCACGGGTGATAAAGCCCACGATGGGGTCGCCGGGCAGCGGGCTGCAGCACTTGGCAAACTTGATGGGGGTGTTATCGAAGCCCTCCACCACCACGCCGTCGGTGGCGTGCACGCGGCTCAGGTCTACCTTTGGCAGATCCTCCACCGACTTATTCTCCTCGGCTTCGGCAGCTTGAGCTTCTGCCACTCTTCCTTGAGCTTGGGCAGGCAGTTGGCAATGGTCATGCCGCCGTAGCCGATGGCGGCGTACAGCTCCTCCGCGTTGTTCTGGCGCATCCGGCGGGAGCAGCCGTCGATAAAGGCATCCAGCTGGTCATCCGGGATGATGATCATCTCCGGCGCAGCTCCTTGGACAAGGCATCCCGTCCCTGCTGGATATTCTCTTCCCGGCGCATCTTCTTGAACCAGTTGCGGATCTTGCTCTTGGCCTCGCTGGTGCGCACGATCTTGAGCCAGTCGCGGCTGGGGCCCTTATCTGCCGGGCCCAGCAGCACCTCAATGATCTCGCCGGTAGACACCACATGGTCGATGGGCACCATACGGTTGTTCACCTTACAGCCCACCATGCGGTTGCCCACTGCCGAATGGATGGCGTAGGCAAAGTCGATGCAGGTGCGCCGGTGGGCAGGTTGATGACATCACCCTTGGGGGTAAAGGCAAACACTTCTTCCGGCAGCAGGTCGCTCTTCAGATCGTGGAGCAGGTTGCCGGAATCCTCGCTCAGGCGCTGGTTCTCCAGCAGCTGGCTGACCCATGCCAGACGGTCGTCCAGCTTATCGTGGCCTTCGCGGCCTTCCTTGTACTTCCAGTGGGCGGCAACGCCGTACTCAGCCTGCTCGTCCATTTTGCGGGTGCGGATCTGCACCTCAAAGGGGATGCCCTCGTGCCCGATGACGGTGGTGTGCAGGCTCTGGTAGCCGTTGGGCTTGGGGGTGGAGATATAGTCCTTAAAGCGGTTGGCAGCGGGTGGTACATATCATGGATGAGGCCAAGGGTGCTGTAACACTCGGCCAGAGAATCCAGAATGACCCGGACCGCGTAGATATCGTAGATCTCGTCGAAGGACTTATTCTGCATGATGGTCTTGCGGTAGATGCCGTAGATGCTCTTGACCCGGCGCTTGATGGTGGCACCCTCGATGCCGCTTTCCACCAGACGGCGCTCGATGACGCCAGACACCTTGATCAAAAACTCCTCACCGGCGCGCTCGCTGAGCATCCGGCTGATCTCGCATAGCCCACGGGGTCCAGATAATGCAGGCTGCGATCCTCCAGCTCTTCCTTGACGTTCAGGATGCCAAGGCGGTTGGCGATGGGGGCGTACACCTCCATGGTCTCGCGGGCCTTATCGCGGCGCTTCTGCTCCGGCCAGGCGTCGCCGGTGCGCATATTATGCAGCCGGTCGCACAGCTTGATGATCATCACACGCACGTCCCGGCTCATGGCCAGCAGCATCTTGCGCAGGTTCTCGGCCTGCAGTTCCTCAATATTGGAGAACTGGATCTTGGTCAGCTTGGTCACGCCGTCCACCAGCAGGGCCACTTCCTCGCCAAAGGCGGCTTTCAGGTCGTCCAGCGTGGTGGGGGTATCCTCCACTACGTCATGCAGCAGGGCGGCGGCGATGCTCTCGGAGTCCATGCCCAGATCCAGCACCAGCCGGGCGACTGCCAACGGGTGGCAGATATAGGGCTCGCCGCTGCGGCGGCACACGCCGTTGTGGGCGTTATTTGCCAGCTCGTAGGCCTTTTGGATCATCTCCATATTGTAGGCTTTGCCGCTGGCCTGAATGGCCTCGCACAGCTTTTCCCACGTTACGATCTCCGGGCGTACCTCAGAGGGCAGCGCCCCCTCCGGTGCGTCTGCCAGCAGCGCCGTAGCGGCTACGGTGGCGGTCTCCTGCACCGGCTGGTGCAGATGGGTCTTGGCAGAGTAGCCGTCCTCGTCCCGTACCGGAGCCGGGACCGGGACAGTATTTTTCTTTCCCTCAGGCATTTATAGTTCCTCCAGACATTTCAGGATGGGGGCATCGGCAAGGTTCTTTTTGCCTGCTGTCGGCACCAGCTCCCAGAATTTTGCCCCGCCTTTTTCCGCTGCGGTGATCAGCCCCACCTGCTCTAAAGCGGCAACTGCCACCAGCGTTTTGCCGGTCTGCTCCTCGCCCAGCTTTGCGCACAGGGGCTGCAGGTCCTCGGCGTGCCAGCGGCGGGACTGCAATTCCCGGTACACGGCAATGATATCCGTGCGGGCGGGGACGATCTGTTTTTTCTGTTCTTCGGTCAGGGGGGTGCCCCGGCGCAGTGCCTGCACCAGTGCAGCCTGCCGCGCCAGCTCTGCGCCCAGCCTGCCGGGTGCAGGTCGATGATACGGCCGGAGAGCTGCGCCCCTCGGGCGGACTCGTAGACCGAAAGGTTCAGTGCCACGTCCACCACATCGCCCAGCGCGTAGGGCAGCTGCTCGGCGGGCATCCCGAACCAGACGGCGTACAGGCAGCTATTGCCCTGCCGCAGCCGCAGGCGGCTGTGCCGCCCTTCCGATACCGGGTATACGCCGTCCACCACGCACTTTGCAGCAGGAACACCGGGGTGGGGTTCTCGCTCCGTAGGGTGCCAACTGCTCCAGATGCCGCACGCTCTCCACCGTGATGCGGTCCAGATGGATGGTCACATCACAGGTAAGGGGCGGGGTGTGCAGCACCGGGCATTCCCGGGCAGCCCAGTCGTTCAGGCGGCGGCGCAGCTCGGGCAGATTTCTTCCCGGACGGA
>ENA-OQEN01001133-OQEN01001133.1-human-gut-metagenome-genome-assembly--contig:-NODE-1133-length-10196-cov-2.768497_pt1 | contig 10196 bp, 12 predicted proteins | sample MGYA00242791_ERZ504627 | MGnify/ENA primary metagenome ERZ504627 (study PRJEB26092, sample SAMD00036316) | human gut metagenome | host: Homo sapiens | study: EMG produced TPA metagenomics assembly of...
TTACAGATACAGTTATTTGCTGCACCGACACGGCTGACGCTGCGGCCGAAACAATGCAAAACACAATCGATTTCCACACTGCCGCATTTTTCACTATCCATATCGGAAATATAATTGAGCAGGAAGCAATGAGTACTGACACCCAAAATCTATTGGCAGCAATGCTTGATGTGGGTTTCGTGCTCATGCAAAACAGTTTCGCAACATTCTGTGTTCTTTTCCTCCTCTTGTGTGCAGACCAAACAGAGCAACATCCTATCAGTGCAATTACAGAAAATGCTTCAACAACACCTATTCCGCGATAATTCGGGCTGTGTATAAAGGCGAATTTTGTTGAAGGAAGAACCGTTGCATCGATATTTTCTCCAACAGCTGCTCGCTGAAAAATTGTTGAAACACGCACAATCTCCCCATCCTCGAATTTCAAATCAAAAGAGCCGGAACGACGACTCGACAAATCTTTCAGAACAACAGCTTTACCATCTTTGCATTTCCCGCTGAAATAATCCGGAGCATCAATCAACAGTGCCAACATAAAAAGCACCATTAATGCTCCCCAAAAATAATTGGAGATGCAGTCGTATTCACCACGTCCCTTTTTTGTGTATGTCAACGGTATGCCGCGGATTGCATTCACTATGTAGATAATTCCGCATGAAAAAATGATAATTACAGGCACGAATACAAGCGACATGATTTTCTCCCTTCAATAATTTCAGCATGAATATCTAATATGGTTCCGCCTATTCCGTTAAACAGTTCTACTGCTAAGCCTTTTCCAAATACCTTTAGACTCATTCTCCTTGCTGTGCCGTTTTTTAATTTAGTCATTCCTGATTTAAAAACCGAGCTATAACTGTTTCTACCAGCATTCAATCCCTTCAACTTAATCGTGGGTAGCTTTTCAGAAGCTCCGCATAATGCAGCCCCACAAGCAACATCCTTGAGAGTATCCAATCCAATTTCAGCCCATGATTTTTCGTAGTCGTTTTTTGTAATTTTCGACAATCCTTCACCGACGAGCGTTGATAGACCACTACCAATCGCTGCAGCTGCTGTAGGAGGCGTTCCATGTGCTATAAGGACAGCCTCTGTTGCACCTCCGACAGCTTCTCCAACATAGTCCTGCCAACTACTTAAGTGCACTTCGCCAGTTAATGCCACCGATGACACAACATCCGTAACTACTTACTGACAACACCTACAACCGCACCGACTGCCGCCGCAATCAATCCCCAAAGATTGCCCTGAGTATCTTCCCGAACAATGGGGTTATTCCCGCAATACGCATACGCGTTATGCCGAGAACGCCCTGGCCGGTGGAGAGGAGGACATCGGAGGAAATGAACCTGCCGACTTCGGGGTTGTAGTACCTGCTTTGGAGGTAGTAGAAGCCGGTTTCCTCATCATAGACATACCCACGGTAACGGAAGGGATTATTCTTTCCGAGTGTGGACGCGAGTGAGCCCGAGGTTGACAGCAGTTTGCCCCAACTGTCAAACCTCAACAGCGACTCAATCGCTGTTGAGGTGAGCGTATTCTACAACGGTTGCTCCGGTTTTGTCAATGAGTTTGACGATATCGCTCTGGGCGTTGCGGAGGTAATAGTAATAATTTCCGTTATAGTTCACGGCAACGACTTTGCCGTCAGCGTCATAGCTGAAGCGCAGCTTTGAAGTCGTTGTGCTTCCGTTGCTGTTTGTTGTGGTTTTGACGGTGCCCATGAGCAGCGTGCCGTTATAGTAATAGTCCGTAACGGTGTTGCCGATGGTTTTTCTTGTACGGATGCCGTTTTCATCGTAGCTGTAGACATACGAGTTCGCGCGTCCGGAGGATGCGTCTTTTGGGGTATACGACTTCAGCCGCTGACCTTCCCAAACCAGAGTTGCACCGAGGTAGTTCGTCGGGTTGCCGGAAGCGTCATATGTTATGCTTTCGCCATCGTACGAAGTGAGCTGATCCTTCCATGCCGAGTTTGTGTAGGCATAGGGAACGGTCTCCCGAGCCGTGCCGAGCGTTCCGACAGTGTAAGCATAGATCTTTTTGTTGAGCAGATTGCCCCAAATATCGTATTCATATGTAATGGTAGCATTGCTGCTGTTGCCGCTGCCGTAATAAAGGTTCTCCCTTACGAGCTGATTCGCCGAATCATAAACATATGAATACTTCTCCGAAGCATTGGTGAATGACGTGTTTCCGCGCCAGATCTTGGTTATGTTGCCGTTGGCGTCATAATCATAGTTGTACTTTGCATCACTGCCGTTTGCGTATGTTGAGAGCAGTGATGTTGCGGAACCGTTTGCTCCGGACTTGTACGTCCAGTCCACGACATAATCCGTGTCGAGATGCAGCGTGATCTTGTCGGGACGCCCCGTAGATGTGCCGTAGGCATATTCGATCGTTTTGCCGTTGTTCAGCTTTACAAGCGACTGTCTGCCGTCTGCATCGTAGGAATATTCCGTGCTCCAGGTGTAACCGGCGAGCGTGTGTGTCAGCTTTGCCGGTTACATATAAGTGCAGAAAATGCTCTTTTCAATGCATATGCAAGATGATAGGTCTAATCAGCGTCCCTTAAGTCGAGAAAGTCTAAGTATATGTCCTGCAATGTCCAGGATTGTATAATACCAAATGCCAGCTGAGCTAATCCGCAAAAAACGAACGCAACAATTTTCCCAGTTGAGTACCGTTTGTCGTAATTAGAGTATACCGTGCTGTCGCTGCGTATGTCAACGATACATTTGCCGTTAATTCCCTGGAAATATTTAAATTTTACATTATCCTCCTTCTGAAGCATATCGAACAATTTGTACATATTTCTTGGTTTGTGATCAGTGGTGACTGTATACTCTTCGCCGTTGATTAAGAATTTTTTTCCTTGGTTGCTATTATAAATGTATGGCGGGTCGTATAGGATTATGGCATATCCTGGCACTTGCATTTCAATTGCTTTGTCCGGAGATTTGGGATAGATCATCAGAAACAACAAAACAATCGGAATTTCCCAAATAAGCAATGAAAATATGTTATTAAGCAATTTTTTCAGGAAACGTTTAATTTTCATTGTTCACCTCCGGGCAGCGAGGGCAAGCCCATGTTTTTTACGATAAATTCAATTCGCTTATTCGTAAACCAGCTTAAAAAACTCATCCCTATTGATTCCGCTGCTCCGCTTCCGAATTCCTTAAGCAGGTATACCTTTGCACGTTTATCAGCAGCCACTGCTGCATTTTGAGCGCATTTTGTCAATTTCTTAGCAGCACTTTTCTTCAGCAGCTTTCTTGCATCAAGACCTTTATCCAGTAGCCTTGTGTTGATTGTGTCACCGCCGCTCATAGCACCTCCGAGAGCACCAAAACCACAGCTGCGTGGTCGATTCAGTCTAATATAAAACGGTTAACTGTCAAGTTTTTGTATTGCTTTTTTTGAATATTTACGCCAACCGGCATTCGTCGAACTTTGAAATCGTTCAAAATAACAGCGAAAGTCCTTCCGTTTAAATTCGCTTAACGCACAAATAGCCTGCAATCGAACTTCCTCATCATCAAGCAGAGCTATTAACGTTTGGACGGTGCTTTCGTCTTTCAGTTTGCCAAGAAGCAAAATAATCATTTGCCTATTTAGTCCGAAAGCCCTATTTGAAGCAATGTTCAAATATTCCTTTATAAACTGTCTGGACTTTATTTGGTAAATACAATCCGATATAAGCCATCGAGTTAAATCCGTTGTTTTATCCGAATAAAAGTCGCTGAGCAGCAAGGGAACGATTTCATCAAGTCCTTTGATACGAAAGAAACCAATAAAGTGATTCTGCTCGTTTGACATATTTGTCTCTTTTGCAAGCTGATAATATTTGAGCGCAATTGGAACTATAACATTTTTATATTTGGGCACAAATCCAAATGTTTGACTGGATGTTTCGAATTCGAACCCCAGATCTTTCAACTCTTTTTCAAAAAGCGGAATCAAAGAACTGGGATTCTCTTTATAATAAAGCTTTGCTTTGGACTTCTCGTTTTCGAGCATGATCCGAGCCACAAAGGGATTACGAAAATCTTTATCCTCCATCATTTCACCTCTCATTTTAAAGGAAACAGCTTAATTATACCGCTGTCAACAATTTTCTGCAATGGACCGGTCAAAATTGCGTTTGCATACAGGTGCATCTCGAACCCGTTAGCCTGAGACCACATTACGAAATCTTTCGGTTGACTTGTATATGATAATTTGCCAGCATATTTTTTACTTCACTCAGTACTTTAATACTCATATCAAGTTCGTCCGGAATACGATATGCAGCTGTACCTGTTAATGAAGGAAGGCGTGTGGTATTTTTGACTAAGCCAGACAGGAGCTCGCCGTTTTTTCCTTTCGTGGCAACATCTTGCATTTTGCTTGCAACAGTCTGAGCTGCAGGAGTTATATTATTAGCTGCTTGTGCTAAATTATTCGCTACATAAGCAGCACCGGCACCAACACCGCCTGCACTTACAGTCGCAGCAAGAGTGCCACCGCCAGCCACAACAGCTCCGGTTGTGGCTGTAATACTACCTGCCAGAGCAGCACCGGCAGCCGCACCGACACCTGTTCCAATTAGCGCCCCGGATGCTGCACCGATGCCTATTCCGGTAAGAACATTGCCGCCGTTTTGGGCAGCAATTATTCCGCCTGCAACTGCTCCTACCACTGCACCAACAATTGCAGTGACGACAAAAAACGGCCAACATCCATCCGGATCAATTCCGTTTATAGGATTATTCAGGCAATACGCATATGCGTTATGCCCAATTACGCCCTGGCCGGTGGAGAGGAGGACATCGGCAGAGATGAACCTGCCGACTTCGGGTTATAGTACCTGCTTTGGAGGTAGTAGAACCCGGTTTCTTCGTCATATACATATCCACGGTAACGGAACGGGTTATCCTTTCCGAGTGTGGACGCGAGTGAACCCGAGGTTGACAGCAGTTTGCCCCAAGAATCGTACGTATATTCTACAACGGTTGCTCCGGTTTTGTCAATGAGTTTGACAATGTCATTCTGTGCATTGCGAAGGTAATAGTAGGTGTTGAGCGTTGAACCGTTATCGGTCGAATAATCAACAGCAACGACATTGCCGGATGCGTCATAGCTGAAGCGGAGGATCTTGGCGCTGCTGCCGGAACCCACCGTCATGCCTATAAGAAGACTGTCGTTGTAATAATAGTTCGTTACGGTGCCGCATAGGTGCTCTGCGCACTATAAAGATGACTTTATCTAATGCCGCAAGGATTTTTTAATCAGTTGCTGACACGATCAACTATTTTGTTTGTAAATAGATCTCTCTGTATGACCTCAATAACGATCTCGTTTCAAGTTCAAAACACACAAGATTAGCATCTTCGGTAATATAAGCCGGGATATAAAATCCGCTGCCAACATCAACATGTGGTTGGCCGATTTTTTCTGTCAGTTCGTTGAAATCAACATTCAAAAACTGACTTATATCGCTGTTATTTACCAAATCAAATCCTTGTATGCGACGACATTTTCTATCGGACGAGAATTCAACCAACTTTTGAACAATTTCACCGTCGACTACGATTATTAAATAATTCTCGTTGACTTTGTATGCAGACAAACGTTGATTGAGATGTATGGCATGTGCTGCTTGTTAATACTGCGTATTGAATCACCTACCATAAATTTATGGTTGCTTGAACATGCAGAACAAACATTACTGCAAACAAAAAAGCAATGATTTTCTTCATGGTGTCTCCTCCGGTTTCAATTTGGCTTAACTTCATAATGCCTTAAAACCCCGTTTAGCTTTTTCCTTAATCCGGTCGAAATCTGACTGTTGACAGGGGCAGAATGTCTCTAAGCTTTTCGCCTTCGATAATGATATTCCCTATTTCGTCTATCCGATCAACGGGGTATGGTGTCCAATCGTAAATGAGAATCGATTGATGCGGATCTGGAATCTCCAGATAATTTGGCCGTATCCCGACATTGATGGCAGTTATGACATTCTCTTCAAACAAGGGGAATATTGTGTATGCGGTGTGCTTGTACAACAACTCTATTTCGCCGCCCCTCAGCAGGAGGTCAGTTAATTCGTCAAACGAATGAAAACTTCTGTCATACGTAGAACACATGATTTCTTCTCCATATTCTTATATTGACATTGCAACCGCAAAGAGGCCAATTACCCGGTATGTTTGGGGAGAGTATTGGATTTCCATTCGGACTCCAATCGACTTTGTGCCAATGCGGGTTTGGATGCAATTTAGGGTTGCTGTGGTTGGTATTATGTTGCTGCATATCAGCGCGGCCATCTTCTCCAATATGGGTCTTTTTGTAGTCTTCCGGACCATCTTTGATTTCACCGGGTTTCCCGAAAAACTGATTTTTATTTGATAGAACAATACCGTACCATATAGCCTGAACCGTTGCAATACTATCAATTACGATTGTCTGGATGGCTGAGACGAATTGCTGAGCTAATGATTGCTCTTGATTGGTGGCCAAATCAATTATCAAGCAAACGCACAATGCCAACACAAAAACGCTGGTAAAAGCGATCGCTGTTCCGCCAATGGCAAGAGTGGCGCTCGCCCCTTCTGAATCAGATAACCGACAAGGGTTATTCAGGCAATACCCATACGCGTTATGCCGAGAACGCCCTGGCCGGTGGAGAGGAGGACATCGGAGGAAATAAACCTGCCGACTTCGGGGTTATAGTACCTGCTTTGGAGGTAGTAGAAACCTGTCTCGGCTGGACATCTATATGTACCCGGCAATCACACAAGTGATTGCACGGTCGTTATTCTCACTTTTATTCCTGTTTCAAATTTCGTCTGCCGTTCCGATGAAACGGTAAACAATGGTGATTTCCTGTTGCCGGCATCCGTCCACCTTAACGGCATGCCCGATCTCAATTCGCTCAATTAACTGATTGAGCATATTTGCCGTGAGCGTTTCGATATTCAAATACTCATCCAGCACGGCTTTCAGTTTCTGCACATTCTGCTCGTCGTTGCTCTCTGTGCCTAACTCTGCTTCAATCACCGCAAGCCTTGCGGTGATTTGCTTTTGTTCGTTGGTATACTCAGTTAGCATCGAATGATAGCTATCTGGCTCCAAGAGGTCAGCGGCAAAATCCTCGTACAGTTTTTTAATGATTCTTTTCAGCACAGTCAGCCGTTTACTGGCTTTGGCTTGCTCGGCTATCAGCTTGTCCGTCTTTACCCGCTTGGTGCGTTGCTTTTGAATTCGTTCCAACAGCTCGCCGCTTTGCATTTTGCTTGCGATACTCCGCACCCGTTTCAACACCTCACAATACAAATCTTCGTAATAAATTGCGTGGTTGTGCTTGCAATCTTCTGGATTGGTATAGTGGTGAGTGCAACGAATCAGCGGTGTCGGCCCGGATTTCAGCGGCTTCATCATCAGCGTCATACGGTGTCCGCACTCCGCGCAAAAGGTCAGGTCTTTGAACACATTGTCAAAGTCATGCTTTTTCGGCCGGTGCCGTAGACTGATGAGGGTTTGCACGCGTTCATAGTCCTCCCGGCTGACCAGCGGTTCATGCGGTCGGCAACAACGATACGCTGTTCTTTCGGTACTCTGACACACTCTTTCGTCTTGTAGTTGATAATCTCGACCTTGTGGTTCACCATATCTCCGGTGTATACCTGATCTCTGAGAATCGCTCTCATAGTCTGATAACACCAACTGAAAAGAGAATCCTTGCCCTGCTGATACCTCGAAAAGCGTGTGTCGCCGTTCTGTACCTTGTAAACTCCCGGCGTGACGATTTGCCTTGCGGTCAGAATCCGACTGATTTGCGAAAGACTGTTTCCGGCAAGAGAAAGGCAAAAGATTTCCTTTACCACGCTGCGGCTTCTTCGTCTACGATCAAGCGGTTTCGGTTTGTGGAATCTACCTTGTAGCCGTAAGGTGCCTGTGCACTGATATAGTACCCTTGTAGCTCTTTGGCGCTTTGCTGACTTACCTTTCGTGACAAATCTTTTGCGCACATATCGTTCAGAATGTTCTTGAACGGTGCAATGTCGTTATCGTCCCGATTGGTGTCGATCCCGTCATTTACGGCAATATACCGTACCCGTTTCCGGCTGAAATACACATCGGTGTAATAGCCGGTCTGGATATAGTCCCTGCCCAGTCTGCTCAAATCCTTGACAATGACAAGATTAACCTTGCCATTGTCAATGTCCTCAAGCAGCCTTGTAAAAGCCGGACGGTTGAAATTTAATCCCGAATAGCCGTCATCCGCATAGATTGCATAAATAGGAAACCCTCGCTCGTGGCAGAAGTTCTCCAGCATCATCTTTTGCGTTTCAATGCTGACGCTTTCGCCTGCCTGTTCGTCATCCTTGCTGAGTCTGCAATAGACCGCTGTACTGTAAATGGTTTGCTCATTCCTCACTTGTTCCATGTTCTGCTCCTTTCCGGGAACAAAGTGAATCCTGAGATTGTTCGGTTTCTTTTATTATACCGTGGTATCTTCTCTCCGTCAATACGGCAGCACTTGACAAAAACACTGCCGCAAAGACATCTTCCGGATTTTGCTTGCCTACGAAACACTCGTGAACAATCAGCTTGATCTTTCCCATAGTTGCCTCCTTTACCGTGAGAGTAACAGTTGGAGGGAGAGAAGTCCCTCCAACTGTTTCCTCACTTAAAGGCAAAAAAGCAAGTCTCAACTTTGAATGTTCACAAAATGTTTACATGTTGCAAGCTGCATGCTGTGTACCAGCAAGCATCGCGTTTGGTCACCCAAACACAGACTTGTTGGGATAGTCCCAAGCCCTTACAAAAAATCAATACCAGAAATATTATTTAACGTCAAATAAAGACAATGCAATTGGTGGCTTTTTACAACCATAATTATATGAGGTGCAAACTCAATCACTTCCCCAATCGATTCAGGATTGCCGATGCATAGGATGTTCTTTCTTTCATCCCAATACACTTTATTTGAAAACGGATGATAATGGCAACCTTCTCCAGGAAAAAGCATCTCGCCACTTTTAATAAAAACTCTTCTCGCTTTCGATTCTGGCAAAACTAAAGGTTTATGCAACACTTTTAATTCATCTAAAAAGCTTTGAAATTTTATACAAAGACCAGTAGAACTATCAACTATAAGTTCAAATCGCCAATTGCCACCAAGCAATATACTGTAATCTCCATTTGTTGTGGATTGATATAATAAAGACCTATCTTCCGTTAGGTAAAAATCATTTCTGTCCTTAACAGAATCCCTATCATACAAATCGCCAATCATAAACTCAATCTTATTCATTTGGATATGATTTTTCATTTTTTCCTCCTATTTTAAAAACCATGTCCCCAATGCCACACTAAACCTTTGGCGGTATTTATTCCCAATCTCCAAAGTTTTTCTTTTCCATTTACAGAACCCATAGCGCTAAAGACATAGCCAAATGAATCTTTTGTCATTTTACCATATTTAATCACTTGCTTTTGTGTTAATACAGAGTTTGCATATGGTCTGCTCATATGTGTGACATCAGAAATAGTGTCGGTATAATTGTAATTCTGAATATTATTATAGGCTTTTATTCGAGGCGCATTTTTTGCGGTCCATCCACCACATATTGCCGTTCCTATCTCTGCTACAGCTGCAGTGGTATTAGAGTAAACATCATAAGCTTTTTCGTTTCCACGGAAAACATCATCTCGTACAAAATTATGACCAGTCGCCGCCTCACCTAATTCAGACACACCATTTACTGCGGTTAATGCTCCAGCAGTTACCGTAACCGCTGCAACAGCCATCATTGCAGGCGCAGCTACCCCACAAGTCAAAACAGAAACACCAACACAAATCGCTGTAATGCCAATAGCTAACCAACCAGCACCCTTTCCAAAACTTGACCAATCAAATGTTCCATAGGGGTCATATCCCATAACAGGGTTATTCCCGCAATACGCATACGCGTTATGCCCGAGAACGCCCTGGCCGGTGGAGAGGAGGACATCGGCAGAGATGAACCTGCCGACTTCGGGGTTGTAGTACCTGCTTTGGAGGTAGTAGAAGCCGGTTTCCTCATCATAGACATATCCACGGTAACGGAAGGGATTATTCTTTCCGAGTGTGGACGCAAGTGAGCCGAGGTTGACAGCAGTTTGCCCCAACTGTCAAACCTCAACAGCGATTGAGCCGCTGTTGA
>ENA-OQEN01001134-OQEN01001134.1-human-gut-metagenome-genome-assembly--contig:-NODE-1134-length-10183-cov-2.234686_pt1 | contig 10183 bp, 15 predicted proteins | sample MGYA00242791_ERZ504627 | MGnify/ENA primary metagenome ERZ504627 (study PRJEB26092, sample SAMD00036316) | human gut metagenome | host: Homo sapiens | study: EMG produced TPA metagenomics assembly of...
ATAAGTGCAGGCAATGATCGTTTCCGTCGGGAAGGCGATGCTCTCCTCTGAGGCGAAGAACCCGTTCTTCCCCTTGATTGCTGGCGGGGCCATCGTTATCAACTGTGGCAGGGATGCCCAAGCGGTCGATTGCCCGCGTATGGTAGCCGCAGTCTCCAACCAATTGATCATCTCATCCAACGTGAACTGATCCAAAAACGCATCCCATAGGGATTCGTCGCGGTAAACATCCTGAAGGGTAATCGTGCCGGTTTCATATACCGCGCCCGTGGTGGGCACGGTGCCCTCCGTTTTCGGCGCGGGCTCCGTATCCGCGTTGCGCACGGCGTCGGTTAGCTTGGTCATGGGGCCTTGCGGATAAGTCGCCTCCGGATTGCTGCGGGAAAATAGGTGATCTCCCATTGACGTCGGAGAAGAGGTTTTGAATCGGCGCGCCGGTTTTATCATCGTAGCGCAAAACCTTCCGCTCGGCCAGAGGGAGCTGTTCCTCCGCCACGCTCTGGCGCACATTGCGCCGGACGCTCACGGTATAATCTCCCGCTTCCAGCACCCAAGCCTGCTCCTTCTCCCCATAGGAGGCCATATCAGAAAAGTCGAATTGGACAGTTACCGTTTGAGAGGCGCCGGGTGCAAGCAGCTCCGTTTTGGCGTAACCCGCCAGGCAGATCGCGCTCTTTTCCAAGCCGCCCTTCTGGTATGGCGCGGAAAAGTATACCTGCACCACATCCTTGCCTGCGCGCTGGCCGCAGTTGGTCACCTGCACCTCTGCCTTCACCGTTTCTCCATCTGTGGAGATCGAGTGGACGTCCCAGCGGAAATCCGTGTAGGAAAGGCCATATCCAAATGGATACTGCACTTTTTCCGGCGCAAAGGTTTCAAAATAGCGGTAGCGACATAGATGCTTTCTTGATATTCGATATAGGTTTTCAGGGTGCCCGGATAGCGGTAGTTGCCAAAATTAGCGCTGGAAGGATGATCCTCCACCTGGTATGCAATCGTATCGGTCAGCCTGCCGGAGGGGTTCACCTTGCCTGCAAGCACATCAGCCACAGCCTGCATGCCAACGGTGCCCGGGATGCCGATCATCAGAGCTGCGTCAATCGTATCATACTCCTCCAGCCAGCCCATCTCCGGCATATTGGCCACGTTGAACACCACGATAACGTGCCGGTATTCCCGCGTTACATAATCAAGCACTGCCCGCTCTTCCTTCGTCAGGCGCAGGTTCTCCTCTGTCAGATCCGCGCCTTCAGAGCCGGAACGGCCATAGTAAAAGATTGCCGTATCCGAGTACTTTTTCGCATTCCGCTTCACCTTTGCGGTCATGCGGTTCACCGGCATCTCCACCTTTGCAACGCTGCCGAAGAGAAGCTTTGTCCCAAAGGAGAAAAAGTCTTTCGCGCCGAGTATTTCTTTCAAGTTGAGCGAATGCATCTGGCTCCAGCGTGTATAGGCGGATTTCAGCTCGGTATTATAAGCCACGCCCGCCTGCTCCAGCGCCGTATAAAAATCTGTCACATCGCTGCTATCGATTTGCCCAGAGCCTCCGCCGCCATAGTACGGCTTGACAGATGCCGCTCCAAACACGTTCACCTGCTTCCCCTCCAGCGGCAGGCAATTGTTTTTATTCTTTAGCAAAACAATTCCCTCAGCCTCCGTTTGGTAGGCAACCTGCTGTGCATATTGCTGCGCTTGGCTCTGCTCGCCTGCCGCCTGCGCCGCGGGCAACCCCACCTGTAGGAAAAGAGCACCCGCCAGCACTAGGCTGAACAATTTTTTCCCTGTTTTCATAAACTCCCTCTTTTCTGTGAACAATCTGAAACACTTTGCATCGAATCCGATCATCGTCAAAGCATTACGGAAGGATTATATAATAAATAAAGCAAATAGTCTAGTATTTCTCTAATAAAAATGATATTATTTAGACAAAAGGTACAAATTGAACTTTTTTTATTTGAAAACCAGAAAAAAGCTGGAGAAAAAGTTCTCCAGCTTTTTTCACTCCACTCTTCGGCCATTCTTCTTGCTTATGCAATCTGTACCGCCGTTTGATGGGTGAGGCCGGGCATTGTTGCCTCACCCAGGCATCCGCTGTAACGCTCATAGAAAAAGCCCAGCCTGCCTTATAATCCGCCTTCCATGGCTTACTCTTGCCACAGTAGTGCACAATCACCACGTTTTCTTTTACCCAATCCATGTCAACATGTCGGCTCGGGCGAGTCAGCAAGTTGTGATTGAGCAGATAACGATCGTCTAAATTATAGAGCAACGCGTCTATAGCAAGCGTGCTGCCGCCATACATCCCATTCAGGATATCCTGATCAAGCAAATAAAGCTTCTCCCGATTTTCACGGATGTAATCAAAAACGGCTTGCACATCCTGCACCTCGCGCAGCAGCTGAAGGTTCATCAGCATGACGCCCGCGTTGATATACTTGCTGCCCTCCGGCATTTGAAGCCGTGTGCGGTTGAGCCATTGCATCGGGCCGAACTGATGGGACGCTGCCGCAAACAGATTCCCCTTGAAATCCAGCCGGTAGAGCTGATCGATGGAATGGACGACTACCAGGTCCGGATCAAGATACAACACTCGGTTTACCTCCCGCGGCAGAAGCTGTGCTGCAAACAGGCGGTAATAGGTCTCCTTCGGGAGGCGCTCCAGAACGGGTGCATCTGCAAACATTGTATGCGGAACCTGAATGTTCACAAGCTCACATCGATCCATCGGCACATGCTCCTCGAGATAGCGAAAATCCTCCCGCGTTAACGAGGAATGCGCCACAAACACGCGAAAATCACGGTTGGAGTTTGAGGAAAGCAGCGAGTTGAGCATCACAGTCAGCGGTTGGATGTAGCCGGAATTGAGCGTTACCAATATATTCATTTTCATAAGAAAAGCCTCCTGTTTTTGATCTTGCCCCTATCATAAGGGCTTCAACTTACAAAAAAGTTACAAAAATCTTTCAGAAGGCTTTTGTTTGCGTGAAGAAAGATTGCATGAACTGGCAGCAAGGCAAAACAGCAAGCGTCAAAATTCTATCAAATCCGTTATGAAAAATGGGCACTTACTGCTCTTCCTTTTGCGCTTTCACCATTTTTGCACGCCTGGCCAAATCCATTGAAACAAGCAATTGTTTGTGCTATTATTTATATAAAGTTCTATATGAATTAATTTCGATAGTGGTTTGAAAAATCGTGGATTTGGTATCGCCGGTTTTGCCTAAATATAAAAGTTCATGGGGAACACGGGAGGAGAATGCCATGCGCGCAGATGTGCTGCTTTTCTTTCAGGGGCATATGGAGGCGCTGCCCTTGTATGAGCAGTTGGAAAAGAGAATTTTGGCCAAGATTGCAAACACCAGGCTCAAAGTGCAGAAATCGCAGATTTCCTTTTATAACCGGTGTATGTTCGCCTGTGTTTCTTTCGCCAAGGTGCGCAAAAAGCAAGATTGCCCGCCCGCCTACATCGTGATCACCTTCGGCCTAAACCGTAGGGTTGAATCCGAGCGGATTGACGTTATAACCGAGCCATATCCCAATCGATGGACGCATCATATGCTGGTTGCTAAAGTGGAAGAACTAGACGATGAGCTGATGATGTGGCTAAAAGAGGCTGCCGCTTTTTCGGCAATTAAGTAACCGGGGAACATCATGTCAGCAGGGCTTATGGACAAAGGATAAGACCTGCATCCATAGAATGTAATCGCCGTATTCTTACATCAGTGTACAGGGGTACACATCGGTTTTTAGCACTGTGGCTGCATTATCCTCCTTGCTTTCCGGCAAGGAAAGCTGCGTCGTCTGCCTTGCCAGAAGCACGGCCACAGGCTGAACACTTCAAAGAACCGTCAAGGCGTCCCAGACGCCGGATGATAAGGTCGCAGGGCGACGCCTAGCTGTCGTCAGTCGAGCCCGAGAACGCAGTCAGCATGCGTTTGGGCACGCCTGATGGCCATGTTCCCCCTGCACATTGATGCTTTGCTTCATTTAAAAACAATTTGAAACGAGGGAAATGAAATTGAAAAAGTTTTTGAGGAATTCAAAGAGTTTATCTCAAGAGGAAATGTGCTGAATCTGGCTGTTGGCGTTATTATCGGCGGTGCTTTTTCTTCAATCGTTACTTCCTTTACCGATAACATTATCAAACCGATTATCAACTGCATCGGCGGCAGCCAGGTTCAGGGAAAGCTCCACCTGATCGGCGACAACTACATAGACTACGGTGCGTTCCTTTCCGCCGTGATTCATTTTGTTATCATGGCCTTTATCATCTTCATCATTGTTAAGGCTGTAAATAAAATGATGTCGCTCGGCAAAAGAACAAAGGAGGCGCCATCTGCACCGACAACAAAAGTGTGCCCATTTTGCAAAAGTGAAATAGCCGTAGATGCCTCCAGGTGCCCACATTGCACGTCTGAATTGCCGTCCGTTGAGTAGTAACACGGTATCATCGCATCGTCTGTGGCTGAATAGAGCACAAAAGAAAAGGGGGACTATTGCAAAATGAAATATTTTGCAATAGTCCCCCTTAATTCTGCGTTTATTTATGCATGATGCAACGCGCCCTTTGTTGCCGCTCTCCGTTTCTCTTATCGTGCACAATCGAGCTGCCTAATTTCTCTCAAATTTTTCTGCGTTATTCATTCGAGCCCATAGCTCACCACTCGTTATTAATTTCAAAAATCCGTTAGGCGATACCGGTAGGGAACAACACGTTTTTTGAGAAGCCTTGAAAACATTGCGTATTCCCGCCGGCAACTTTTCCAGGAACAGAAACGCAGGCAACGGTGAAATCGTTCTACTTGCAGTGTTTGGGCGCCTGATGGTATCGCCTAGTGAACCAAAAAAACCAAAATCCCGCCGACATAAATCGACAGGATTTTGGTTGTGGCCCGCCCGGAGGATTCGAACCCCCGGCCTTCAGAATCGGAAGCCACCATAAAATTGCTAACGCGACTTATATCTACGTTATTTATCAAAAGTGCTGACTTGCATTTGACTTGCATCCAGATATTGATCCAACTTATCCATCGTGCGGCGTTTATACTCCCGGTCTAGATGCGTGTAGATATTGAGCGTAGTTTTGATATCGGCGTGGCCGAGCTGCTCCTTTGCCGTAAGTACGTCCACGCCTGCTTTATACAGCATCGTCGCATAGGTGTGCCGAAGGTTATGCGCGGTGAAACGGTCAATCACCATGAGATTGCCACGCGGGTCAAATTTGTTCCGTTTAACAACCGCATTTCCATATTTTAGATTTAGATCGGAGAGATAGCTTTCCCACATCCGGCGCCAGGCGGTATCTGACATCATACCGCCGGATGCTGCCGGACAGACGAGGAAATTATCTCTCTTTTTACCTGCAAGGAAATCAACCAGAATTTGCGGGAGGTCGATCACCCGCATACCGGCATCTGTTTTTGTATGTGCCTTCAGCTCCGCACGGGATCCAACGAATTCCACAGCTTTATTTACCGTAATTGTTCGCGCTTTTAAATCCACATCAGACCAAGTAAGAGGAATCACCTCTCCTCTTCTCAGGCCAGCAAAAAGCATAATCATGGCGGCTGTCTGCGCCCTGTGCGGCGTATCGATAATCCAACCCTGTTCCTCATCTGTCAAAGCTCTGCGGCCGCTTCTGGGAGCTCCTGGGGCACTTCCGCATATTCTGCTGGGTTGAAATCCGTCACCCGATTCATGATTGCAAGCCGAAAAGCGCCTGAAGCTGCGTTTTTAATATCGTTCAGTGTCTTTTTTGACGTCGGCCGTCCGGTGGAGGGGTTCTCTATGCTTAAATTCTGCAAAATATCCTGTATGTCAGATGTGCGTATTTTGCTGATTGGAAGATGCGCGATCGGCTGCAGGTGATTAATTTCAGATTCAAGGGAGGCGTAATGCTTAGCAGATACATTCCCTTTTTTCAAGCCTAGCCACCGCTGTGCCCAGTCGCCAAACGTGTCCCGCTCCGCAGTCACATCTATCCCCTTGCGCAGAGCGAGCTTAACCTGCAAGGCAGCCTCGTCAGCTTCCTTCTGCGTGTTACCGTATACGGTTTTATAGCGACGTTTTCCGTCTACCTTACCAAGATAGACCTGCACGGCGATCCGGCCGTCTGCGCGGCGCTTATTTTGCTTTCGTGGCATTTCATCACTTCCAACTTATGTAGGCGCAAAAGTGCCCGGACTTGATTTCTCAGCCGGGCTTTGGTACAATATGGTTGCGATTCATGTCGCACCGCCGGCCCTGCTGGTGGTGGCCGCCTCTGGTGCTGCTAACGCCGGAGGGCGGTTTTTTATTTCTTCAATATCTTTTTTGTAGCACGGTCAAAATCAGATATGTATTGCTTATCCTGAATGACTCGAAATTTTTCATATTCCTGCTGGGCGAGCGCATCAGCAACCTTTCTTTCTACCTTCCCTTTATGATGCAAAAGTTCATATTCGTTAAATTGAAGGAATGCATCCAGCTTTTTTGCCCAGTCATCCATCGACATCAGACGTTCCCGTTTTGCTTGGTTCTCAGCATAATCCAGATACATAGTAACGATATCGTTCAGGCCGCTCATTTCTTTTTGAGATAAGTAGTTTTTGGACACGGTAACGTCCGTACGCAGGATCTTTCCATCGGGGGCGTTTTTCCAAGTTGTCAGTCCCATGTTCTCTTTACTGGCGTTTGCACGCGCAGCCACAATCTCTGGAGCGGTATGGCCTGTAATCGCGAATAAAAGCTTGTTCTGCACTGTTTTAAAGAAGTTGGTTGTGGTTGCACTTTGCGGATCATAATCATAACTGCATTCTGCATAAATATCTGTGATTTTTTGATAAAATCTTCGTTCGCTGGCGCGAATCTCCTTGATGCGCTCCAACAATTCATCGAAGTAGTCCCTGCCGAATGGTCGGCCGTTTTTCATCATATCGTCATTGAGCACAAAGCCTTTGATGATATACTTCTTCAAGTTGTGTCGCCCACTGACGAAACCGCGTAGCTCTCTTGGAATTTACGCGATAGCCTACCGCTATGATAGCATCGAGATTGTAGAAGGTTACCTCCCGGCGAACGTCTCTTTCGCCTTCCCGGCGAACTACCGAGAATTTCTCGGCAGTTGAATGTACGTTCAGCTCGTTTTCTGCATAAATATTTTTCAGATGTAAGGAGATATTATCCGCCGTGCAATCAAATAATTCCGCCATGCTTTTCTGTGTCAGCCAAAAGGTTTCATTCTCAAAATATACGTCAACGCTGACATTACCGCTTTCGGTTGTGTAGAGAACAATTTTGTTCTGCTCCGGCACCTAAGTTCACCTCTCCTTCCCCAGTCGTCCGCTGTTGCAGCAGTGGGCGGTTTTTTATTGTTTAACAATCCATTCCGGATTCAACTTTCCAATCACCTTACCGTTGCAAATAATACTGTCATCCATCGGTATGGGTTCGTAGCGAGGATTCAGAGAGATCAATTCGCTTGCTCCTAATTGTTTAACATATCCATTGCCCTGAAGTGTAAATACGCCGATCTCTCCCACCTCAGCGGGAGCTTTATCAACCAAAAGGATATCTCCGTCCTGAAACTGCGGCTCCATGCTGTCGCCGGATACAGGAACTGCAAATGCAGCTTGCGCCGCGAGGGTATCAGCTCGCACATAAACAATACGAAAGGCTTCTGGCCCCAAGTAGGTTCCACTTCCGGCTGCAGCAGTTTGTTCCGATAGCTGTAAAGGAACTGCCACTATATTATCCTCACTGGCTGGAGCAGCAGTACAGCGCTCATATTCTTTTGATAGAACCGTTTCTACCATATCTTTACCGTGCTCATCAAGAGTACGGTATTTTTTTATAATATTTTGCTCAGGCAACGAGCAGTTAAAATTTCCGTTCTCGAGATTCACGCAATCTTGAAACAAATAATTTGCATCCACTCCTAGCGTTCGCAAAAGTGCGTACATGACCGGCTCTTTAGGATGGCTAACTTCATTTTCGTAATTAGCAATAGCGCCTTTTGTAACCCCAATTTTTTGGGCGAGTTCTTCCTGCGTAAGCGCCAACGATAGGCGCGCTTCTTTAATTCGCTTTCCAATACCCAACTTATCACTTCCTTAAACTTATCTTACTATGCCAAAACTTTAATGTCAAGAAAAAAGTATAAGAAATTTGAGAAAATAGTGTTGACAGTACAAGATTTATGTGATAGAGTTTAATTGTTCAAGAAACTTGTACAAGAAAGGAGGAGATTAATGTGGCATCCTTAATCGCGCAGAATACAAAAAATATTATCAAAGCCAAGGGCTTAAAACAATCAGCGGTGGCGGCCTTTGCTGGATATTCCGAAAAAACATTTAGCAACATGCTAATGGTAGGAAAATCATCTCAGACCGCGATGTTAAAGCAATCGCCGATGCCCTTAAGGTGACGCCAAATGAGCTATTCGGCTGCTAAAAACGTGAGCGCTATACAAAAATGAAGAAAGGAGGCGTCAATCATGCCGCGAGAAAAAGAGTTGTACCGCGATACATTAGAGCGCATACGTCAGCGCGCCGATCAGCTTTACCCGAACAAATTATTGTATAACCAAAAGGAAGCCGCGCAAATCATGGGCTGTAGCACCAAGCGCTTGTATCGGAAAGGATTGAAAAACGATATCACCGCTGAACAATTGGCTCGAATTTTCGCTTGAAAGGAGTAACCGAATGCTGGCTGTAATTTTATCCATCTTTACGTGGCCAGAAGTCAAAATTATTCTCCATCAATTTTTCCCGACATGAAGCCGGAAGACTTATTTATCAAAAACAGTGAGCTAGAGCAGAAAGAGAGGTGAAACAAAATGTTCAACCGACAGCTAGAAAAAAGAATTTCCGCTATCGAGCGGCAACTCAATAGCGGAAAAGAAGAACGGGATTTGTTTCAAGAGACATGGCGAACGGTGCTTAAACGCTTCGCCGATGATTTCCAGATCAACATTTCTGATCTGCGCGTCCTAGAGGAAGGTGTCAAACAAAAGGAATCGCCCCAATGAGTTTGCCGATCCAGTCCAGTACATTTTTCACGTTGTCTCCGAAGCGGTTCTCTAAGTAGATAATCCCACTATTCGTTAAATCGAAATCGCCCGTAATATAACGTTTTATGTATCCTGCGTCATTTAATTCTTGGAATGCTGTTTCAACGTCTGCAGGATTCATAGCGGATAGCTTCGGTAACGACATGCAGAATTGATCAGAAAAATCTCTTGCATCTTCAATAGATGCTCCGGAATCTCTACGATCTAAAAACTCTTTATAGATAAGGCAAATCACCTTATCTGCCGACCTTGTTATATCCATCACTCTCACCTCCCTTCTCAACAAAATTCTACCATAGAAGGGGAACAAGGTAAACCATGATTTTACAAGAACCGAGGTGAAAACAATGGCATCCGAAAAGATTATCAATGAAGTCCTGCCCGCCTACCGTGCTTTGACCGAATCAGATAAGCGGTTTGTCGAGGGCCTTATGCAGGGCATCATGCTCGCGCGGGAATCCCCGGAGGGCCACCACCGACCGTCGGAAGATAAAAAGAAAGCGTCTTGACGCAGCTGCGTCCAGCGCACGTGAAAGAAGGTGATCTCCCTTGACCAGAACCCGCACGTTTACCAACTGGAACAGTGTCCCCCTCACATTCGGCATGGAAACAGCTGCATCATACTCGATAAAAGCGATACCTGCCTCAAAAACGAAATCGATGCAGGCCGGTTGAAAGCGATCAAGTGCGGGCGGGAATGGGTCTTTGAAAAAACCAACGTCATGAAGTATCTCGGCGCGGAACCATCGCAGAACGAATGCATACGCCAATTGGAAAGCCAAGTCAATAGCCTACAGGATTTGCTCTTTAAGGCGCTTGAAAGGAGGTAACGTCATGCCCCTCTATCTGCTGGAAGCCCTTGGCGGAGCGCTCGCAATCGCCTTTATCGCATACTACACCTGGCATGAGGACAAGCTAATAGCGTTTGAAAACAGGATCGCAAAAGCGGTCAAGGAGAGGATTTCGCGTTATGCAATACAAATACTGTCTCAAGTGCAGGCTTCCAAGCGGCCGCAGCACAATCGCTGCGGTAGGAAACAACGCCGTCGTACTCGAACGCCTGAAACCTTTCAATGATCCAGATTACTGGCTTGAGGAAAGGATAAGCGCCACTCAACAGCCAAACGCTACAGG
>ENA-OQEN01001135-OQEN01001135.1-human-gut-metagenome-genome-assembly--contig:-NODE-1135-length-10180-cov-3.085944_pt1 | contig 10180 bp, 13 predicted proteins | sample MGYA00242791_ERZ504627 | MGnify/ENA primary metagenome ERZ504627 (study PRJEB26092, sample SAMD00036316) | human gut metagenome | host: Homo sapiens | study: EMG produced TPA metagenomics assembly of...
TGCTGTGCCCGGCGGTGCTGCGGGTGTTCTGCTCCGGGGCAGCCTGCGGGGCGCGCGCCGCCTGACCCGGGCGGCTGAGTGAGCGGTCTGTATTGATATGGCGTGGCGTTTGGCTCATGCTTTTTGTATCCTCCAGCTTTTCACTGCTCTGCAGAGTTTTTCACCTGCAGACCTGTCATATCCTTCAGTATAGCATGGTACGGCAAAATCTGCAATTGTTTTATCCGGGGATGTCCGGAACCATTTTTAATCGGCGTCCGGCTCTTCACCCTTCATTCTGCCCGCTGTGCGCTAAGATATCCTCGTAGGCGGCCTTGCTTTCGGGGTCTAAGGGCTTGCCCTCGGACAGCACAAAACCGTTCGTCTGCCGGAGCGCTGCCAACATGGCTGCGTCCAAGTCCTTCATTTCCAGCTTGCGCAGCTTCTCCACCCCGGGCCAGTCCCGCTCGGCACTGGTCATATCAGCCAAATACAGGATCTTGTCCAGCTGGGTCATGCCCGCCTTGCCTGCGGTATGGCAGGCGATAGCGCTGAGCACGGCTTCGTCCGTAACGCCCCACTCGGTACGCGCCAGAATGGCGGCGCAGATGCCGTGCCACACCGGCGTGGGGCGTGCTTCGCCGCCCTGCGCGTATTCCGGGTGCGCCTGCATGATGGCGCGCATCTCGTCTTTGGGCAGTTCCTTGGCGGCATCGTGCAAAAGCGCAGCCAGTGCGGCCTGCTCCGGGTCGGTGCCATAGTGCTTGGCCAGCTTGACGGCCATTTTTTTCACGTTGATGGTATGCTCGTAGCGCTTATCGCTCAAGCGGCTGCGTACAAGCTCCTTTGCCTGTTTCAGATCCATTTATCTGCTACTTCCTTCTATGTTCCGGTATAGTCCCTCCCGCCGGATGACGCTGCGCACTTCCTCCGGCAGTTCGGTTTTGCACTCCTCTCCGGCGGCAAGCCGGGCCCGCAGCTGGCTGCTTGCCATAGGCAGCGCCTGCACGGGGGCAAACAGGATGCGTCCGCCCGACGGGTCCAGCTGCTTTGCCTTTGCGTGCAGCGCCGGGGCATCGCCGATATCCCGGCTGGTGACCACCACCCGCGCAATGCGCAGGATATCCTGCCAGCGGTGCCAGCCCTCAAAGCTGAGCAGCATGTCGCTACCAATGGCAAGGTACAGCACAGCGCCGGGTTTTCCCTTGCCAGCATTTCCAGCGTGAGCACGGTATAATTGCGGCCGCCCGCTGCGGCCTGCGCCACCTCCCAGCCGCTTACTTCCAGCGGCGGCATACCCGGCTCCTGCGCCAGTGCCGCAAAGCACCGGCACATTTCCAGCCGCAGCGCACCGGAGGCGTTTGTTCCCTCCTTAAAAGGAGAGGTGCCTGCCGGCATCACCACGATCTTATCCGGGTGCACACGCTCTGCCGCTGCACGCAGATTATTCAGGTGGCCGTTATGGGGCGGGTCAAAGCTGCCGCCATAGAGAAGGATCTTCATCTTACTTCAGCAGGGCAGCGTAGGCGCTGTCCTTTTTCTTCTGCAGATACAGCACGAACTTGGAGCCGATGACCTGCACGCAGTCTGCGCCGGTGGCCTCGGCCAGCTTGGCAGCGGCCTCGCGGGCGTGTACATGCTGTTTTCCAGCACCTTGAGCTTAATGAGCTCCCGGGCATCCAGACAGTCCTTGACGCCCTGGATCAGGGTCTCGTCGATCTCGCCCTTACCCACAATGTAAACGGGATCCATGGTATTTGCCTTGCCGCGCAGAATAGCGCGCTGTTTGCTAGTCAGCATAGTTTTTCTCCTTTATTTTCAATAGAACTTATTTTTTGTCTGTGAAATGAAACTGACGCAGTCAGTTTCATTTCACTCCCCCAGAAAGCTGGGCAGCTGCTTTTCCAGCGCTGCCAGCGCGTTGCCGCGGTGGCTGATGGCGTCCTTTTCGTCCGGGGTCAGCTGGGCGTAGCTGCGGTTCTCGGTGTTGGGGCGCTTGTCCGTTTTGCCCACGCCGCAGTCGGCGGGGATGAACAGCGGGTCGTAGCCAAAGCCATAGTCGCCGCACAGCCGTGTGAAGGCAATGCTGCCCGGGCACTCGCCCATGCAGGTCAGGTGCCGACCGTCCGGCAGGATGAAGCACACCGCCGAGACGAACTTTGCCCCCCGCTGCCCGGCAGGCACCGCCTGCATGGCAGCCAGAAGCTTATCGTTGTTGGCTTCATCGTCACCGTGGTGGCCGCAGTAGCGGGCGCTGTACACGCCGGGTGCGCCGTCCAGCGCGTCCACACACAAGCCGGAGTCATCGGCGATGGTGGGCAGGCCGCTGGCCTTGCAGATGGTCTCTGCCTTGATGAGGGCGTTTTCCGCAAAGGTGGTGCCGGTCTCTTCCGGCTCGATGGTGATGCCCAGTTCCTTCTGGCTGACCACCTCGTGTCCCTGCGCTTCCAGAATACGGCGCAGTTCGCGAAGCTTTCCGGCGTTGCCGGTCGCTGCACAAATTTTCATCTTGATACTCCTTCCGCTTTCAAAGCTCCCCCTGAGAGGAAAGACTCTCCCGGCCGGGGAGAGATGGCGCGTCCAGCGCCAGAGAGGGGAATCTCCGTTTCCGCGCCGCTGCAAGCGGACGGAACGGTGAGAGGGTTTTGTTTTAATGCTTCCATTCACGAGGGAGCAGCTCTTCCACAAAGCTCCGGGGTGAAGGGCAGCAGGTCGTCGATGCCCTCGCCCACGCCGATAAAGCGCACCGGCAGGCCCAGACGCTGCTTGACCGCCACAACGCAGCCGCCCTTGGCGGTGCCGTCCAGCTTGGTCAGGATGATGCCGGTGGCATCGGCAGCCTTGCAGAACTCCTTGGCCTGACTGATGGCGTTCTGCCCGGTGATGGCATCCAGCACCAGCAGGGTCTCAAGGCTGGCTTCCGGGCTTGCCTTTTTGACGCTGCGGCTGATCTTGGAAAGCTCTGCCATCAGGTTTGATTTGTTGTGCAGACGGCCTGCGGTGTCCGCAATGACCATATCATAGCCGCGTGCGGTGGCAGACTTGACCGTATCAAAGATGACGCGGCGGGGTCTGCACCTTCGCCTGCGCTGACGATGGGCACACCGGCACGGCTTGCCCAGATCTCCAGCTGTTCGCTGGCAGCAGCGCGGAAGGTATCACCGGCGGCCAGCATGACCCGCTTGCTGCCGGGTGTAATAATCGGCCAGCTTGGCAATGCTGGTGGTCTTGCCCACGCCGTTGACGCCGATGACCAGAATGACAGCGGGCTTGCCGTCCAGCGCCATCTCGGCCTCCGGGGTCATCTCCTCGGCAATGATGTCGCGCAGGGCATCTGCGGCCTGCTCACCGGTTTTCAGCCCCTTGTCGCGCACACGATTGCGGAGTTTATCCACCAGATGCACCGCCACCTCACCGCCTACGTCGCAAGGATCAGCTGCTCCTCCAGATCATCGTACATTTCATCGTCGATGACGCTGCCGGTCAGGGTGTTCATAATGCTGCCCCAGAAGCCGGTGCGGGTCTTTTCCAGACCCGTTTTCATCTTGTCTTTTTCTTTTTTTCCAAATCCGAAGAACGCCATAGTGGTCCTCCTATCTATTTTCTGTTTATTTTATATCAGGAAACCAGCGTTGCGTCAACCTGTTCCAGATCCAGCTTGAGCAGCTTGGACACGCCATCTTCCTGCATGGTAACGCCATACAGCACGTTGGCGGCCTCCATGGTGCCGCGGCGGTGGGTGATGACGATGAACTGGGTCTTGTCGCTGATGCGGCGCAGATACTGGGCAAACCGCACCACGTTGGCATCGTCCAAGGCGGCTTCGATCTCGTCCAGAATGCAGAAGGGCGCGGGGTTCACCGCCAGAATGGCAAAGTAGATGCTGATAGCCACCAGCGCCTGCTCGCCGCCGGAAAGGGCTTCCAGATTCTTGATGACCTTGCCCGGCGGGGCTACCCGGATGCCGATACCGCAGGCCAGCACATCGCTTTCGTCCTCCAGCACAAGGCTGGCTTCGCCGCCGCCGAACAGCTCGGTGAATACGCGGCTGAAGTTTTCGTTGATGGCACGGAAGCTGTCGGTGAAGATCTCCCGCATCTGGGCGGAAAGCTTTGCGATCATGCGGCTCAGCTCGTTGCGGCTCTCCTCCACGTCGGTCACCTGACGGGACAGATCATCGTAGCGGGCTTTGACTTCCTTATACTCCTCAATGGCGCTCACATTCACGCTGCCAAGGGCGCGGATCTTGCCGCGCAGGTCGGCCACCTGTGCCCGCAGCGCGGTCAGGCTGTCAAACTCCACGCACAGCTGCTCTGCCTGACTGACCGAGAGCTGGTACTCGTCCCACAGCTTTGCCACGGTCTGGTCGTACTCGGTCTCTGCAGCGGCCTTGCGCTCGGCAAGGCGTGCCATCTCCCGGCCCATCTCCTCGCGGCTGTCGGAGGCGGTGCGGGCCTTTGCCAGCGCTTCCGTTTCCTTCTGCTGGCAGGCAAGCCGCTTTTCGGTGGCTTCGCGGATGGCCTGCTCCTTTTGGGTAATGGTGGTCTGGCTGTCGGTCTTGGCCTTGCGGATGGCTTCGATCTCGGTGCGGCAGGCTTCGCTGCGGGCCGCAAGGGCGGCAAGGCTTTCTTCCAGCGCAGTGCGGCGGGCAGCGGCGTCCTTGGCACGCTGTTCCAGCGCGGCGATCTGGCTGTAAGCCAGTTCTGCATCCTTGCGGCGGGTCACCTGTTCCAGCCGCTTGGCGCTGAGCGCCTGTGCCAGCTGGTTCTGCTGGGTCAGAAAGCTGTCGCTGCCCTCTGCAATGCGGCTCAGCTCGGCGGTCAGCTGCTCGATCTGCGCCGTCAGTTCTGCCTGCTGCAAGGCAGCGGCATCTGCCTTTGCGCGGCTGTCGTTCAAAGCAGCCTGCAAGGCGTCCATCTGCTGCTGTGCGTTCTGCACGGCAGTTTCCAGCTGGGCAGCAGCGGCTTCCAGCCGCTTCTGCTCCGCCTCTGCACGCACCCGGTCGTTGGCGGCAGTGATCTGCTCGCTGGCGGTGGCGGTCAGCTCTGCCTGCAAAGCGTCTGCCTGCTCTTTACACTGGTCAGTCTTTTCCTGTGCGGCAAGGCAGTCTTTTTGCAGCTTGGCCGCCTTCAGGCGCAGCTCTTCCATTTCCTGCTTGCGGGTAAACAGACCGGCGCTGCGCTGCACGCTGCCGCCGGTAAAGCTGCCGCCTGCATTGATCACCTGTCCATCCATGGTGACCACCTTGTTGTGGTAGCCGTTGTCCCGCGCCACGCGGGAGGCTTCGTTGATATCCTCCACCACGATGATGCGCCCCAGCAGGTTCGAAACGATATTCTCGTACCGGGGGTCGGCCTGCACCAGCGCAGAGGCCAGCCGTGCCGTGCCGGACAGCCGCCCCCGGAACACGCCGGGCTGCACGGTATCCAGCGGTAAAAAGGTGGCGCGGCTGCATGGTCGTTGCGCAACAGGGCGATGGCCGCCTTGGCAGCGGCTTCGTTCTCCACCACAATGTTCTGCAATGCGCCGCCCAGCGCAGTCTCAATGGCAACCTCGCACCCGGCTCCACCTTCAGGATGGTGGATACCGGCCCCAGAATGCCCCGCAGACGGCGTGCCCCGGCGGCGCGCATGACCGCACGCACCGAGTTCTGGTAGCCGTCCATGTTCTTTCCAGCTCCCGCAGCACCGAAAGGCGCTGCCGGGCGGCATCCAGTTCCCTGCCCAGCCGCTGCTCGGCGGCATCGGCTTCGTCCAGCGCGGCCTTGCGGCTGCGCAGCTTGAGCTCCAGACCGGAGCGGATGTTGCCCAGCTGCTTTTCGTTTTCCTCCAGCGTCTGCCGGTATTTTACGGTATCGGCCAGATCCTGTTTTGCTTCCTTCAGCTGTGCGGCGGCATCCCGGGCGCTCTGTTCCAGCGCGGGCAGACGCTGCCGGGCGGTGTCTCCGGCGGCTTCGGCGGCAGCCTGTGCACCTGTGCCTCGGTGCGCTTTGCGGTGTGGTCGGCAAGCTCTGCCCGCAGGCTGTCCTTGCGGGCACCGCTGGCGGTGCTGGCATCTGCCAGCCGGGCAAGTTCGTCGTTCAGCGCTTCGATCTCTGCCGCAAGCTTTTCGCCTGCCGCCTCCATGGTCTTTGCCACGGCGCGGTGGCGCTGCAAGGCGGCATCCGCCTCGGCGGTATCCTGCTGCCCGGCGGCGATCTCCTGCTGCAGGGAAGCCGCGCTCTCGTCATTGCGCAGAATATCGTTTTCCAGCACAGCGATGCGGCTTTCGGAACCGCTGATCTGCTGGGTGATGCTGCGGATATCCCCATTCAGGCGCTCGACAGCAACCGTCAGCTGCTGTGCCTGCATACGGATCTCCTCAGCCTCCTGCTCGGCGGCTTTGGTCTCCCGGTCAAAACGCTCGTAGTCGGTCTGGGCAGTCTCGTAGTCCCGCACCTGCTGGCGCACGGCCTCCCGGGCACGGTGCACCCCATCGGTCCACAGGGTCACTTCCAGCGTTTTGCGCTGGGCGCTCAGTTCCAGAAACTTCTGCGCCTTGGCGCTTTCTTTTTCCAGCGGGCCCACTCGGCTTTCCAGCTCGCCAAGGATATCCCGCAGGCGCTCCAAGTTCTCGCCCGCTGCGGCCAGACGGCGCTCGGCTTCGGTCTTGCGGTAGCGGTACTTGGCAATGCCGCAGGCTTCTTCAAAGATCTCGCGGCGCTCGCTGCTTTTGGCTGCCACGATTTCCGCAATGCGTCCCTGCCCGATGACCGAGTAGCCGTCCCTGCCGATGCCGGTATCCAGCAGCAGCTCGTACACGTCCCGCAGACGGCATACCTGCCCGTTGATGGTGTACTCGCTGTCGCCGGAGCGGTAGTATTTGCGGCCGATCGTCACCTCGTCCGCGTCCACATCCAGCGTGTGGGCGGCGTTGTCCAGCGTCAGCCGCACCTGCGCAAAGCCCATGGGGCTGCGCTTGCGGGTGCCGCCAAAGATGACGTCCTCCATCTTGCCGGCGGCACGCAGCTGGCGGGAGCTGGTCTCGCCCAGCACCCAGCGCACTGCGTCCGAAAGGTTGGACTTGCCGGAGCCGTTGGGGCCCACCACGCCGGTAACGCCGGTATCAAAGCTGATCTTTACCTTATCGGGAAAACTTTTAAAGCCCTGGATCTCCAGTTCCTTGAATACCATTTACTTTTCCTTTATCACGCCCAGCAGCTTGAGTGCTTCCTTGGCGGCACACTGCTCGGCGGCCTTTTTGCTGCGTCCCTCGCCCCGCGCCACGCGGTCGGAGTTAAAGCGCACTGCCACCACGAAATGCTTGTCGTGATCCGGGCCGGACTCGCTTTCCACCACATAACTCAGGCGCTCTTCCGGGTTCTGCTGCACGATCTCCTGCAAACGGGTCTTGTAGTCCGCCTCGGCGTGCTTGCCCTCGGTAATGAAGGGCAGGATGAACTTGCGCGCCACCTCCATGCCGCCGTCCAGATACAATGCGGCAATAACGGCCTCAAAGGCGTCCGACACCACGCTGGGACGGGTGCGGCCGCCGCAGCGCTCCTCGCCGCGGCCAAGGCGCAGATACTCACCAAGGTCGATCTCCTGTGCAAACTGGAACAGTGCACTCTCGCTGACAAGGCTGGCGCGGATGCGGGTCAGGTCGCCCTCCGGGCGGTCGGCGTAGGCGTGGAACAGGTAGTCTGCGGATACGATCTGCAAAACGCTGTCGCCCAGAAACTCCAGCCGCTCGTTGTGCTTGACCGGGGTGCGGCTCTCGTTGGCATAGCTGGTGTGGGTAAGCGCGATTTCCAGCAGTTCCGGGTTTTTGAATTTGTAACCGATGATAGTTTCCACTGATGGCTCATGGTCGTTTTTACTCCCTTTTATTCCTCAGTTTTCTGTGCTGCGGCCAGCTCGTCCAGTGCGGACTGCATGGTGCCGCACAGGTCGTTCTCCACGCAGATCTTTGCCTGCCGGATGGCGTTTTTGATGCCCTTTGCCTTGGAGGAGCCGTGTGCCTTGATGACCGGCTGCTTTGCGCCAAGGAAGGGTGCACCGCCGTACTCCTCACTGTCCATCTGGTGCTTCAGGTCGGTAACGCCGCCCTTGAGCAGCAGGTAAGCCAGCTTGCCGCCAAGGTTTGCAAGGAACATCTGCTTGAGCATACCCAGCAGCATCTTTGCCACGCCCTCGGTCAGCTTGAGGATGACGTTGCCGGTAAAGCCGTCGCAGACACCACGTCCACCTCGCCGTTGGGCACGTCACGCGGCTCGATATTGCCCACAAAGCGGATGCCCGGGGTGGTCTTGAGCAGCTGGTGGGCGTCCCGCAGCACGGGGGTGCCCTTGCTCTCCTCGGCACCGTTGTTGGCCAGTGCTACGCTGGGGTTTTTACGTCCCTCTACTTTGTTCACATAGCAGCTGCCCATGACCGCAAAAGCGGCCAGCATCTCCGGGCGGCACTCCACGTTGGCACCGCAGTCCAGCAGCAGATAAGCCTGCTGCTTTGCGGGCACCATGGTAGCCAGTGCCGGGCGCTTGACGCCCCGCAGGGTGCGCACGATGAGCTTGCGCCAACGTGCAGCGCACCGGTGCTGCCGGCAGAGACAAAGGCATCGCCTTTGCCCTCCTTGAGCATATTCAGACCCACCACGATGGAGGAATCCTTCTTCTGACGGACGGCGCGGGCGGGCTCGTCGCACATCTCGATGGTCTCGGTGCAGTTCACCAGCTCGATGCCGTCCAGCGGAATGTTGTGCTCGGCGGCGGTCTTGCGCACCAGCGCCTCGTTGCCCACGCCGATCAGCTGCACGCCGTACTCCTTGACGGCCTGTGCAGCGCCTTCCAGAACAGCCAGCGGGGCGTTGTCGCCGCCCATCATGTCCACAATGATCTTCATACCTGTTTTCTCCTTTCAGGTGGTTTGCCTTACAGAGCAGTTTCCTCCAGCCAGTGCTGGAAGCTGGCAACAGCGCGCTCGGCCTGTGCCATGTAACGCAGCCGCTTATCCCGGGGACGGGTCTCGGCGGGCAGCGGCGGCAGAATGCCCATGTTTGCGCCCATGGGCTGGAAGTTTTTGTTCTCGGTGGTCAGGTACTGCACCAGCGCACCGCACATGGTCTCGGCGGGCGGCGGGGGCAGCTGTCTGCCCTCCAAGCGGGCGTAGAGATTGCGTGCTGCCAGCAGACCGCAGGCGGCGCTTTCCATATAACCCTCAAAGCCGGTGATCTGCCTGCAAAAAACACGTTGGGATGTTCTTTCAAGCACAGCTGGGCGCTGAGCACCCGGGGCGCATCCAGAAAGGTGTTGCGGTGCATCACACCGTAGCGCACAAACTCCGCATTTTCCAGCCCGGGGATCATGCTGAACACCCGCTTCTGCTCACCCCATTTGAGGTTTGTCTGGAAACCCACGATGTTATACAGGGTGCGCTCTTTATTTTCTGCGCGCAGCTGCACATTTGCCCAAGGGCGGTGGCCGGTGTTGGGTCTACCAGACCCACCGGGCGCAGCGGGCCAAACCGCATGGTGTCGGCGCCCCGGGCAGCCATGATCTCAATGGCATACAGCCTCGTACACGGTGACGGTATCGGCCTTTTTGCCGTGAGCATCCGGGTCGGGCTTTGTGCTCTGCTCGGCGCCGGTGTCAAAGTCGTGCAGGGGGCACGTTCCGCACCGGCCAGTGCGGCGTGGAAGCCTCGTACTCTGCCTTGTTGAAGGGGCAGTTCAGGTAGTCGGCCTCGCCACGGTCGTAGCGGGAGGCGGCAAACACCTTGCCGTAGTCCAGACTTTCGGCGGTGACGATGGGCGCAACGGCATCGTAGAAATGCAGCCGCTCGTCCCCGGTCAGGCGTCCGATCTCGTCGGCCAGTGCGCCGTCGGTCAGCGGGCCGGTAGCTACCAAAATGGGAGCGCTCTCGTCGATGGTTTCCACCTGCTCCCGGTGGACGGTGATATTCTCACACTGCTCCACCATGCGGGTGACAGCGGCGCTGAAGGCATCGCGGTCTACCGCCAGCGCGCCGCCGGCGGGTACGGCGTTTTCGTCCGCCGCACGCATGATGAGAGAATCCAGCATGCGCATTTCCGCCTTGAGCAGCCCCACAGCATTGGAAAGGCGGTCGCTGCGCAGGCTGTTGCTGCACACCAGTTCGGCCATGGTATCCAGGTGCTGTGCCGGAGTTTTAAGGCACGGCTTCATTTCGTAGAGGTCCACGGGCAC
>ENA-OQEN01001136-OQEN01001136.1-human-gut-metagenome-genome-assembly--contig:-NODE-1136-length-10175-cov-2.649582_pt1 | contig 10175 bp, 14 predicted proteins | sample MGYA00242791_ERZ504627 | MGnify/ENA primary metagenome ERZ504627 (study PRJEB26092, sample SAMD00036316) | human gut metagenome | host: Homo sapiens | study: EMG produced TPA metagenomics assembly of...
GACAGATTTTTATTCCGATAACGGAGAACCTGGAAGGAAGTGGTGGCCTGCTATGAGTTTGCCGAAACGCGACGGCGTACAAGGTCGTTATTATTTGATCCAGAAACCAGATACGAACCCCGAAGTGCTGGAACACGCCGATCAGTGCATCCAGGATGTGTTGGATGGAACCGCAGAAGAAAACCATTCCGGATACCCGGTGGTTGTTCGGAATCAAAACGGAACACCCTTTCTTCCCAGCCAGCTCCTGGAGCGGTATCTGTCCAAACTGCCGTTGAAAGGATTTCCCTATGAGGAAGCGGTTGTATTCTGCGATGCCCTGCGGCGGCTGGCGGGCTGGAAAGAGATTGATCACACACTGGGACAATACATCGAACACCAGGTGCAGGAGCGGTATTTTGAGGTCGGAGAGAAAGAGGATTACTTTTCAGCTTACCCGCCCTGCACCGTGTGGCCCGAGCTGAGGCCGGAGGATGTGGATGACGGCCTGCTGCGCTTTGCCTGCTATGTGGCGGTCTGTTATACCGTGTATGGGCTGAGCTTTGAGTACCTCACAACCGAGCACATTCTCGGCCTGGTTTCCCAACTCCGCCCAGACATGGTGAAGCAGCTGAAAACGGGCGGCAGCGGCAAATTGCCAAAGGACATCCAGCGGCGTAAGACGGAGCATTTCACCGCATCGGCCAATGATGCGTTTGCCACCATCCGCATCACCGCCAGGGACTCCACGGAGGAGTGCTATGCTGAAATTCTGGATTACCTGTGTGCGGTGTTGGAGCAGGAGGGATTTCCCCGCAGTTACTCGGTGGAGTTCCGTGGGAAGGAAAAACTCTATCTGCCATTCCCGGTCTGCCCAAAAAGGGCGTCAATCAGCTCTTTGCCTGTGCTGTGCAACACCCCAATCTGCATCCGGCTATGGCGCGATACGCTCGTCTGGCTATGCGGGAATTTGAGTGGTACCAAAACCTCTCAGATGAAGCCTGTGCGATGCCCGGCACCTTCGCCGTGTTTGCCCTGGGGCTGGAGGGAGAACCGTGGGCACCGCTGGTGACGGAGTATCTGGATCTCTGCGATGACGAGCACTCCTCCCTGCAAGGGAAATTCCTTCATGCCTTGATCCGAAGTTTGGGTTCCAACCATGGACGCTGGGGGTATTGGTGCGGGGCGCATTATCTATGCAGTGGCTGGAGCCTGCCAGAGAATTCCGCAGCCTGATAGCCAATGGGGAAAGCCTGGATGCACTGCTGGCAGTCAAGCGACGCTTTTCCGCTTATCTCCTGCCGGAAGAAAACGAAGACCCGAAATTCCGGGCCATCGCTTGGCAGAGCTACTCTGGGCCATCTGGGGGCAAGCCTCTGAAAACGGCGGCAGCAAGGTCATTAAGACGGCTCCGAAGGAACTGAGAGAAAGGTATCAGGAAATTTTTCAATAGACTATAAGGAGGACTCGGATGAGTGAAGTAAGCTATTCAAATGTACCTCCCATGATGGCTGCCATCAAAAGTGGTGACATAGAGGCGATTCGTTCCCTGCTTCACGCAGGGCATTCTCCCAATGAGCCACAATGCTATCAGGTAATGATTGGAGATTGGCCGCGGGATGACGAAGCCTCTCCGCTGGAATTGGCTGTACTGGAAAATCGGATGGACATGGTACAGCTCCTGATCGAATGCGGAGCAGATTTGACCCATAACCCGGAAGAATTGCTTTGTGGTTCCCTGCGCAGTCAAGACCTGACCCTGTTTTCCTTTTTGGTAGATGTGGGAGTCAGAATCCCCGCAACGCAAAGGGATATATGCAGGCTGTTTCTCCACTTGGTGGATCGGGATGAGCCTAATGTACTCCCCATTTTGAAAAGGATGGGCATGGATTTGAAACAATACGGCGGTGAATCCCTGCGCAGTATGGCGAGCCATGGAAATCAGCTGCTGGTGGAGTATCTGATTCAAAACGGGGCGGACATCAACTATCACAAGCCAGATATGGTGTTTCCCTACGCTTCGACTCCTGTCACTGAAGCTGCACGGCACAACGATTTTTCTATGGTGCGCTGGCTTGTGGAACAGGGTGCAGACATCACCATCCCGGATAAATACGGTGACCGGCCCTACACCGTGGCAGTACAGAACAAAAATCAGGAAATGGCCGCCTACTTAAAAGCTCTGGAGCCGGAGGAATGGCATAACGAACAGGAAAAGGCGCGTCAACTCATGCCTTACAAGCTGCCTGCCAAGCTGGTGGAATACTTAAAGACCGGCCCCTTGCGTCTGGAATTTCCAGAGCGGGAACTGGTGAAATGGGCGGAACTGTACCCCTACATGGATTTACAGGAGATGACCTGGAAACGGAAAAAGTTGCTCTCCCTTATGGCGAAAATGGACAATTACAGCGACTATTTGCTGCTGTGGAGTCCCAGAGATAAGAAACTCTGGTATCTGGACATTGAGCATAAGGAGTTTCATCCGTTAGCCAAATGGGAGGAATTTATTGCTGATCCCGGAAAATATCTTAATGGAATGATTGAGGGCGAGTTTGAGGAATAAGGAGAGAACACAAATGACAAAAGATCAACTCTTATCTTTATGGAATGCGGATAACTGGGAGGTAATGAGTTGCGGGGTCTACTTACGGCTCACCGGGCAGATAAGGAACTGCATATCAACTGCAATGATTATACCGAGGCAGAGATTCTGGCAATGCCCTTCTGGGAGCGATTAGCTCAGGAACTGGATGAGCTGGACCGGCAGGCCCACGAGATCTTACAGAAAGAATTCCCTGATGATGAGGACATCCCCGATCTGCCCCTGACCGACATCACGATAGACAAGTCCGGCTGCTACGGGACATTTTCCCTCTGCTACGATACTGGGGACTCTCCGGCTGGGGAACTCTATCTCAATGTGTCCTTTGACGAGCAGTTCGTGCCAAGTCCGAAGGTTGGCTACGACACCTTTTAATACAGGGAGGCTCCCCTATGGCATTAAAAATGAACTTCGTGAAGTCACCCCGGAAGATACCGAAATTCTTCGTATGATAGCGTTGAGAAACGGGAAAGCAGAAGATTACCTCTGCTGCGATGTTACCAATGAGGATGGTGTAACGCAGACTACCTGGTATAGTAAGGCGGATGTGGCCCTCTGGGGGGAGGATTATATCCGGGCGCACACCACAATGAAGTACAGCGATTATAGCGGATGGATCATCATTCTGGATATGGAGCCGTGGAACGATGCACAGGCATCACCACGAAAAAAGAAGAAACGGGATTCCTTTCCCCAAATCCCTACCTGGCTGGAGGGCCATGTCAAAGAACGGAAACAAAAGCGCCTGCCCACCGTGACCCTCTGCTCCTCTGCCGGAAATGAACTGCTGGAAGTGTGGTATTACGGAGAATTGCTCACAGTGAAGGGAGAGTCCCAATCCTATATCATAGATAGAGGCGAGACCCCCGGACTGGTGGCAGCCCGCGACCCAGAGAGCGGCGAGGAGTTCGTCATCTTCGACGGTGGGCAGCATGGTTATGATAATATGTTCTGCGATGAACACAATCCAGCCCAGCTGGCGCATCGCCCCCTCCAGCGGTATGAGATCCTGCCTCCAAGTTGGTGCTGGAACTGGGCTACAATATCGACTATGAGGATGAAAAAGAGAGCTTCGAGGTAGACGAGGCTGATACCGTGGAACTGGTTAACGGTGAGCGGATGCCCTGGGAGCAGGTCAAACGGGACGGCATTGACTACATTGCACTTTACTATGTGAATGATAAAGGAAAACAGTTGCAGATTCTGGATGCGGAACTGGCATGAGTACAATAGGACTGTTTTGGTAAGAATTTGATGATTACTGGTGTTGATGATGTAAGCCGAGAAAAGAAGTAAGGTGTGTGATCAATGATTACTGGAAAGTATTTGGAGAATCCAGCATTATATAGTCCCGATGAACTCGAACGATTGGACAACCATATCGAAAAATATTTTGGAAAAGCCACAACAGTGGTTCATGAGTTTTTCAGCGAAGATATTCATGTTGATGTCTCCATCATTCCGCCCCATGAGGAACATAACTATTATACTTTGGTAACCACAGGCATGGGTGCGTTTTCGATGAAGATCCCAAGTGAATACCAAGAGGATGGCCTTCCCTCTCGGATAGACTGATGATGTGCCTTCCGCCTGAGTGGAACCCTGAAAGTAAGGAAAGCCAAGAAAATTGGCCAGTAGAGTTGCTTCGCTATTTAGCGAGGTTTCCAATCATAGAAAGCACTTGGCTGGGCTATGGGCATTCTATTCAAAACGGAACACCATACGCAGACAATACATTGCTGGCAGGGTGTGTTCTTTTAGGCGTACAGGATGCGCCGGAGGGTGCTGCCGTCTGTAAGCTCTCAGATGGAAGTTGGGTCGGTTTTTATCAGGTGATTCCTCTGACAGAGAATGAACTGGAATACAAGATTCAGCATAGTACAGATGAAATGCTGGAATACATGGAAGATGTAGACCATGTTGTATATTTCCAAAGACCGGATACTAATTTTGAATCACATTAGCAGAATAAGGAGAGAAGCAAAATGGAACAGGCATACTGCACCGCAGTTTTCTGGCGCGGCGGAGAAAAGATTGATCTGAATGGACTAAAACCAGATGCGGTACGGTGTCTGTCTGTGACGGGAGAGCGGAAGGTGAATCTGTCCTTCCTGCGAGATTATCCCAATCTGGAGGAACTGACCCTAATGGAAAAATGTGAGGGTGTAGAAGTTCTCTCCGAGCTAAAGCAGCTTCATACACTGTCCCTATGGCTGTCGGCCCCTGTTTCCTGGGACAATGTTTCTCTCCCCGGCCTGCGTGTTCTCCACCTGCGTGGGGAAAGAATGGCGACATCACCCCGCTTCTCTCCAGCATTACCAATCTCCATTTGGAGGAAATGCGGAAAACGGAAGATCTCACCCCTTTCCTGACTCCGGCGACCCGGCTTCAGAAACTCTATCTCCAGTCACTACCAGCTGTGCAGAAACTACCGGCTCTGGATGGGCTTCCTTCCCTTTATGCCCTGAAACTCTATGAACTGCATAAACTCAGCGATTTGTCCGCCCTCTCTCACAGCCATTTGCGCTACTTTGCCGCCTCTCTGATCGGGGATAAACTCTCCGCCAGGCGCTGGCAGATGCTGTGCTGGCAATTCCCGGTCTGGAGGCAGCCGCGCTCCAGCTGGTAGACCGCTCCGGGCGGCGCTATGGCAGTATCCAAAAAGCCTTTGCCGCCGCTGGGAAATCCGGATTGCTGCGGGAGGAAATTAGTGCTTTGACCACATGGCTGTCGCTGTAACCTGGGGATTGGGGCAAGAATGATATGGAACAGTTTTTTGAACATTCCGATTTGGGATTGGGAGCACTGACCTTTCAGAAAGGACCAGGGACCATCCACTGCTGGACTGGAAGAATCGCAGACACAGAGATCCTGTTTTCCATTATTTTGAACACATCTGAACTTCAGTCGGCAAACCTGGATTTTATCCGTTCTGTGCTTCAAAACTGGCGGGAGTATCTTTCAAAAGCGGAGCATGAGATTCAGGCGCAGATTGGTAAAAGCCCTGAGAAGTTTGGATTGCAGCGCGCTCCATTCCCTGAAACGGAGATTCCCGCCGAGCAGCCGCAATTTCTGTTTTATGATGAGACAGAATGGGGCCTGCACTTTGAGATTTGTACCCTTCCTGTGGGGAGCCATTTGGACTTATGGTTGAGTTTTCAGGGGATACGCCAACGGATGTATATGGCTTGTCGGAAGCGGATGAAATAGAAGAATAAACGGAATAAGGGGGGCAGTTGGTGTTGAACTTTGCAGAACAAATCGCAGACGCATTGGACATTTTGAAATTTGACGGAGCCGTACAGGACACTCTGGCGGAACTTCGAGGGAAATGGGGCGCACAGGTCCCGGCGCTGCTGGATGAACGCTTTGATGCCGTTGGCGTTCAATATATGAAACTATCCCATGAAAAAGGGGCGGCGGCGTTGGGGCAGGAGCTGTCTGCCTTCGGCTGGGCACTGTATAACCTGGACGATGAGGACGAGTATCTGTTTGCCTTGATCCCAGAGGAAGAACGCAGCGAATGGGAACGCTACTGCAAAAAGCAGGGGCAATATTGTCACCTGATGAAACAGCAAGGACGAAAATGGGGCGACCATGCCAAGGAGCAGGACCTGGAAAGCTAATGCCCTGCGAGGAATACATACTTCAGGATGAGTACGATTATTTCTTCAACTCCCTGGCGGGTGATTTTGCGGCGGGCGAATGGAAAAACCAGGATGCAGAAGAATGGAAAAACGGCTGTGTGGCCGATCTGCGCCAGCGTCCGCCCCAGGTGACCCGCGCCCACAGCTTGCCGCACCTTGGTGCCTCACTTATTCCGCAGAAAATGGACTCTATGCCGCGTCCAGGGCCGCTGGCAGCGGGACTATTGGCCGAGCATTATTGAGCAAGAATCCAGCCACGCTTAACTGGGCCGAACCGTCCCCCATTGGATATGACGGTCCACCCCAGACCCTGTGCTGGGCTGACCATTCCCTCTGGTGGGTGATCCCACCAACGCTACACGGATTGAACTGACAGACCGGGGCACCTGTCAGGATGTGAAAAACTGGACTCTGCCGGAAGATGGATGGAGCACCAAATACCATTGCGGCATTACGACAGACGGTCTGGGCCGGGTCTACTTTTCCAACGAGTGGTACAAGGGGCAGATTTACCGCTGGGAAAACGGCAAGGTAACAAAACACACCTTCTCTCTGGATGGATACGACCATCTCTCCGAGGCCGTTCCCGTTCCCGGCACAGGCCGCATTACCATGATCCACGCAGTCAGTGGCAAGGGGCGGATGGAAGAATGCCTGCTGGAACTGGATATGGACACCGGGCGGTGCCGAATTGCCCCCCTGCCTGGAATGGGCGAGGGGCTGAAACTTCGCTGGTTTACCGGGGACTGGCTGCTGGTGCAGGGAAACGGCGAGATCCTCTCCGATGACTTTGCCCAGCTCATCAATAGGAACACCCGTGAAGTGCTGCGTATCCGTCCGGGAATGTTCGGCGGGGAGAACATGCAGCACATTGGAATACTCACCGATGGCACGGTGGTCATCGTCACCCGGCGGGATAGGGTTGGGCCGGTATTTCGTTATCCCATCGACTTCTGGGGCTTCCTGCGGACGGCAAACAAGCCCAAAAAGCTGGAATGGCGAGAGTACAAAGAAGTGTACCCGAATTTGCCCATCTTCCTACCGCCCAAGGCCACAGAGCAAAAAATCATTCTCAAAAAAGACAGCCTGACCATCCTGGGGGCGGTATTTACGCCGCCGTTTACCCTGTCGCAGCTGGCGGAAAAATTGGGGCCTGCCCGCATTGTCCTGCAAAATGGAACACGGAAAAGCCCCATTACAGGCCGAGAGAGTCCCTATACCCAGGCACTTGCTTTGTGGGACGAGCTTGGACTCCAGGGCTGGTTAGATGAAGATGAGCAGACCATCAAAACCCTTGGTGTCCGGGTAGCGGCACAGGGAGAGTATGCGGTTCGGCAGACATTTGACGGAACGGTTTGGATCGGGTCCAAGGACTACCGGGAGGCCAGTTGGAAGGATTTCGCCGGATTTGCCCATACCCTCAAATTAGGCGGCTTTACCGTTTATACCCGCTTGCCGGGTCCTGTTTCAGAGGAGCAGTCAGCGCAGAAAGCAAAGCTGGAGGCCCTCTCCGCCATGGTGCAGATCAGCTGGAAAGAGCCAGAGCAAAAGGCAGCGAAAGCGCAGAAATACAAGTTATCCAAGCCGACTGAACCAGTGCTCACCTTTACCAGCTTCAACTTCAAGCTGGCGGTCATGGAAGTCCTGATGTACGAGAAAGGCTTACTGGCTCCTAAACTGGATGCCCATGAGTTTGCCAGAGAGTATAGCCGACGCAAGATCGACATTGACGCGGAAGGGTATGAACCCATCCCAGAGATTCGGAAGTGGCTGGAGAAATACCCTGTCCCGGAGCGGTTGGCCCCGGAGGTCACAGAAATCGAGATGGATGGCGGCAGCGAGATTTATACCCAGCTCTGTCCGTTCTGGGATGGCGAGGATGGAGCCTTTGATCTTAATACCATTACGGAGGCGGAACTGCGCCAGTTCCCCAATCTCAAACATATTACCCTCATGTCCTCCAAGCCGGAACAGGTGCTGCCCGTTCTGGAACGGTGCGGTATCAAGGTAGACTTGCTGTGAGGTGAAAGCATGAAAGCGAAACTAAAAGTGATAAAGAACTGGGAGTTCGAGGAATTTGAACTGACGGGAACTTCCTTCAAATACAGCCCGACTGGATGCAAAGGTATGGTAGCCCGCAGCGAGGATGAAATTGTGTTTTGGACCTATCATCTCGTGCAAAAGTGCAGCGGCGTTTTGTGGGTCAAAGGCGAAGTTTCCAGGTGGATTCCCAGCCCGGAGCCGAAAGAGCAGCAAGATGTTTGGGAAGATCCTGTCTTGCTCTCATGCGACAGAGGAATACTGTTGGTTTGCCCGGCCAGTAAATCCCTTTGGTGGATGCCGCAGATGGATGGAGAGTGGATTCCGATCCCCATGGATAACTGGTGTGCCCAGGGTATTCCCAAGCCGGTGGCAGTCACCGGAAGCCAGGGCGTTTTCCCTATTGTGTGCCGAGTGGACAACTCCGCTGATGCGACCAACAGTTTTACCAGCCTGACGGTAGACTTTGAAACCATGACTGCACACTGGCAGAAAGCGGCTCTTGCGTATACAGCAAAGCAGGAACCCGACAGACCCATTTGGCGGCGGTAGAGCGAGCTGGCGGCAATTTTGCCCAGGCAGACTTTCACTACAACTATCCTATGATTGGCTCCATACTGGAACAGAACGGACAGTTTTATGCCTTTTTGGAAAGCAGCACCATCAATCCGGCGGGTCTTTCTCTCATGGGCTACTATTGGTATCTGGAACTGGAGGAAAACGGACTATTCAAAAAGAAACTGTGGGGCAAAGATAATTTAAGCCGCCTGCCCGGAAAACACGGGATGCGCGGAAAATTCTCCGGTGACAGGACTTGCCTGATCCTATCTCCCATTTTTAAGAATGATGACTGGAAGGGTAAACAAAAGGTGCTGCGCCTTTCGGATTTGGTGCTGATCGACCTTGCCATGCCCCGTGGATACGCTTCCTTCCATGTGCTGGATGTATGGGGAAATCGGGCATTTCTCAGCGATGAGAAAGACAAGCTGGTTCTTTGTGAAATGACCTTGGAGTAGTTATGAGGGCTGAGTATGCTTTTCAAGAAAAAGATTGTATTTACGGAAGGAATGAATGAAACCCTTTGTTCTTTCGATGAAATACCCTGGTTTTCCTGTTGTGGAGTTCCGTATGATAAACCATCGTATTACCCATATCTTCAGGAAAAGGACCCAAAACGAGCAGAAAAACTACTGCTGCATACAAAGAACTACTCAGGAACCGTCTGCCTTACGAATTTGTTCAAAGAAGGCATTTGTCGTGCAGATACCTTTATTCTGCAAACGGTGGGTGGAAGTTTTACCAGAATGAATTCATGCCATGTGTGGAGGCCAGTTGGCGCACTTATGAAAAAAGAGCATTGAAGGCAAATGGCCTCGATCTAAACTCGGTGGAAAAAAGATTCCTTCGTGATTATGCTTTCCTGACAGTATAGATCTTCAGTTGTGCCGAATGGTGCAATATTTGCTGGTTGAACAATACTTCCTTGAAAGGTTTCCTCAGTTCCCTCTATTTTTCAGCCGGATCATTGATATTTACAAGGATGGTCATATCGTGCTTGGCTGGAGTGGAAGATTTGCATCGCATGAAACGAATCTGGAAAATGAAAACGGAGTTCCAATCTTACCAACAGACGGAAGTTTGATTATATGGTAGGAAAACAAGAACTTAATTGCTGTGAGACGAGGGAAAATGATATGGCATTACAGGAAAAGAAAATAATGCCTCCCCCTTGGCTGGCCCACCGGGAGATCGAGAGATACTCTATTGGCTGGCGCATGGGCTATGGGGAGGATTACATATACCGATTTGGCGATTGGCTGGACACCCTCTCCCGGATGAGCAGACAGAATACCGCACCCTCTTTCCCGAGCCGGTAACCTGGAAGGCTGGTGGGATGACGAAGATAG
>ENA-OQEN01001137-OQEN01001137.1-human-gut-metagenome-genome-assembly--contig:-NODE-1137-length-10174-cov-3.291231_pt1 | contig 10174 bp, 13 predicted proteins | sample MGYA00242791_ERZ504627 | MGnify/ENA primary metagenome ERZ504627 (study PRJEB26092, sample SAMD00036316) | human gut metagenome | host: Homo sapiens | study: EMG produced TPA metagenomics assembly of...
CTGTCCTTCGCTGCCCTGCCGATACCGGGAGGACTGGGGCCTGGATGACCCCACAGGCAAAGACGACGATTGCTTTTTAGAGGCGATCTGCAGCATTGAAAAAAAAGGTTTTTGAGCTGAAAAACAGAGTTGGCAGCGGACTGTTGTAAGGCATTTAGAATTACGCCAAGCATACCTCACAGCAGCTGAATTTGCCGTGCAGGCAAAGGAAAAAGCCGGACAGTGTCCGGCTTTTTTCATTTTGCGTATTCGGTTTTGGCCTTCAGGGCCGCGCCCAGGGCGGCGGTGGACTGCGGGAGGCTCAGGGCCTTTACCGGCTTGCCCAGAAGGTCTGCAAAAATGTCCGCTATGGCGGCGTTGTTCGCCACGCCGCCGGAGAACACTATGGGCGGCTTGTACGTTATCTGCGCCGCCCGGCCCATGGAGATTATGCGCCGCGCGATGGAGCGGCCCGTACCCGCCGCAATGTCCGCCACAGGCACCTTCTGCGATAGATAGGAGATTATCTCGCTCTCCGCAAATATCGTACACATGCTGCTTATCGTGCAGGGCTCCGTCGCCTGCTTCATGAGGTCCGAGAGCTCCGACATCTCTATGCCCAGCAGCCTGTGCGTCAGCACCTCGAAAAACCGGCCCGTGCCTGCCGCGCAGCGGTCGTTCATCTCAAAGCGCGTCACCGTGCCGTACTCGTCCAGCTCTATGACCTTGCTGTCCTGGCCGCCGATGTCGATTATCGTCCTCGCCGTGGGGTCCACGTAGTAGGTGCCATGCCGTGGGCGATTATCTCAGGGATGTTCATATCCGCCCGCTCGTAGGCCTTGCGGCCGTAACCCGTGGATACGACGTACTTCACGTCCTCCTCCCGGACTCCCGCGGCCTCCAGCGCCGCGGCAAAGGCCTTGCTGCCGCTGACGTTGCGGTCAAACTCCGTCATCACGACCTGGAAGGTCAACATCTCGCCCTTCTCGTCCAGCAGCACGCACTTGGACGTGGTCGAGCCTATATCTACTCCTGAAAAAAGCTCCATTTCCGCTTCGTGTCCCTTATTTGCCCTCAAGCATGGTCTCGGCGCTGTTGAGCTCGTTGACTACGAACTCCCCGTCCATGAACTCCAGGCCGCAGCTGGGGCAGCGGTAACCCGTGGCGTCGGGCAGGTCCAAATCCTTGTAGGCGATCTTGATGTCGTCCACGTCTTCCATAGCCGCCTTGCAGTTAAAGCACTTCCACTGACTCATTGCCCTTGCCTCCTTCTCAGTCTTCCTGCCCGGTGAGCAGTATAACGTAGCTGTAGAGGTTCAGCACCTCCACCTCGCCGCCGTTTACGGCGTATTCCACGTTGCAGGTGAAATTACCTATCTTCTTCTTGGCCAGATAGCGCTCCTCACCCTCGACATACAGCTTTTTGCCGGTGCTCTCGGCATAGTCCAGGACCTCGCGTATGTCCTCCTCGCGTATGCCGCGCTCTTCCATTATGGCCCTGATGTCGTCGCTCAGCTTGACGGGGACAGTTTTCGCATCCACTTTAGCATACCTCCACTTTTAATTATGTCCGCCTGCCTGCCGCAACCTGCGGCGGGCATTATGTACAGCGTAAATATCACGGGATAAGTATATCCTATTGACAGTTAAATGTCAATAGGATACGCTTTCCCCTCCGGCGATTTTATGTGCTCTGCCGCTCCTTTGTGACGCACTTTTCGAGCAGGAAGTCTATCATCGAGGAAAACTGCTCTTTTGTGACCTCGGACAGGCCCGCGCAGGCCTGATAGGCCTCATAGATGACGTAAGACTCCAGCAGAACATAGGCCTTGGCGTTTTCAGCCCAATCCTTTTGCGTCGCCTTGGAGCGCTTGGTCAGCTTGGCTATGAAGTTGTAAAAAGGCCGTATCTCAGCGTCCTCCCGGAACTGGCTGCGCCCCTCGAAGAACATGAAAATGAAAATATTCCTGTTCTCGCTTGCAAACTGGAAGACCTGCATGGCTATGGTCTTGCAGAACTTGACCTTGTCCACCTGGCCCCTCAGCTCGTTGAGCGCATGATATATACTGTCGTAAAGCCTGTCAAAGCCGTCCGAAAGCACATACTTTTTGACTTCCGCGAGGTTTTCCACGTAATTATAGATAGTCATTGCGGAGACGCCGAGTTCCTTGGATATGCGGCGGGCGGAGAGCGCTCCATGCCTCGGAGTCAACTATCCGTACTGCGGCCCGGATGATCTCCTCTTTCCCGCACAACACCTTTTCTCGTGCCATTGCCTATCAATTCCCTACTTTTCTGAGCTCTTTTCTCTCAGATATTAGATATTTTCAAATAGTTGCAGATGCTCCTGACTATGGCCAGGCGCGTCTCGTAGGCCTCGCCGCTGAGGTCCCAGAGGTTGCCCTCTATATAGAAGTGGGGCACGCCCGTCTCGGCTCGATGACCTTGACCATGGTCTTCTGCAGTGCGCCGACCCAGCTGTCGGAGGAATAAAAGCCGTAGAGCGCGCCGTCCACTGGGTAGCGGGTGACGAGCTCGGCGTTTATGCGTGCCTCGTCGAGCATGTTCATGACGCTGGGAACGGAGAGGATGATGCGCGCGACGGCCTTGTAGACGTCCTCCTCCTGTTCGAGGTAGCCGCGGAACTTGTCCGCGAAGGGGAAAAGCTTGCCCTGCACGAGGCAGACACCGTTATCCCGGAAGGCCTTGTCCAGCCAGGGCGCGCACAGGGGGTTGAAATGGCAGGCCAGGCGCGGGGCCACGCGGGAGCCGAAGCCCTCGCCCCTGTCTATCCTCTCGCGCACCTCGGCGATTATCGTGTCCAGGGCGTCGAGGACGTAGGATTTGTCTATGCACAGGCAGGTCTCAACGCACAGGCCGAAGAGGGCCAGCTCGCCGCCCGAAATGGGCAGACAGTCCGCGTTCATGACGAGGTCCGTCAGGGTCTGGACCTTGTCCATGTACTGCATATAGACCTCGGCCGCGGCGCGCACGTCCGCGTCCGTCACGGTCACGCCCGTTATGCCGGAGACCTCGCTCTGGGCCAGGCGCAGCTTCCCGGCCAGGAGGTCCACCCGGGCCCTGTCGTCCGCCTCCACCTCGCCGGATGGCACATCGTGCGGCAGGACGACGTAGACGTTGGGCGCATCGCTGCTGCAGAGGCACTGCATCATCTCGTCGGTCTTGGGCGCCTCGCTGCACCTGATGCCCCAGCTCCAGCTGACGCTCGGCCTGGCCATGAGCTCAGAGCCGCAGGTCTGGAGGCGGAAGCGATTGAGGGCGCAGTTGGCACAGGGAGAGCGCAGGCTGCCCGGGTCGTCCTCCGCCCGGGTCTTGTTGCAGTATTTGTTAAAGAAGGCCGTGAGCACGTTTATCATGAGGTACGCGGGGTAGAAGACATGCACGCGACCGCCCCCTGCCAAAACGTTGGCATAGGCCGGGATGGGCACGCTGGGCATGTTCATGTAGATGAGGCTGTGCCCCTCCGCCTTGTACCTGGCGCCCCGGGCTACCTCCACGACGCCGCGGATGCAGGCCGCAACGAATTTCTTCACGCCGCTCAGGGAAAGGTCCCAATAGGCCGGTATCCACTGTTCCACGGCAAAAGCCACGTCCTTGTCGCTGAGGCCCATCAGCTTGGCGGCCCTTTTCCAATCCGGCAGGAAACTCTTCAGCTCGTCCCCTTCCCAACCCAGCATTTCCAGGAACTTCTCGTGCGCGCTGGTCTTCATATATTAGCCACCTTTCGGAAAGCAATAATTTGTCGCTTGTGACTCAGGGCCACAGTATGGCTACACCCGATTTTACCATGCCGGGCCCGTGTTTTCAATAAAAAAGAAAGCCCCGCCCGAGGCGGGGCTTTCCCTAAAATGTGTTATTCTTTAGCCTCGGCGGCCTTCTCGGCACGCATGGCGGCAAGGCGCATCTTGAAGACCTGGCAGATAGACTCTATCTTGGTCTTCAGGCCTCCTGGCTGTACTCGCGGTCGTCCCAGAAGTCGGCCTCGATGTAGAAGCAGGGCAGATGCAGCGTCTCCTCGACTATCTTGGCCTGCAGCTTCTGCTGCGGGCCGGCCCAGCGGTCAAAGTCGAAGAAGCCCAGCAGCATGCCGTCTGCCTTGAGCGTTTGCAGCTTCTCTATGAAGCTGTCGCACTCGTTCTTGATGTTCATACAGGTCGGGTTGCGGCTCCAGGACTCTGCAGCGGCCATCCAGGGGTCGTCCGGATAGCTCGTGGGCTGCAGCTGGCGCTTGGACTGCGTCAGCACGCAGGCGAACTGGACCATGATGCCGTTGTCGCGGAAGAGCTTGCCCAGCCAGGGGATGCAGTAGGGCAGGTTGCGGATGGCGACCTTCGGCGTACCCTTCGGCATGACGCCCTCGCCGTTCTTGATGGCGGTGCGCAGCTCCTTGATGAGCGTGTCTATGGCGTCGTTCATGTAGGTCGTGCCCGTGTTGAAGGGGACGGTCATGATCTGCTGGATGAGGGAGATGGTGTCGCCGCTCAGGACCGGGGGATCGGCGGTGGCGGCCAGCTGGGTCAGCATGCCGACCTTGAAGCGAAGCTGCTCATCTTCTTGTTGGCGGAGGCGACGTGCTGCTCCGTGACCTCGATGCCGATGGTCTCGCTGATGGTCTTGACGCCGAGCTTCATCTGCTCGCTCATGTACCTCAGGCGGGGCTCGACCAGCTCCTCAAGCTCGTTGAGGCAGCAGTCGTGCGGGGCGCGGGAAACGTGATACTTCCAGGCCTTGCCGGCGATGCCCTGGATGAGCTCGTCGGTCTTGGGGCCCTCGTCGCAGTTGAAGCCCCAGCTCCAGATGATGTCCGGCGCCGCGATGACGTTCTCGATGTAGGCGGCCAGGCGCATCTTGTTCAGCGGGCAGTGGCGGCAGCGTAGGAGAAGCCGGCCTCCTCGGCCTTGTTCAGGAAGGGCGCCGCGGCGTGGAAGAAGGCGTTCAGGACGTTCACGAGGATGAGGTCGGGGAAGCCGATGTAGACCTTGTCGCCGCCGGCCTCCTTGATGGCGTAGTAGTAGTTGGCGATGGCGGGCAGGATGCCGTAGACTATCTTGACGCCCTTTTCCTTATACTCCTTGGTGTGGCAGATCTCGTTGGCCTCGCGCAGGTAGGCGCCGATGGTCTTGCGCACGCGAGGTACTTTATATCCCAGTTTTCGGGGATGTAGTGGTCAACAGCATATGCGACCTTCTCGTCGGTCAGCTGGAGAGCTTGGCATCTCAAGCCACCTGGCAGGAAGTTTCGAGGTCCTCACCCTCAAAGCCGGCGAGCTGAAGCAGTTCACGATTGATGTCTCTCATTTCTTACCCTCCTTAAGGCTTTCGACAAAGCTCTCTATCCTGGTGGCCAGAGGCGCGGTGGCCTCGCGCGAATACTCGTAGGATGTTTCGAGCTTCATAATGGGCAGGTTGGAATCCTTGAGCCACTTGGCGTAGCAGGTATACTCCATGTCGTATATCTCGTCAAAGGCGAGCTGATACCAGAGGATGCCGTCTATCCTGTACTCCTTGACGAGCTCCTTCAGGCGCTCAAAGCGGGTCTCCCAGGAAGGCTGGAACACGCACTGAGGCACACAGTTGTCATACATGGCACTGGCATAGGCGTCCACATAGTCGCCCTCGGTGGCCAGGGTGACATTATAGGGGCGGATGGCCTCGTCCAGGAAGTCGCAGACGATGGCGCCGCCGGCGGCCTCGATGAGGGAGGGGACAACGTAGTCGCCCTCGGCCACGGCGCGGCCCATGATGAGGATGCGCGGCGCCTTCGGGATGAGCGCCCGGCGCGTCCTTCAGCTCCTCGTAGATCTTCGTCAGCGCGTCTATGCTCGTGTCATAGTCCACGCGCAGGGTGTAGTGGTTCAGCCTGATGAAGTCGGAGAAGGTGATGGGGGAATTGTCCTTCTTGCGCAGCTCGCCTATCTTGCGGACGAGCTCGTTTATCTTGTTGGTCTTGGCATAGCACTCATGCACCGCTTTCTCGTCCAGCGGGTGGCCGACGACCTTCTCAAGGAAGTCGCGGAACTCACGCAGCTCGTGGCGGTAGTACTGCTGGGAGATGCCGACGACGTTGTCGGCGGGAACGCCGACCTTGTAGACAGGCACGCCCTTAAACTCCAGTATCTCGGTCATGCGGCCGTAGTGGCAGTCGTGCTGCTGGATGGCAACACCGTCGGCCATAGGCATGACGCGGTCAACGCCCCTGAGATAGTTGCCGACCATGGACGCGGCCAGGGGGTTCATAAAGCGCAGAGAATAGTCCAGCGTGGCCTCGGGAGCCTGCGGGTCGCCGCCCTTCATTATGAGGTAGGATTCCGCGCCGGCAGCGGTTATCCACTGCTCCGGCACGAAGTCACCGTAGTACTCGATGAGCTTCTTCCCTTCGCCTTTCCGCTCAACCAGCTCGATTGGACGGTTGCCGGACATTTTCTCCAGCTTTTGCATGATCTCTTTCACCAGGTAGACCTCCTTAGCAATTATAGCGTTTACTTTCGTCGTGTGCGCACGAGTTCTTCCACCTTGGTTAAAGGTATAACACACTCAAAATAAATTTACAACATAAATTTCGATAAAACGCTGCTTTCTCCGTAATCGTTAAATGTGAAACTAAGTTTTTATGCAACCAGCCCGGACGTCACTCAATACTGCACAGACACAGCAGGCATAATTCGTGCAATATGTCGATTGCCTCCTTCTTGACAAACCTTTGTGCCGGCAATAAAATATACTGTGTAAATTATATCTCCGCATGTGTGCAGCCTGTCTTCCACCCCACTCAGGCGCTTTTGCTTACACATTATAAGGAGATGACCTAACATGAGTCAGAAAGTCGGCAGAGTCTCCCCCGGAAAATGGATAGCTTTAATAGTGGCTGCCTTCTGCATGCTGGCCACCGGATTTGTGCCTCCCCCGGAGGGCTCAGTCAGTCCGGCTTCCAGGTGCTCGGCATTATGATTGGCGCCAGCATACTCTTCCTCAGCTGGGGTACAGGCTGGCCCAGCATGGCGACGATCTTCGCCTTTCTCACGGTCCCTGCGCTGAATGCCAACCAGATCTTCTCCGCCACCTTCGGCAACGGCACGCTTATCTTCCTGATGTTCACCTTCATGCTTGCCGGCTGCCTCATTCAGAGCGGCGTTGCCAAGCGCGTCTCCGTCTGGTTCCTGACGAACAAGCTCGCGCGGCGCAGCCCCTGGTGGACGGTAGCGATGCTGCTCATTGCGAACTTTGTAATAAGCCTCTTCCTCTCCTCGGCCACCACATTTATGATAATGTTCCCCATCGTCGAGGAGATGCTCCGCGTCTGCGGCGTCACTAAGGAGAAGAAGGCCCCCATCGCCACGGCGCTCATCCTCGGCGTGCTGGTCACGGGTCTGCTCTCCAACGGCGGCAACCCCATCGCACACGCGATGACTCTGCAGGGCTTCTCATTCTACGAGGCTATGCCGGCCAGCCCATGGACTTCTTCACCTACTGCGTCATCTGCACGCCGGTGACCATAGTTGCCTGCATACTCTTCTTCCTGCTGCTCCGCTTTGTCTGGCGGCCCGACATGAGTGCGCTGACGAACATCGACTACGACGCCCTCTCCGCCGGCCTCGGCCAGATGAGCAAGAAGGAGAAGTGGTCTGCGGTCTTCTATCTGCTGTGCGTGCTCTTCTGGCTGCTGCCCGGCCTCACGCAGTACATCTGGCCCGCGGCGAGCGAGGCCTTCTTCTCCAAGGTCCAGCAGTGCCTGCCGCCGCTTCTGGCGCTCTTCCTTATGAACTTCATCAAGGTGGACGGCTCGCCCATCTTCGAGTGGAAGGACGCCGTCGGCTCCGTCAACTGGAACATACTGCTCTTCATGGCCAGCATCATGGGCCTGGGCGCTTTCATGGGCAACGCGGACCTGGGCATCACCACCTGGCTGAGTTCCATCTTCAGCCCATCTTCGCGAATGTCAGCCCGACCATCTTCATCCTGGTCATCCTGCTGTTCGTGACCATCCTGTGCAACTTCTGCACCGCGTCTGTGCCTCTGTCCATAGCCTTCGCCATCGCCATGCCGCTCTGCCAGGCATCTACGCCGGTCAGATAAACCCCGTCGTCATGGCCTCCCTGGCCACCGTGCTCGCCAGCTGCGCCTGGTCCACCGCTCCCTCCAGCCCCATCTCCGCCATATCCTACGGCTCCGGCTGGGTGCGCCCGGGCGACATGATAAAGTGGGGCTTCATAACCTCCATGCTCTGCGTCCTCACCGCCATGACGGTTGGACTTGCAATAGGCAACGCGTTCTGATTTAATTGACTTGAGCTTCAGACTTATTCAGGGAAAGGATAATACACTGTGTACGATTATGATGTAGTGTGCATAGGCGGCGGCCCCGGCGGCTCCGCCTCGGCGATGCGCTGCGCGGACCGCGGCAAGAAGGTCGCCATCATCGAGGCTCGCGCGCGGAACGGCTCCGGCGGCACCTGCGTTAACCGCGGCTGCATCCCTACGAAGGCCCTCATGGCCTCCGCCAACCTCTACGCCTCCATCAAGGAGGCCAAGACCTACGGCATCAACGTGGACATGTCCGCCGTCAGCGTGGACTTCAAGGCCATCGACAAGCGCAAGAACGCGGTCATAAACGGCCTCGGCTTCGGCCTGGAGGCCATGCTGTGGAAGAAGAGCCGCGGCATAGACGTCATAAAGGGCCGCGCGCGGCTTTTGGATGCGCACACCATCGAGGTGGACAACGGCAAGGTGAAAAAGACCGTGACGGCGGAAAACATCGTCGTCGCCGTGGGCTCGGAGCCCGCGGAGATAGCGGCCTTCAACGTGGACCACAAGAAGGTCATAACCTCCAACGAGATAATGGACTTCTCCCGCCCGATGCCGGGGAGCATCGTCATAATCGGCTCCGGCGCCATCGGCCTGGAGTATGGGCACATCTACAGCATCTACGGCGTGGACGTGACCATAGTGGAGATGATGCCGAACCTGGTCCCGGCGCTGCACGACACCGAAATAACGGACGCCATAAAGGCCAGCCTGGAAAAGCGGGGCATCAAGGTCAAGTGCGGCAGCGGCATAGCGAGCGTCGAAGTCCAGGAGGACGGGCGCGTCAAGAGTACACTGGCAAACGGCGAGGAGCTCTTCTCGGACGAGGTGCTGGTTGCCATCGGCAGGACGCTGAACACCCGGGGCATGGGCCTGGAGGAAGTGGGCGTCAAGATGGAGAAAAACGGCCAGATAGTCACGGACGAGCACATGCGCACGAGCGTGCCGAACATCTTCGCCGCGGGCGACATCACCGTCGGCACCCAGCTCTCGGACAAGGCCCAGCGCCAGGGCCTCGTCATAGCCGAGACGATAGCCGGAGGCGACTATTACATCAACTACGACGCCATCCCGGCGACTATGTTCATGGAGCCTGAGATAGCATGGTGGGCCTGACCGTCTCCGACGCCGCGGAGCGCGGCATCGAGACGATAAGCGGCAGCCTGCCCTTCTCCTCCAACGAGAAGGCCATGGCCATCGGCAAGACCGAGGGTCTCATCAAGGTCGTGGCACGCAAGGACGACCACGTCATCATCGGCGCGCAGATCTTCGGCCACGAGGCCTGCGACCTCATCGCTGAGATGACGGTGGCGGTGGAGAACGGCCTTACGCTGGAGCAGGTGTACAACTCCATCCACCCGCACCCGACGGTGACGGAGATAATCCTGGAGGTCTGCAAGCGGGCCGTCGGTCTCTCCTTCGATAAGTAAAAGCAAAAACAGCAAAATGGAGCCCCCTGACGGATGCCGGGGGGCTCCGAATTTGAAGAGAGTGGTAAAATGGAGCTTCGAGAGGCCTTTGTGAGCCGGAAAAACCGCTTCCGGCTGCTGGAGCGCGGCCTGGAGCTGGCGGGCTTTGCCCCCGGGTCGCGTCTCTGGAGTCGGGCTGCGCCACGGGCGAGGGTACGGCGCACATGGCCGGGCTGGGCTATGCCTCCCTCACGGCCGTGGATATAGACGCCTCAGCGATAGAAAAAGCCTCCCTGCGCGCGCCGGGCTGCACGTTTTTCTGCGCGGACGCGAGGGAGCTGCCCTTTTCGGACGGGGCGTTTGACGGTATAATAAGCGAGGCGGCTTTCTCCGTCATAGACGGCAAGGAGCGGGCGGCGGCGCAATACGCGCGCGTGCTCGCGTCCGGCGGCCGGCTGCTGCTCGA
>ENA-OQEN01001138-OQEN01001138.1-human-gut-metagenome-genome-assembly--contig:-NODE-1138-length-10173-cov-1.443759_pt1 | contig 10173 bp, 16 predicted proteins | sample MGYA00242791_ERZ504627 | MGnify/ENA primary metagenome ERZ504627 (study PRJEB26092, sample SAMD00036316) | human gut metagenome | host: Homo sapiens | study: EMG produced TPA metagenomics assembly of...
TCAAATCCCGTAGGGGTCACCACACCATGGCGATTAGCTCAGCTGGGAGAGCGCCTGCCTTACAAGCAGGATGTCAGCAGTTCGATCCTGTTATCGCCCACCAAAAAGACCTGTCACTTTGTGACAGGTCTTTTTGCGTTGTTAGTTGTTAGTGGCTAGTGGCTCCCCTGTGAAGGGGAGCTGGCGCCGCAGGCGTCTGAGGGGTTCTGCCCATGACGAGTGATTTGCCGCCACGGATTGCGACCTGCGGCCTGCGGTCTGCGGGCCGCCCTTTGGGCGTCCCCTACAGTGAACAATATAAAATACGTATCACATTAGCCTGCGGATTGCACAATTTGCATAATCTATTTCTTCTGCTCATTTATATATGCGTAATAATATGTTTGATTCCTATAAGTTTTGTATTATAATGGATGGTAGCGATAGGATATTTTCCTTAGCCTAAGGACATATTCCTAATTATTTTCTAAGAACTTACAAGGAGTGGTACCCAAATGAGATTTACAGAAGATTTGAAAGCCCGCGTTTCCAAAGCACAGAAAAAAATCGTCCTTCCGGAAACGAACAGCCGTCGTGTATTGAAAGCTGCTGAACGCGTTTTGGCTGATGGTTTTGCTAAAATCGTTCTCGTAGGTAAACTGGAACAGATTAAGAAAGATGCTGCTAAATTCCAGATCGATCTCACCGGTGTCGAAGTTGTCGACCCTGAAACTTACTATCGTATGGACGAACTTTGCGCTTACTTCGCAAAACGTCGTGAAAAGAAAGGCATGACCCTGGAAAAAGCTCGTGAAATCATGCTCAACAACTACACCTTCTTCGCAGCTGGCCTCGTTGCTCTCGGTGAAGCTGACGGCTGCGTATCCGGTGCTGCTACGACTTCTGCTGAAGTTATCCGCGCTGGCCTTCAGGTCATCGGCCCCCGTCCTGGCAACAAAACCGTATCTTCCGCTTTCATTCTCTTGACCAACACTCCGCAGTATGGTGATAACGGTATCCTCGTACTCGGTGACTGCGGCGTTATCCCCAACCCGACGTCGGAACAGCTCGCTGATATCGCTTGCATCTGCGTAGAACGTGCTCGTCGTACCGTTCAGATCCTCAATCCGAAAGTTGCTTTCCTTTCCTACTCCACCAAAGGTTCTGGCGCTGGCGAATCCGTCGACAACGTACGCCATGCTGTTGAAATCCTGAAAGAACGCAACGTCGACTTCGACTTCGACGGCGAACTCCAGGCTGACGCTGCTCTCGTACCGGAAGTTGGCGAACACAAAGCACCGGGCTCCAAAGTTGCCGGCCATGCTAACGTCCTCATCTTCCCGAACCTCGATGCTGCTAACATCGGTTACAAGATGGTTCAGCGTTTCGCTAACGCAACGGCTCTTGGCCCCTTGGTCCAGGGCTTGGATAAACCTATCCTCGACTTGTCCCGTGGCTGCTCGTCTGAAGACGTTGCTGACGTCGTCGCTGTATGCTGCTCCGATGCCATCACAGCTGACCTCTACAAAAAAGAACGTGCTCAGCAGCAGTAATTGTTGGCTGAATTAAAAAGGGGCTGTCGCATTAAGCGAACAGCCCCTTTTGTAGTTCGTTTGGCGTGGTCCGTTTGCCGAAAATTCTCGCAGCTGCAAGAAAAATGATATCTGCATACAGCAGATTGTTAAAAATTTTAAACCTTCACGGCAAACGAGCCACGACCCACGGCAAACGACGTGAACCAAGGGATTGTGCATGATGGCAAAGCTTCGTTGTGACAATCCCTTTTGTAGTGAAAGGCGCCCCTACAGCGATGAACGATGAACGACCAACGACGAACGATCATTTATACCGTACGCGGCGGTTGCCGACGACCATGGTCGGGCTCAGGGTGCGGTAGACCATGTAGGTGAAGAACATGAAGCCGAAGAGGAAAACTAGGCGTATTCGTCTGTGAGCGGGGCGTCTTTGGTGAAGTACCAGGCACAGGCCAGGGTCAGGATGAGGCTGGCGTACATGGAAATGGTGACGCACCACGTCCGCTGGCCGCGGTCGCGCATCTTATAGAAATCGTGGAATTTGACGTACATGGCGATGGTCCAGGTGACGAGGACGACAGCCAGTACGATGGGGACGATTAAGGGAAGGGGCAGATATGAGGATACGAGAACGAGGAGCATAAGGGCAAAGGTGCTGAGGAAAATCCCTTCCTGGCGTTTCAAATCCCGGCTGGAATCATCAGGGACAGCCGGGCGGTTACGACGAGACATGAGTCATCATCCTTTCTATAGCATTATGTCCTCATTATAGCATAGGTTGACTTTCTTTCAACATTATGATAGCGTGGGGAGGTAAGGCCGCATTCGTAGGTGGTCTGCTTGGAAAGGATGTGTGATTATGCATGCAGTAAAGACATATGATGTCATTATCATCGGGGCTGGTCCGGCCGGTATTTTTACGGCCCTGGAACTGGCCGATAAAGGATTTAAGATTCTCATGGTCGAAAAGGGGCAGGACATACGGGAGCGCATTGCGACGAGCCTGAACAAGAAGGCCTGCCCAAAGACCGGATGCGCAATGTCGTCTGTGGCTGGGGTGGTGCCGGTGCCTTCAGTGACGGAAAATTGACGCTGACGACGGAATACGGCGGCAACCTCGACGACTACATGTCCAAGGCCGACCTCATGGACAAGATTCGTTACGTCGATGACGTCTACTGCCGTTTCGGCGGTGCCGGCCGTAAAGTCTATGGCGATGAAAACAAAGACCGCATCCGCGACATCAAGCGCAAAGCTGCCGCAGCGGACCTGCGTTTCATCCCGGCCCGTATCCGCCATCTCGGGACCGACGTCAACGCTCAGATCCTGACTAACATGCGCGATTTCCTGGAAGGGAAAGTCGACATCATGGCCGATACGGCTGTAGACCATATCGTGGAAGAGAAAGGCGAAATCAAAGGCGTCCTCATCGATGACCAGTTCTATGCCTGCCGTTATCTGGTCAGTGCTCCCGGCCGGGAAGGGTCGGAATGGTTTGTCCATGAAGTCGAAAAGATGGGCCTCAAACTGACGTCCAATGCCGTCGACATCGGCGTCCGCGTAGAAATGCCGGCAGAAGTCCTGGGAACGATTACCGACGTCGTCTATGAATCGAAGCTCATCTATTTCAGCAAATCCTTTGACGACCGGATCCGCACGTTCTGCATGAATCCCTATGGCTTCGTCGTCGAAGAGAATAACGATGGCCTGCTCACGGTCAACGGCCACAGTTATGCCCACAAGAAGAGTGAAAATACGAACTTCGCCATCCTCGTCTCCAAGAAGTTCACGGAACCCTTCCATGAACCGATTAAATACGGGAAGTACATCGCCAATCTGGCCAACATCCTCGGCGGCGGCGTCATCGTCCAGCGCCTGGGCGACTTCCTCGATGGCCGCCGGTCGACGCCGGAACGGATCCAGCGGGGCCTCGTCCGGCCGACCATGCCCGATGCGACACCAGGTGATTTATCGCTGGTCCTGCCGTACCGCCATATGCTGGACATCAAGGAAATGCTGGAAGCCTCGATGCCGTCGCTCCTGGGGCCAACTCGCGCCATACCTTGTTGTACGGCGTAGAAGCCAAGTTCTATTCCAACCGCCTGGAATTGAGCCACGTCCTGGAAACGAAGATTCCCAATTTCTTTGCCATCGGCGACGGCGCCGGCATCACCCGCGGCTGGTACAGGCGTCGGCAGCAGGTGTAACTGTCGGTCAGGAAATTTTGCGGCGGGAAGAAACGTAATCTGTCATTCTTTGAACCGGTATCCGGCACCCCAGACGGTCTCGATGTAGATCGGCTTGGCCGGGTCCGGTTCTATTTTTCGCGGATGCGGTTGATGTGGACCATGACCGTCGCCGTATCGCCTTCGGCGTCGAGGCCCCAGACGCGTTCGAACAGGCGGTCCCGGCTGAAGACCAGGCCGGGATGCTTGGCCAGAAAGACGAGGAGCTCAAATTCGCGGTTGGTCAGGGAGATTTCCTGGCCTTTGACGTAGACCCGGTGTTTGTCGACGTAGATTTCCAGGTCGCCGCTGCGGAGAACTTCGCCGTCGGCCGCTTTCTGCTGGGTCTTTCCCGTCAGCCGTTCGTAGCGCGTGATGTGGGCCTTGACGCGGGCGACGAGCTCTGTCGGGCTGAAGGGCTTGATGATGTAGTCATCGGCACCGAGGCCGAGGCCGCGTATCTTGTCCATGTCTTCCCTTTTCGCCGATACCATCAGGATGGGGACTTCCTTTTCTTCACGGATGCGGCGGCAGATATGGAAGCCGTCGATGCCGGGCAGCATGATATCCAGCAGGATGAGGTCGAAATCCTCCTGTAAAGCCCGTTCCAGCCCTTTCGTCCCGTCCGTTTCGATGACGCTTTCGATGGCGCTGGCTTCGAGGAAATCCCGTTCCAGTTCAGCAATTTCTATATTATCTTCAATGATCAAGATGCGTTTCATGATAGGCCTCCTCTATTTGTGGCAAGGTGATGACGACCGTCAGGCCCCCGCCTGGCGTTTCTTCTGCATGGATCTGGCCGTGCAGGGTCGTAATGATTTGTTTGACAATGGCCAGACCCAGACCGCTGCCTTTTTTGACATCCGTCCTGGCAGCATCGGTCCGGTAAAAACTGTCGAATAGGCGGGGCAGGTCGGCTGCCGGGACACCGGGCCCGTCGTCGGCAACGGTCAGGACGACGGACTGCCCTGTTTCGGCCAGGCGCAGGTCCAGGTTCACTGTAGGGCACTGCTTGTATTTCAATGCATTCTCCAGCAGATTGTCCAGGACCCGCTGGAACTGCATCCTGTCGATGGCTGTCCGGGCCGGTCCGGATGGCGGCGTGTAATGCAGGATGAGCCCCGCTCGGCCAGGCGGGCTGTATTTTCAGCGGTGAAGTCGGCGAAATAATCGCGCAGTGAAACGGGTTCCATGGTAAAGGAAACCTGGCCTAAGTCGAGCTTGGAAAAGAGGAACAGCCTGTCGACGAGTTTTTCCAGGGTGCAGGCGTTCTGGTAGATGAGTTCGACATAATGATGGCGCTTTTCGGCGGTTTTGGCGATGCCGACCAGTATCCCGCTGGCATAGCCTTTGAGCAGGGTCAGCGGCGTCGACAGGTCATGGGAAATGCCGGCGATGAGTTCCTTGCGGTTCTGCTCATACTTTTCCTGGGCCAGGCGGGCCGAGCGCAGCTGGCGGCGCATGTGGTCGAAGGCTTCGCAGGTCCGGCCGAGCTCATCGCGCGATGACAGGGTGAGTTCATAGTCGAGGTTGCCTTTTTCGATTTCGGCTGCCGCGTCCGCAGTGCTGCCAAAGGCGTCAGTATCTGACGGGACAGGACGCGGGACACGATGAGCCACAGGCAATGATGATGCACTGGCTGTGCCGACGATGAAGAGGAGCAGGGTCTGGATGACGCTTTTGGCCATGCCTTCACGGATGCCGCTCTTGGCGATGAACGGCGTGTTGCCGGCAGCGATGACCGTCGTCCCGCTGTGGGGGACGTATAGCGGAAGAAGAAGCCGTCGCGTCCCAGGTCATGACCGTCTGCTGGCCATGGGCCTTCCACAAGACCCGGTCGGCCAGGCTGCGGAAGTCGATGCCCGGCGTGACATAAGCGACCTGGTCGTTGCGGACGATGGCCGTGGCAATGCCCAGCTCCTCCAGGACCTGGCAGTCTTCACGCATATCCTTGACCTTTAACGGCCCGGGCGTTCGGCTTTGACGCGCAGGGAACTGACCGTATATTGGATGGACAGGGCCGGCCCTTTTTCCGGCCACAACGTCGTCAAGTCATTGTGAGGCGAAGAGAAACGGAGACCCGAGATGAGCAGGAAACCCAAGACCGTCAAGATGGCGATGGGAACAAAGACCATCGTGAAATTGGCAACGAGCAGGCGGTGCCGCAGTGAAATGTCACGTATACGCAGCATAAGCAGGACATCCTTTCATAGTGATAGTTTTATTATAGAGTGATTCGTGCTAGTGGCTAGTAGTTCGTGGCTCGTGGTTAAATTTAAAACCATCCGCTAACCACTAACTGCTAGCCCCCTAACCACTTAAAAGGGCTTGTCGCACGTGCGACAAGCCCTTTTGAAAGGAGGCCTATTCTTCTATTTCTGTATGGATGACGGAGCCGTTGGTGGCGTCTACTAAGATGTCGTAGCGGACGGAACCCGATGTGACGCGGACTTTATACATGGGGTGGAAAGCGCGTTGCGGCATAGCGCCCTGCGGCGCTGGCCTTTCATGTCAGGCTGGCCCTGGGGCGGTGCCATGGGGGGGACGCCTTGTGTATCGGCCTGGCCATTCGGAGCGGCTTTGGCCGTAGCCCCGGCAGCGGCATCGGTTTTTTCTTCACCCGGACGGCCGGGCTTCATGCCTTCCGGTCCCTGTGGGCGTCCTGCTTCATGGTCTTTGCGGTCTCTCTCTTTTACTTTGTCTTTTCGGTCGCCTTTGCGGCCGTCTTTAGGACCGTGCTTGGCGCTATTCATATCGAAGAGGGCCACTTCTTTGAAATCCAGGTCGCTTTCGTCCTTGCCGATGGCCTGGGCTGCGGCGGCACAGGCTTGGTCTTCGCTGATGAGGGAGACGTTGCGTTGTTCGGCCTGGGCTTTGGTCATCTGGGCCATGGCTTCGACCCGTTCGGCGTGACGGGCTGTGTGCTGGCGGTACAGGTAGTAGTGGCCGCCTGCCGTCGCCAGTACGCAGACGACGCAGAAAGCAGCGGCGATTTTGGCATTGCGGGCCGTGCAGACTTTATGTTTGATCGAAATGAGTGTATCTTGCCATTTTTCCTGGGTCATGATAAATTCCTCCTGTCTTCAATCACTGATTCTTGACTACGAAGACAGTATAAGGGATAAATCTAAAATCGAGCTAAACCAGGCCGTAAGAATTACATAAATGTTGTATAATGAGTTTGTAGGCTGTAGGGGCGCCCATGTGGGGCGCCGCCGAGTCCGCCATGTTTTATATAATAGAGAGTGAGGTATCGATCATGAACGATGAACGTTTGAAATTGACTCAAATGGCGTCCTGCTCCGGTTGAGGCGCTAAGTTAGGGCCAGGGACACTGGCTCAATTGTTGGACGGGCTTCCAACACATAAAGATGACCGCCTCCTCGTTGGCTATGATAAGAGCGACGACGCGTCGGTCTACCAGGTGAGCGATGATCTGGCTGTCGTCCAAACGGTCGATTTCTTTCCGCCTATCGTCGACGATCCTTATTTATTCGGTCAGATTGCAGCGGCCAATGCCCTGAGCGACGTCTACGCCATGGGGGCCGAGGCGAAACTGGCCATGAACATCATGTGCGTCAATTTGTCCATGGGCCGCGAAGCCATCCGGGCTATCCTCGAAGGGGGATACCAAAAGGCCTATGAAGGCGGGGTCATCATCACCGGCGGCCATACCATCGAAGATAAGGAGCCGAAGTACGGCCTGTCCGTGACCGGTTTCGTTCATCCGCAGAAATTATTGCGCAATTCGTCGGCCCGGCCTGGCGACGTCCTCATCCTGACCAAGCCTTAGGCGTGGGTATCTTGATGACAGCTGCCCAGGGCGATTTCGTCGAAGCGCCGCTCCTGCAGCAGCTCTATGACCAGATGGCCCAGCTCAATAAGACGGCCCGGGACATCATGGTCCGCTATGACGTCCACAGCTGTACCGATGTGACCGGCTTCGGCCTGCTCGGCCATGCCTGCGAGATGGCCGATGGCAGCGGCACGACGATCCATTTTCAGAAAGATGCCATTCCCTACCATAAAGAAGCCTTGGCGATGGCCGCCATGGGCCTGATCCCGGCCGGGCTTATCGCAATCGAGATTTTGCGGCGGGACGCGTCAAGGCAGAGGATATGGACAAGCGTTTCATGGACGTCCTCTATGACCCGCAGACTTCAGGCGGCCTGCTCATTTCCGTCGCTGAAAAGGACGCACCGGCCCTGGAAAAAGCCTTGAACGGTGCCATTCCCTGTGCGGCCGTCGTCGGCTGCGTGACGGAACGGGACAAATGGGCCATCGTCATTGAATAAAACTTATAAAAACGGCTACCTTCGACGCCATAGATAGTGTATAATAAAACTGGTGAGTTTTTTACCGTACTCATGTCAACTACAAAGGAGAGATCAACTGTGATTGAACGCTATACGAAACCGGAAATGGGTCATATTTGGACAGAACACAATGAATGGGATACGATGAAACAGGTCGAAATCCTGGCCAGTGAAGCACAGGCCGAACTGGGCAACATCCCCAAGGAAGCGGCTAAAGAAATTCGCGAAAAAGCTGCTTTTTCTGTCGACCGTATCCATGAAATCGAAGCGGAAACACACCATGACATTGCGGCTTTCGTCTCGACGCTTTCGGAAAACATCGGTGAAGCCGGCAAATATGTACACCTCGGCCTGACTTCGACAGACGTCAAAGATACGGCTCTTGGCTACATGCTCAAACAGGCTTCGGATATACTCATCAAGGACTTGGAAAACTTCCATGCCGTATTGCGCCGCCGTGCTGTTGAATTTAAGTACACGCCGTGCATCGGCCGTACTCATGGCATCCACGCCGAAGCCACGACGTTCGGCCTCAAGCTGTGCAACTGGATGGCTGAAATCGAACGCGACATCGACCGCATGAAACATGCTAAGGAAACGATTTCCGTCGGCAAGATTTCCGGTGCTGTCGGTACCTATGCCGACATTGATCCCTTTGTTGAAAAATATGTCTGCGAACACCTCGGCATCGCTCCTTCGCCGATTTCGTCCCAGACCTTGCAGCGTGACCGCCATGCCGAATACGTAACGACCCTGGCTGTCATCGCCAGCTCCATCGATAAAATGGCTACGGAAATCCGTCATCTCCAGCGCACGGAAGTCCGCGAAGCCGAAGAATATTTCAGCCCCAAGCAGAAAGGTTCTTCCATCATGCCTCACAAACGTAATCCTATCACTTGTGAACGCATGTGTGGCTTAGCCCGCGTCATCCGCGGCAATGCCAGGCAGCTCTGGAAGACGTCGCCTCTGGCACGAACGCGATATTTCCCATTCGTCTGTCGAACGCGTCATCCTGCCGGACAGCACGATCGCCCTGGATTACATGCTCCAGACCTTCACCCGCGTCATCGACAAGCTCCTGGTCTATCCGGACAAGATGATGAAAGACCTCAACCTCACAGGCGGCCTCATCTACAGCCCGATCATCCTCAACACACTCGTTGAAAAGGGCGCTGTCCGCGAACAGGCTTACCGCTGGGTACAGCGCAATGCCATGAAACGCTGGCTCGAAGGGGAAGACTTTCTGGAAAACCTGAAGAAAGACGAAGACGTCACGAAATACATGACGGCAGAAGAAATCGAAGGCTGCTTCGATGTCAAGAAGATGCTCAGCCACGTCGACACCATCTTCGCACGTTTCGGAATTTAAGTAAATGTTTGACGTTTGAAGTTTGACGTCGCATCAAACATCAAACATTCAACATCAAACTCATGAAGAGCTGTTGCATCCTATGTGACGGCTCTTTTTTATTGATAATAACCCCAAAAGGAGGTGCCCTTATGTATTATTTCGATAATGCGGCGACGACGGCACAGAAGCCGGATTGTGTTGCCAAGGCTGTTTACCAGGTTCTGTCTTCAGGGACTGTCGGCAACCCGTCCCGCGGGGCCCACGGATATGCCTCAAGGCTATGGCCTCGTCTTGCGGGCCAAGGACGACGTGAAGGCCTTGTTTCACTGCGGGCCGGAATACGACGTCGCTTTCACGCACAACTCGACGGCGGCTTTGAACATGGTCCTCAAAGGACTCATCCGCCAGGCGATGGCGTCTTGACGACGTCGTGGGAGCACAATGCCGTCTTGCGGCCGTTGTATCAGCTGGAAAAAGAAGGCGTATCCCTGGCTTTCATCGGCAGCGACCAGCCAGCGGGGCCTTGCAGTACGATACGATGGAAGCCCTGCTGACGCCGCAGACCAAATGGTTCGTCTGCAACCACGCTTCCAATGTCACCGGCAATGTCCTCGATTTGCCCCGCATCAAGCCTTTTGCCGGCGCCACCATCTGGGACTCATCGTCGATGTGTCCCAGACGGCCGGTGCCATTGACGTCGACTTGTCCGACGGCATCGTGACGGCGGCCTGTTTACGGGCCACAAGTCGCTGTATGGTCCCGGCGGG
>ENA-OQEN01001139-OQEN01001139.1-human-gut-metagenome-genome-assembly--contig:-NODE-1139-length-10171-cov-1.971625_pt1 | contig 10171 bp, 11 predicted proteins | sample MGYA00242791_ERZ504627 | MGnify/ENA primary metagenome ERZ504627 (study PRJEB26092, sample SAMD00036316) | human gut metagenome | host: Homo sapiens | study: EMG produced TPA metagenomics assembly of...
GACATGACGCTCGCCGATGCTTCAGACTGGCTTCTGCGCTTAATATCCCAAACTTGGTGTTTTAACCTTCGTTCCTGACCGGACAGCCTTGCGTCTCAGGGTAAGATAATTGAAGAGATAATTCCTGCAGAAGCTCCAGCTATGTTAGAAGGTTCTGGACTGCGTCTTTTAATGACCTATTCAAACGGCCTGCGTCATCCGTTAATCAAAAGTAAACCTATTACGCGTGTTGAAGATATAAAAGGGTTAAAATAAGAACGCCTGAAACAAAGCTGTACGTAGATATTTGGAATTGCTTGGGCGCTAATACAGTTACGTCCGCTTGGAGCGAGGCATATACGATCCTTCAGCAGGGAGTTGCGGACGCCGTTGAAGCTGACGACGTCGGCCTTGTAAGTATGAATTTGCAGGAAGTAGGCCGTTATATGTCTAAACTTGGCTATCTGCCCCAAGCATATATGGTCTTAATTAACGAGGCTAAGTGGGATTCGATCCCTGAAGATTTACAGAAAATAATTACAGAATGTGCGCTTGAAAACCAGAAACAGCAGATCGCTGACAGAGGCGCAATGGGTGCGGAAGCAGAGAAAACGATTGCAGCGGCAGGCGTAACGATTAATGAAATTACGCCGGAAGAACGCGAAACGTATGAGGCTGCATGCCAGTCTATATACGATGAATATAGTAATACTTACGGATTGGGTGATTTAATAAAGAAAATGGAAGCCATAAAGTAGAGTTTTTATTGTAATAAACCTAAGGAGATGCGTGCTGGATAAGGTGCGCATCTCCCGTTTAGGAATAGACCGTAGTAATATCGAGAAAAGGAGGAAAATTTTTGAAAACTCTACTAAAAATCGATCATTACATAGAGTGCTTGCAGACATATGTATGTATGGCTCTATTTACTGTGATCTTGATTTTAGGCGGTGTCCAGGTTTTTGGACGTTTTATCTTTCATTCCGCCCCTGCGTGGACAGAGGAAGCAATGCGCTTCTGCTGTATATACCTTACTTTTATAGGTTCTGCATTAACCATAAGGGTAGATGGACACGTGTCGGTGGATATACTAATCAGCTTCTTGAAAGATAATAAGCTTCGTGCTTGGCTGTTCATTATTGGACGTGTGCTTTGTGTGATATTCCTTATTATGTTCTTCCCCGCGGCAATCGAACTGGTTTCGAGAAGCGGTAAATCGCTTGGGGCTGCGATCCGCATTCCATATTCATACATTTATGCCGCAGTGCCCGTCGGTATAGCAATGATGCTTTGCTCCTATGCCAGTGCTATTCCTAAATTGGCGAAAGAATATGAAAAAGGAGAAAAATAAATGGTTATCATTGCTCTGATTACTTTATTAATTTTCTTAGTTCTTGGTGTGCCATGCTGTTTCGCCATAGGCTTATCTGGGCTCATAGCGATAATCTTTGGAAGCGACATTCCTACATTTATGGCTGTACAGCAAGCTATTCGCGGTATGAATTCATTCTCACTTATGGCGGGGCCGTTTTTTATACTGGCCGGTGAGATTCTTGGGGCTGCTCATCTTTCAAAACGCATATTGAGTTTTTGCCGTGCCTGCATAGCATCCGTGCGCGGAGGTATGGGGATGGTATCGGTTCTGGCAAATATGATTTTTGCAGGCATCTCAGGCTCCGGTGCGGCAACGATGACGGCTGTTGGTACACTGACGGTACCGGAACTTAAAAGAGCAGGCTATCAACGTTCTTTCATTGCTGCGCTGATAGCTGGTTCTGGCGCCTTAGGACTATAATACCGCCTAGTACTAACATGATAGTATTTGCTTCCTTAACGGGATTCTCCATAGGTAAACTTTTCCTTGGCGGATTAATTCCTGGCGTGATTATAGGCGTGTGTTTGATGATAATGTGCTATTGGTATGCTAAAAAACATAACGTCGATGCCGGTACAGACAAATTCAATCTACATGAAGTATGGAGAACATTCAGAGAAGCTTTCTTTGCCTTGATTACACCGTTAATCATTCTTGGCGGTGTTATATCTGGGATCTTTACCGCTACAGAATCAGGCATAATCGCTTGCATATATGGTTTGATCTGTGGATTCTTCATATATAGAACTTTAAAACCGAGCGACTTGGTCGGTATTTTCAAGAGAGCATCTGCATCGTCAGCTATGCTTATGATGCTTATGGGAATATCTAATATATATTCGTACATTTTTGCTCGTGAAAATATGGCTGGAACGATAAAAACATTCATGCTGTCCCTTTCGAATGACCCGGCAGTTGTAGTGTTCATTATAATCGTTGTCATGCTTATAATAGGCTGCTTTATGGAAACATTGGCAGCAACAGCGGTTATCCTTCCTATCGTTTATCCGATCATTACAGGATTGGGAGTAGACCCGCTTTTGTTTGGTGTAATCTTCTCTGTCGCTACCGTCGTCGGAGGACTGACGCCTCCTGTGGGACTATACCTTTTCCTGTCTATGAGTATAGCAGAGGCGCCGTTCAAAGAGGCGGTGCGTTACGCTGGGCATGTCGTAGCAATTATTTTGGTGGTAATGCTGCTTATGTGGTTCTTCCCGCCGATAGTCACCTTTGTTCCTAACTGGCTTATGGGAGCTTAGGTAAAAGAGGAGTTTTATACATGAAGCTAACTGTAGAAACGATACGCGTAAAAGATATGCGCTTTGGCGAAGAGACCTGCCTCAGGGACGGAGTCCTCTTCGTGAATAAGGAAGACATTCTCGCCTTCGCGCAGCACGAGACGTGCTTTGAAACGCTGAAAATCGACATAACATATCCCGGCGATTCTACGCGTATCATCAACGTCGTGGACGTCGTGCAGCCGCGCTGCAAGGTCTCCGACAATATCGACTGGCCCGGCGTGCTGACGGACGACTACGAGATAGCCGGAAGCGGCGTGACGCGCGCCGTCGAGGGCGCGGGAATAGTCCTCTGCCAGAACGACACCTACTGGTCGAGAAAATGGGGCTCGTTCGACATGAGCGGGGAGTGCGCCGCGATAAACCCATACGCGAAGATGCCGGAGCTCGTCATCGAGCCGATGGCCCCCGAGGACGCGGATTTCCGCGAGTACCGCGAGGCGCTGCGCAGGATAGGCTTCAAGACCAGCGTCCTGCTGGCGCGCGTCACGCTCGGACAGGCCGCCGATTCGTCGGAGACCTTCGACAACGAGACGCAGTATCCCGACCTTCCGAGCATCGCATATTCGTACCAGATATATTCGAAGCAGTACGACACGCAGAACTACCGCGAGCCGATGCTCTACGGCAACGCCGTGCCCGACACCTTCCCGCTCGTCATGCAGCCTACAGAAGTGCTCGACGGCGCATATCGCCCTGCGGCGGCTTCCGCTGCGTGACGACCTACGAGATTCAGAACCATCCAGTCATCGTGGAGCTCATGCGCCGCCACGGGAAGGATTTGAACTTCGCCGGCGTTCTGATAACGGTCACGTCGGTCGAGGCGAAGCACAGAAACCTCGTCTCGAAGATGGCGGCGAGCCTTCTGAAAAACGTCCTGCACGCCGACGGAGTCATCGTCACGAAGGCGTCGGCGGAGCCTCGACGCTCTGCGTCGGCGCGATAGCGAGCGAGGCGGAAAAGCTCGGCATCAAGGCCGTTCCGATAATCCAGATACTGAACGGCAAGAGCAACCTCGAAGTCGAATGCATGATAAGCGAGCCGAACGTCGATTCGATAGTCTGCTCCGGGACCTACTATCACAACTTCACGCTCCCGCCGGTCAAGACGCTTCTCGGCGGCCCGCAGGACGCGCTTTACCTGAGCGGCGACGACGGCGTAATCGGAGGGCACAAGATAGCCACCGGCGACCCGGCGATAGGGCAGGTACGCTCGACCTACATGAAGCAGGTCGGCCTCATGAGCCAGGTCGGTTACTCATACGGCAAGGCCGTGGATTATTAAAGGATGTGCAGCGTTATGGAACAGAAAAAATGGCGGGTCGTCTGCTATATAAACCAGTTCTTCGGCCAGATCGGCGGAGAGGAGATGGCCCACGTCGGCTTTTCCGTAAAGCATGAGGCCGTAGGCCCGGCCAAGCTCTTTCAGAATCTTTTGAAGGACAGCTGCGAGGTAGTCGCGACGGTGATATGCGGCGACAACTACTTCGCCGACGACACGGCGCGCTCGACCGCCGAGGGGCTCGCCATAGTACGCGAGCTGAAGCCCGACCTCTTCATCGCGGGACCGGCCTTCAACGCGGGACGCTACGGCATCAGCTGCGGCAATATGGCCTCCGCCGTCGCGCGCGAGCTGCATATACCGACAGTAACGGGGATGTACCCCGAGAACCCGGCCGTCGACCTTTTCAGGAAAGACACCTACATCGTCAAGACCGGCATAATGTCGTCGCAGCTCCGCAACGTCGCGCCGGTCATGGCGAGCATAGGCCTGCGGCTGCTTACCGGCGGACGCATCGGAAGCGCCGCCTCCGAGGGCTACATCATCCGCGACATAATACTCAACGAGGAACAGCCGCAGAACGCCGCGCAGCGCGCCATCGACATGGTGATGAAGAAAATCAAGGGCGAGCCCTTTGAAAGCGAGCTGCTGCCGCCGAAGTTCGACATCGTCGAGCCCGCGCCGCCCGTCGCCGACATTACGAAGGCGAAGCTCGCGCTCGTCTCCGACGGAGGGCTTATCCCAGAGAGCAACCCCGACAAGCTGAAGCCGAACGGAAGCACCACGTGGGGACATTACGACTGGGACAAGCTCATAGCGGAGCCGCACTTCGTAATACACAGCGGCTACGATGGCACGTGGGTGCTTGAAAATCCATATCGACTCTTTCCGGTAGACGTGCTGCGCGAAGCAGTCGCCGAGGGCAGGCTCGGAGAGCTTGAGCCGAAGTCTACGTCGTCACCGGAAACTGCGCCTCCGTCGCGGCTTCCAAGGAAAAGGGCCGCCAGATAGCGCAGGCCCTGATCGCGAAGGGCGTCGAGGCCGTAATACTGACCTCCACCTGAGGCACTAGCACTCGTTGCGGGTCAACGATTGTAAAAGAAATCGAACGCGTAGGCATCCCAGTCACCCAGATATGCGCCGTAGTGGACATAGCGAGCTCCGTCGGGGCGTCGCGCATCCTCCGCGGATTTGCGATAACCTGTCCCGTCGGCAACCCGAACCTCAGCGAAGAGGACGAAAAGACCTGCCGCCGCCGCTACGTCGACAAGGCCCTGGAAATGCTTGCGGAGCCCGGCGTCAGAGGGAAGGTCACGGACCTCATCTAACGGCGCGTATTTCACGGCGCGGCAGACTAAATTAGGTTTGCTCCTGAGCCGCCGGATAGTAAAATAGATAAAACCCGACCAACAGGAGCGAACTATATGAACGAAGATATATCAAGCAAGGCGTTTTACAGCCGTATACAGGAAAAACTGGAATCTCTCTCCAAGATGGAGCGCAAGACTGCGGAGTGCATGGCGGAAAACCAGGACAAGCTGATCTACGCCTCCATCACGGAGCTGGCCGAACTCGCGGGAACCAGCGAAGCCACGGTGACGCGGGTCTGCACGAAGCTCGGCTACTCCGGATTCCAGGCGCTGAAGGTCAGCGTAGCGCGCGAGCTGGTGAGCCAGCAGGAAAAGATACACGAAGACCTCAAGGCCGACTCGCCGCCCGAAATGATAATCGACAAGATATTTTCGAGCGCGATACACACGCTGACCATGACGCGCAAAGCGCTCGACGGCAAGGCGGTCGCGGGCAGCATCGATGCGCTCTGCCGCGCGCGGCGCATCGTCGTCATAGGAAACGGCAACTCCGGCGCGATAGCGCTCGACGCGCAGCATAAATTCCTGCGCATCGGGCTGAACGTCAGCGCCTACACTGACGACCACATGCAGATGATAGCCGTCGTCTCCATGACGAAGGACGACGTGCTGATAGCGATATCGCATTCGGGCAGCTCGCGCGACGTGGCCGAGGCGATGCAGGTCGCGAAGGAAAACGGAGCCACAGTAATATCGATTACGAACAACGGCATCTCTCCTGTCTCGAAGCTCGCCGACATACGGCTCTACACATACTCGCAGGAGACGAAGTACAGAACCTACGCGATATCGTCGCGCATGGCCGAGCTGACCATCATCGACACGCTCTACACCGGCGTATCGCTGCGCCTCGGCGACAAGGCCATACAAAATTTCGAAGCTCTGGAGAAGGCGCTCGTCGTCAAAAAATATTAGAACTGTGCCGTTTTTTCGAAGGCGGCGCTTTCTCCCCGGCGAAAATATATTGGGGGAATAACAGTGACAGAAAAGCTTTTCGGCGTTGATTTCGGAACGGGCGGCTGCAAAGCACCGTAATCGACAAGGAAGGAAACATCTGCGCCTCCGCCTTTGAAGAATATCCTTCCGAACACAAACACCCCGGATGGTCCGAGCAGGACCCATCCCTATGGATAGACGCCTTTGTAAAAACAGTAAAATCCTGCCGCGAGCAGATGAAGGACGGCTTCGACGGCCTGCTTGCGCTCGCCGTAACGGCCTCCACGCACAACGCCGTCCTCATGGACGAGGCGGGCAAGGTCATCCGCCCGTGCATAATGTGGAACGACCAGAGAAGCGGCGACCAGTGCAATCGCCTTAAAGCCGAATACGGAAGCGAGATATTCCGCATAGGCATGCAGATGCCGACGCGACCTGGACGCTTCCGCAGCTGCTCTGGGTCAGGGAGCACGAGCCGGAAAGCTACGCGAAGGTCCGCCGCCTCATGTTCACCAAGGACTACGTGCGCTCGTGGGTGACGGGAGATTTCTGCACCGACGTAGTCGACGCGCAGGGAAGCCTGCTCTACGACGCGCGTAAAAACGTCTGGTCGCCCGAGCTATGCGGCATGATTGGACTGCCGCTATCGGTCCTCCCCGAAATCCGCGGCACGAAGGAAATCGTCGGCAAGGTCCGCGCGGAAGTCGCCGCGCTCACCGGCCTGCCCGAAGGCCTCCCCGTCATAGCCGGATGCTCCGACACGGCGGCCGAGGACTTCAGCGCGGGAGCCGTCAACGCGGGACAGATAATCGTAAAGCTCGCGACCGCCGGCAACGTCAACCTCATCACCGACAACGCGGTGCCGCACGAAAAATCCTTCACCTATCCCTATTCGGTAGAGGGCAAATGGTACACCGTGACCGCGACCAACAGCTGCGCCTCCGCCTACAGATGGATGCGCGACGCCCTCTATCCCGCGGAAAAGGAGCTCTGCGAGGCGAAGGGCGAGGACGTCTACATGCTCATGGACGAGCAGGCGTCGAAGGCGGAGCTCGGAGCGCGCGGCCTGATATTCCATCCGTACCTGCTCGGCGAGCGCTGCCCGTACTTCAACCCGAACGCGCGCGGCGACTTCTTCGGCGTCAGCATGGTACACAACAAGGGAGATTTTGCCAGAGCGCTGCTTGAAGGCGTCGCCTTCAGCCTCTATGACTGCCTCCAGGTACTGAAGAACTTCACCGACAACATGGAAGACATCGTCATAATAGGCGGCGGCGCGAAGAGCCCGCTCTGGAGCCAGATCGTCAGCGACGTCTTCGGCCTCGAGGTGAAGATGCCGGAGCATGCGGAATCCTCGTTCGGCGGCGCGCTCCTCGCCGGGGTCGGCGTCGGAGCCTTCGATAACGAAATGGAAGCCGCGCGCAAGTGCATCAGAATGAAGCGCACCTACAAGCCCGATCCGGAAAACCACGCGAAATATGAAAAAATCTTCGCGATATACAGAGAAATAGTCGAAGCCTCCGCGCCGATATGGGAGAAGCTCGCCCGCATAGCGAACGACTAATTCGACAGCCAAAGATTATTTTCCAATAAACGCAGCGCCGCGCCTCCGTTTTACGGACGGCGCGGCGTTTTATATGTTCATCTCCGCAAGCTGGTAGCGGTGTTAAATAGAGGTTAAAATAAAAAATCAAGGGTTTTCGGAAGAACCGAAAACCCTTGCTAAATCTGGTCGGGGCGAGAAGATTCGAACTTCCGACCTCTTGGTCCCGAACCAAGCGCGCTAACCAGACTGCGCTACGCCCCGAAAACTTTATAAAAGCCTCTCATCTCTGAGAGGCTGTATTTGCTGGTGGCGCTAACTGGACTTGAACCAGTGACCTGTCGGGTATGAACCGAATGCTCTAGCCAACTGAGCTACAGCGCCATAATTTGGTTGCGGGGATAGGATTTGAACCTATGACCTTCGGGTTATGAGCCCGACGAGCTTCCGAACTGCTCCACCCCGCGATACCAGGTGGTTGGTGCCGAGAGCGGGATTCGAACCCGCACGAGCTTGCGCCCGCAGGATTTTAAGTCCCGTGCGTCTACCATTCCGCCACCCCGGCCAACGGAGAGTATTATACCAACTTTTGATTTCTAGTCAATAGCTAAGAAAATATTTTCCGCCTCGTTTGTAATCTCGCGCCGCTGTTTTGCTATAATAGTCTGCGGCGCGTCCGCGGCGGGTTTTTCGCGGCGCTCCGGTGCAGTTTTCGCGCGAAAGGTGAGCGTATGAATTTATTGTATTTATTCAAGCGATGCCTCTGCCGGTGATGGCTCTCTCTCTGCCGCTCGCGGGCGTCGTTTTCATGGCGGCAGCCATGCTTTACAGCCGTTTTCTCGCCGGGCCGCTCGGACGCAGGCCCGGCATGCCGAAGATATGGTACAAGCTTCCGTTCCTGATTATCCTCGTCGCCGAGCTCGTGCTTTCTTACCGCGTGTGGGCGGCGTCGAGCTCTCTCCGTCGCCGTTTTATTTTCTTTCGGGCGGCGGCTGGAGCGCGGCCGTCTCCGGCGAGGATTTGAAGAACGCGCAGGCTTTGCTGAAGGTCGATGCCTTCGGCGCGGTTTCCGCGATGTTGATGAGCTTCGTCGCGCTCGTCGCGGGGCTGCGCGCGCTCTCCGACAAGCGGAATCTCATAACGCCGCGCAAGGCCGCCTTCTTCCTTCTGACATGCGCGGGGATTCAGGGTATGTTCTATTCGAGCGGGCTCGCCGTGCTCTTCGTCTTTATGATGATGACCCAGGCTGGTGTGACGGGGCTTTACAGCAATTTCGCGGTCGGGGAGAAGTGCCCCGGCGGCAAGCACGTGCTTTATTACGTTTCGCGCGTCGTGCTGCTCGCGATGTTCCTCGCGGGCGCGGTGATGCTGCGGCTGGAATACGGCACCGACAATATCACGACGCTGGCCTCGCTGATAAAGGGCACGCCGTCGTCGCTCGCCGCTTTCGTGCTGATGACGGTGCCGCTGCTCTATATATTCTTCAAGCCGTCGCCGCATCTTTCGGACGCTTCGAAGATGTGCTTCTTCGGCATCAGGACGCAGGCTTCTCTTTTCGCGGCCTTCCGCGTCATTTTCTCGCTCTACGGGCCGCTCGACGGCCTCAGAAAGTTCCTGCGCTGCTCGTCATGCTGGGCTTCGCGTCGATGATAATGGCGGTAGTCTTCCAGAGCGGCGGCAAGTCGCCGGTGCATTTCATGGATTCCATGATTATGTATATTAAGGGCATGGTCATCGTCACGATGGGCATCGCGGTGAGCGGCACTTTCGGCGCGGAGCGCGCGGCGCTCTACGGAGTGAGCGCGCTTGAGTCGATGATAGGGCTCTGGCTGATCTTCCTGCCAGTGGCCGCGGCTCTCTCCGTCGTCACGGTCTATCTCAAGCAGGAGTACGAGGGCTGCGAGCTGTGGCAGGAGGGAATGATGGCGGAGCGCGCGCCGCTCTCTCTGCTGACGCTCTTCATCGTGGTCGCGGCGCTCGCAGGGCTGCCGCCCTTTATCGGCTACAGCTCGAAGCAGCTTCTCTTCCGCTCGGCGAATTTCCTCAGCCCGTTCGTCGTGGTCGTGCTGTTCCTATTTACTGTGCTCATGCTGATGATAGGGCTGCGCTTCCTCGCGTCGCTCGCGCTCAACCGCAGGCCGCAGAAGCATGAATTCCATTTCTCGGGAGAATCGACGGTCGCTTTCCCGCTTATCCTGCTTATGCTGCTCTTCGCGGCTTCGTCCGCCGCGCCTGGGTATGTCTTTGAAAAGATGGTCTCTCCCGCCGTGGCCGCGCTGATAAACAGGACGGCGCTCGCTGGGGCCGCCGCGCCAGGCGTCGCGGACCATGTCGTGATGCCGCGCATATCCACGGGGTTCTTTACCTGGGACGTTTATAAATGGCTGTT
>ENA-OQEN01001141-OQEN01001141.1-human-gut-metagenome-genome-assembly--contig:-NODE-1141-length-10154-cov-1.866660_pt1 | contig 10154 bp, 12 predicted proteins | sample MGYA00242791_ERZ504627 | MGnify/ENA primary metagenome ERZ504627 (study PRJEB26092, sample SAMD00036316) | human gut metagenome | host: Homo sapiens | study: EMG produced TPA metagenomics assembly of...
CGAGATCGATAGTAGGAACGTAGAAACGCTCTTCAAGCTCGGCTTTGTTGCGCGAGATGATGCGCGCGTAATGATCGCCGCAACCCACGAGGAACGGCACCTTGCCAGCAGCGATAATGCTATCGCCCACCTCGGCCAAGGTGCGCAGGAACACATCCTCGGTATCGAAGTGCTCCACCACGCGGTAGTCGACGAAACGCGAACGCGCAACAGACTTGATGTCGGCGGAACCGATCATGAGCGGGCGCACGCCGTACGCCTCGTGAAAGCAGCGAATATACGCGTATCCGCAGAAGTCAGCCCCTACGATGACAGGCTGGAGCACGCGCGCAGATCGCGCTCATCGGGCGGACAAGGTCTCATGCAATCACACCTCTCGACGGCAGGATTGGTAATCGGATGAATCGCGCAGCGGCAACACATGCAGCTGCTAGTATATCGATGATACGCATCTGCCCTTCGAATGGAGCAATCCGCATGGAAAAACAGATTCTCGGTGTCATTGGCGGCATGGGACCCGAGGCAACGGAATACTTCTACGAGCAGGTGATTGAGCACACGCAGGCGTCGTGCGACCAAGATCACTCGATATGGTCATCCTGTCTGCCGCCTCCATGCCCGACCGCACGCGCGCGATCCAGACCGGGGACGCCCGCTCGCTGCTCACGACGATGCGCTCGTGCGTGCAGCTGCTCGAACAGGCGGGGTGCGCCCACATCGCCATCCCCTGCAACACCTCCCACTACTTCGCCGACCGGCTCCAGGGGGAGATCTCCATCCCCCTCATCCACATGCCCAGGGAGACCCGTGGGGCGTGCTGGCGGCGGCGGGCCAGAAAAAGGTGGGCATCCTGGCCACGACGGCACCGTCCAGACCGGCATCTACCAGAAGGAGTGCGCGCCCGGGGGATTGAGGCCGCCGCGCCTCCGCCCGAGGTGCAGAAGCTGGTCATGAGCATCATCTACGACGAGATTAAGCGCGGGGAGAAGCTCCCGGGAGAAGTTCGCCGTCATCGACAAGTGGCTGCGCGCCGCCGGGTGCGGCGGGGCCATCTGGCCTGTACCGAGCTGTCCGTCTACCGCACCTACCACGGCCTGCCCGACTACTACCTGGACGCCATGGACGTGCTGGCGGAGAAGTGCATCACCGCCTGCGGCTACAAGCTGCGGATGGTGTAGCGGCTTTACGGACACTGGGCCGACGCGCCAGGTAGAGCCCGCCCGGAAGGCGGCCAGAAAGATTGCCTCCTGCTCCATATCCCTTGCAATTTCGGACATGTACTGGTAAGATTCCAGTTGTACTGCCTGTTTTGGCGGGAGGGCCTGCATCAAGGCGCCGTACTGGGCCGACGCGCGAGTGCGGTTTTCCTCATATTCCGGGTCGTCGGTCTCCAGATGCTCCAGAATGTAGTTGTAGATATGGAGTAAAAAGTCGTTCATTTCTGTACCCCCTTAGAATGTCCCGTTTGGTCCTATATCATTATAATTGTCCCAATCGGTCCTGTCAAGAGAAAGGAGCTGTCCTGTGTCAATTTTATCGGAAAGAATCCTTTCTCTGCGGAAAGAACGCGGCCTGAAACAAGAAGAAGTGGCTGACCAGACGGGGATCGGCTACCGTTCCTATCGCCGGTATGAGGCCGGGGAACGGGAACCCAACGCCTCCACCATTGTCATCCTGGCCGACTACTTCAACGTCTCCGCCGACTACCTGCTGGGGCTGACCGACATTGACCCCTCGGACGAAGCCCGCAAACAGCGCCAGCGCCTGACCGAAGAAGAACAGAACGAGATGCACCGCTACGAAGAATATCTGTTGTGGAAACGCAAAAAATAAGCCGCCCAGCGAGACCGTAAGGTCGCTGGGCGGCTGTTTTGTATATAAACTAGTTGTCTTCTCGAATTTCTTTCAAAATGTCCTCTGTTCGTTTTATTCCCATTTTACTAAAGTCAGATTTCAAACTATTATAGCATTTTTCAAGTTTTTCTTTATCATGTAGATATAACAAGGTCATAACATTATAACAAACCATTTTTTTGGTTTTTGACATATTATCAACAGGGAACGAATTTCTTTGATACAAGGGATCAATTTCTTCATCAATATAGCGATGCATCTCTAGCGTTCCTGTATACCAGTCCTTAAGCCAGTACGAATACTCATATGCAATTTCTTCATCTAGACTATCCCCAAGTTTCTCGATGTATGTTCTTATAATCTCTTTTTTCGTATGTATAAGCACTTCATCATATATATTACGAATTTTTTCTGTTGCGCCATGGAATTCATTGCTATTGTAATAGTCCAATGGACTTCTTTTATCGCTTCTGTTCTCACATAAAAACATGTTTTTAAAACATCTCTGTAATATTCAATAAGTTCGTCATCATCTTTTTCCAACACCTGAAACCAATAATCATATTCCCCTGCCAGCTGCGTCAATTCTACACTATTTGATGCTTCATGTAATTTTGCTTTCCAACTTTGAATGTAAGTTTCTATCTCCTCATCAGTTTTGTAATAATTTGCTTTATCACCGGCTTCCTTGAATTTTTGATAATGTTTTTGAAGGGTTTCTTCACTAAGCATCTTAGAGCTTTTAAAATAGTTATAGATATCATCCAATAATGCGCCACTAGATTGAAGACATACATAGTTTGCAAGTCGGACATTTAAATGATTGCTCAAGATATGCCCATCTTTCCGGTATCTGCTGTTAGTATTTTCTTTCTCTATTGAATCGTTTTTATAGTATAACTTATCTACATCTTCTACAACAACAGCAAAGCAGAGCATCTTTACTTCGTTCATAAATTGTTCGTTTTCTATTTTCAGGCAATACTGTTTCACATCATTATAAAAATTTTGAGCCTTTTGCAATGTTCTCAAATTTTTTGCTTTATGATGCATCAAAAAGACATCAATAAATTCTCCATCTATTCCATACACTCCCCACTTAATCGATGCCGAGTGTTCCGTTACCTCAAAGATACGATCAATAGTTTTTTCTTTATACTTATTGAACGTAGTTCTTTCATTTTCATGAATTTCATTTGAATTGGCAATAAGAATAACCTTAATATAGTTGGACTGCTTTAGTTCCTCAATCACTCCAAAGAGTTCCTCCAAATCCAATCCAGCCTTTCGGCGTTCCAAATCGTCAATGACGATAATTCTGTTCTTTTTAAATTTGCTTGCCGTAACTGCAAACAACTCTCGCTCAGATACCGTTTGTGCAAGTGCACTATTCAAGTTTGCAACTTCTGCGCAGAATTACCGGCGCTTTGGCAAATCCTTTTGCCCTGCTTGCGATTTTCCCTCCATGAGAAGTACGCAATGCCAACTGAAAAAATGCTTCATGGTATATTTTTTTGAACGTCATCCATTCCAAAAAGTGAGATAAAGCACGTTCTGTCCTTCATATCCTCCAGCGCTTTTCTTACCATGTAGACTTACCAATTCCCCAAGCGCCATCAACTAAGATACATTTATAAGATTGCTTATCAATATTCCTGATGATATTTTCAACATAGTCAGCATTCATTAATTCTACCTCACACGAAAAGAAACTACTTTTATATCATTGTTGCCGTATGCTTCTTTAGCCCATCTCACGTTCTGATGTTACGATACTGCTCGTCGATCTCCTTTATGTTATAGTCCATCAGGCCGGGAATCCCCATTTCGCCGCCACATTCGTTGCAGAAAGCAGCCGTGATTTCAAAAGTATACTCCTTTTCCCGGATGGTCCGGTTGATTTTGATTTTCTTCAGGGTGTAGCTCGTTTCTCTGCGGCATTCTGTACAGAAGTCTTCTGGTTTTCCATGGCGGCGCGCTCCCTTCCGGTTTTACGTTCTTTTTTATTATTGTATCCCTACCTTTGTTTTTCGTCAACAATAAAGCGGCTGACTGTCTGTCTCTCGCAGAATCCACCAGCAGGCTCACGATTCTTCAATGCTCCCAGACACAAAAAATCGGCACCCGCTTTTCAGCGGGTGCCGATTTTGTTACCCTATAATGCGCTTGATTTTTTGGCGTAAGTGGCGTAAGTTTGGCGTAAATCCGCTTTTGCGCGCTCCAAAAATCAAGGATTCATGCGTTTTTTAGGCAGCTATTAGTACATGCCGCCCATGTCACCGCCGGCAGGTGCGGCGGGAGCCGGGGGTTCCGCAGGTCAGCCACGAGGCTCTCGGTGGTCAGCACCATCTCAGCGACGGAAGCTGCATTCTCCAGAGCGGAGCGAGTGACCTTGGTCGGGTCCACGATGCCAGCAGCGATCATATCCTCGACAAAGACCTCGTTCTGGGCATCGAAGCCGTAGTTGGGCTTGTTAGCAGAGATGATCTTGTCGATGATGACGCTGCCTCCAGACCGGCGTTCTTGGCGATCTGGCGCAGAGGAGCTCCAGAGCTTCAGCACGATCTTGGCACCGGTGCGCTCGTCGCCTCCAGCGTGTCGCACAGGCGCGCACAGCGGGGATCGCATTGATAGGAGCGGTACCGCCGCCGGCTACAACACCCTCCTGCACAGCTGCCTTGGTAGCGTTCAGTGCATCCTCAATGCGCAGCTTCTTGTCCTTCATCTCGACTTCGGTAGCAGCACCGACCTTGATGACGGCCACGCCGCCGGCCATCTTGGCCAGACGCTCCTGCAGCTTCTCGCGGTCAAAGTCGCTGGTAGCGGCCTCGATCTGGCTGCGGATCTGGGCAATGCGGGCTGCAATGGCGTCCTTATCGCCTGCGCCGCCCACGATGGTGGTGTTCTCCTTGGTCACCTTCACCTGACGGGCATGACCCAGCATCTGGACGGTTGCGTCCTTCAGCTCGTAGCCCAGATCAGAGGAGATCACGGTGCCGCCGGTCAGGGTAGCGATATCCTGCAGCATCTCCTTGCGGCGGTCGCCGAAGCCGGGACCTTAACAGCCACGACATTCAGGGTACCGCGCAGACGGTTGACGATCAGGGTGGACAGAGCCTCGCCCTCGATATCCTCAGCCACGATCAGCAGCTTCATGCCGTTCTGCATCACCTGCTCCAGCAGGGGAACCAGATCCTGAATGACGCTGATCTTCTTATCGGTGATCAGGATAGCAGCGTTGTCCAGATCGGCCACCATCTTATCGGTATCGGTGACCATATAGGGGGTCAGGTAGCCGCGGTCAAACTGCATACCTTCCACGATCTCGTTGTAGGTCTCGGCTGTGGTCTTGTTCTCCTCGATGGTGATAACGCCGTCAGAGGTGACCTTCTCCATAGCCTCGGCGATCAGACGGCCGATCTCGGGGTCGCCGGCAGAGATGGTGCCGACGCGGGCGATATCGTTGCTGTCCTTCACCTTCTGGCTGTGTGCTTGATGGTCTCCACAGCGGTGGTAACAGCCTTGCTCATGCCGCGGCGGATATCCATGGGATTTGCACCGGCGGTAACGTTCTTCATACCCTCGTTGACCATGGCCTGTGCCAGCACGGTAGCGGTGGTGGTGCCATCGCCCGCGGCATCGTTGGTCTTGGTTGCGACCTCACGCACCAACTGTGCGCCCATGTTCTCGAACTCGTCCTTCAGCTCGATCTCCTTTGCGATGGTCACGCCATCGTTGGTGATGACCGGTGCGCCGAACTTCTTGCCCAGCACCACATTGCGGCCCTTGGGGCCGAGGGTGATCTTAACGGTGTTAGCCAGGGTATCAATACCGGCACACAGTGCCTTGCGGGCGTCCTCGCCCTGCTTGATCTGCTTTGCCATAATACATCGCTCCTTTATAATACAAGCTCAATTGAAAAGGGAAAATTCAGTTTCAGTCTTCCACAACAGCCAAAATGTCGCTCTGGCGCACAATGGTGCACTCTTCGCCGTCCACCTTGACTTCGGTGCCGGAGTACTTGCTGGTGAGGACCTTATCGCCGACCTTGACGGTCATCTTGACTTCCTTGCCGTCCACGACACCGCCGGGGCCGACAGCCACTACCTGTGCCACCTGCGGCTTCTCTTTTGCGCTGCCGGTCAGGATCAGGCCGCCCTTGGTGGTCTCCTCAACTTCAACAGTCTTAATGACAACACGGTCTGCAAGAGGAATGATCTTCATAATTCTTGCCCTCCAATTATATTGAATTTATTTGAAACTTTGTTGCGTCCTGCGGGGGCTTCGTGTGTGCTCCGCAGCGGTTTAGCACTCCTTTTCTCTGAGTGCTAATTGTATTGTACTCATCTTGCTCTGAAAAATCAAGGGGTTTTGCAATTTTTCTTTGTTAAGAATTTATGACGCCCAAAAATCGCACCCTACTACGCAAAAAAGCGGTGTGTCCTTGACAGGACGCGCCGCCTTTTTTATACTTATAACGCATTACAAAAACACAGCTGACGCGCTTTGCGGCAGAACGGAGGATACTTTGACAGACAAAAAGCTGATCTCATCTTTGCAGGGGCTGCGGGCAGTCGCATTTCTGAGCGTAGTCCTCTCCCATTGCGGGGCACCGTGCTGGGGCCGTGGGCGATCACGGTATTCGTGGCGCTGTCCGGTTTTCTGATGACCTGCAACTATTACGACCGCCCGCGCACAGCACCGGGACTGCGGTCTGCCATAGCTTTCTCTCTTAAAAAAATACGAAAGCTGTACCCGCTGCACCTTATAATGATGGCTGCCGCGTTGTTATTTGTGCTGAAGGGGCTTCTGGCGCAGCCCTCTGCCCGCGGGGTGCTCTCCTGTGCAGCGCAGCTTGTTGTAAGCATTTTTCTGCTGCAAACATGGATCCCCTCCAGCCGTTTCTGGTTCTGCCTGAACGGAGTGGCGTGGTATCTTTCGGTACAGGCTTTTCTGTATGCCATCTTTCCCCCGCTTCTCGCCGTACTGAAAAAGGCGGATGTCCGCAGGCTGCGCTGCATTGCCGCCGTGATCTTCTGCGCACAGTGCCTTGCGTCCTTTGTTTTCTGGAAAGCCGGGCTCAGCGGAAAGGCGGCCTTTTACCTGACCTATCTGTGCCCTGTGTTCCGGGCGGGAGATTTTACCATCAGCTGCTGCATGGGCTGCCTTTACCACAGCCGCAAACAGGAGAGCGGCCTGCCGGGCGGTGCTTTCTCCCTGCTGGAGCTTGCTGCTGTGCTACTTGCGAGCGGCTGCCTGTTTATCGCCGCCAGGCAGGTGGGGGTTCTGGGCGCGGTGGCCTTCCGGTACAATGTGCTGTTCACTCCCTCTGCGGTGCTGCTGGTCTGGCTGCTTGCCGTGGGTAAGGGAATCATTTCCCGGCTGCTTTCCGCAAAGCCGTTTTTGTGGCTGGCCGGGCTGTCCCCTTACGGTTTTCTGATTCATCAGGTGCTGATCCGGTATATGGAGTGGACTGCGGACAAGTTCAGCTTTACGGTACATCCTGTGGTCTGGACCCTGACCGTATATCTGCTCACGCTCTGCCTGAGCAGCTTTTACAAGGCGCTGGAACGCCGGGTGCGGCAGCGCCATACCCAAACCGGCGCACAACAGTAAAACACAAGGCCGCTGCACGGAACAATGTGCAGCGGCCTTGTTTGGGTCTGATGGTTTATTTCTTTACTTCACAGCCGCTTTTTTGGCGGTAAAGCGCTGGTAGGCGGGCAGCGGCAGCAGCACGCGGCCTGCCAGCGGCTGCACCTGTACCGACACCTGCTTGCAAGGGGCGCACTCGCCATCCACGGTGGCAATGATGGGCCCACGGCCATCTGCTGCCCGCAGACTGACCGATTTTGCGCGGCGGTAGATAAAGTAGGGCTTTGCGGCCTCGGTGAGCTGGCCATTTTTAAAGTGCTGGCCGTTTTTGTACAACATCAGCAGTTTTGCAATGACCCGGCGGCTGACCTTGCGCACGATGAACACATCCAGCCAGCCGTCATCCGGCTGTGCCTCCGGCCCGGCCATAAAACCGCCGCCGTAGGCGCGGCCATTGCACACTGCGCACATCAGACAGTCCACGGTCAGCACCTCGCCGTCAATGACGTACTCCACCCTGCGGCCGATATGCCCGCACAGCTGCTGAACAATGGACAGCGCATAGGCTGCCTCGCCGCCGCACAGCGGGATGCGCCGGAACTTGGGGATGCCGTAGGCACCTGTGCGTCCAGACCGGCGGCGCAGATGGTGGCAGAAAGCCCCAGACTGGTGCGCATCAGGTCGATGGGCACTGTCCCGCCGGCCAACTGGGCGTCCAGATCCAGAAACTCTTCCTTTGTACATAGGTGCGCAGAAAGTCGTTGCCGCTGCCATAGGGCAGGCAGCCCACGGCGGTCTTGTCAAAGCCGTGAGCGCCGGTGAGCGCCTCGTTGAAGGTGCCGTCACCACCGGCGGTAAAAATGTGAAGCTCCACCCCGGCCTTCTGGGCGGCAGCGGCGGCAGCGCGGGACAGCTCCCGGGCATGGCCTGCGTGGGTGGTGACGCGGATGGTGTAGTCCTCCGGGGCAAGCCCGGCACCGGCAGCAGCCGCCGCGATCTGCTGCGGCAGGGTGCGGGTACAGTCGGCCTTTCCGGCTGCGGGGTTCAGAAGAAACAGCGTGTGCATCGGGGTCCTCCCTGTTGTAACTCTATTTCCTCTATAATAGTCGAAAACCGTGCCGGTTGCAAGCGAAAACGCTATTTTGCTATTTTCTTATAGGGTTATGGTCTCATCCTCCCGCAAAACGATGCTGCCATCGGCGGCACAGTCTGCCGTCCAGTGCTGCCCCACGCAGGCCGTCCCGGCGGCAATGCGGTTCGCAAGTGCCTGCTCCACCGCCCTGTCCACCTGACGGCGCAGTTCCCGCGCACCGTAGGCCGATTGCGCCCGGGCAGCCAGTGCCGCCCCCACCTGCGGGGTGTGGCGCAGTCGGTAGCCGCTGCGGGCGGCGCGCTGCTCCAGCTGACAGAGCATTTTTTCTGCAATGGCGCAGAGGTTTTCTTCCGCCAGCGGGCGGAACACGATCACTTCATCCAGCCGCCCAAGCAGCTCCGGCCGAAACCACTTTTTGGCTTCCTCCACAGCCTGTGCGGACTGCTTTTCAAACACGGCTTCTGCCCCGGCAGCAAAACCCAGCGGCGCGTTCTGCCCCGCCAGAAACCGTGCGCCCAAATTTGACGTAAGCAGCACGATGGTATTGCGGAAATCTGCCTTGCGCCCCATGGCATCGGTCAGCTGACCGTCCTCCAAGATCTGCAACAGGATATTCTGGATATCCGGGTGCGCCTTTTCGATCTCGTCAAACAGCACCACGCTGTACGGGCGGCGGCGCACAGCCTCGGTCAGCTGCCCGCCCTCGTCATGGCCGAGGTAGCCCGGCGGCGCACCCAGCAGCCGGGCGGCGGTGTGCTGCTCCTGATACTCCGACATATCAAATTTGAGCAGCGCCTTCTCGCTGCCGAACCAGCTGACCGCAAGCGCCCGCGCCAGTGCGGTCTTGCCCACGCCGGTAGGCCCCAAAAACAGCATAGCACCGATGGGACGTCCCGGCTCTCCCAGACCGGTGCGGCTGCGCCGGATGGCTCCCGCCACGGCAGCCACCGCACGCTGCTGACCGACGATCTCGGCATTCAGGCGGCTTTCCAGCTTGTCCAGACGCTCCCGCTCCTGCTCGCCCACCCGCTGGGCGGGCACGCCGCTGGCGGCTGCCACCACCCGGGCGATATCCTCCGGGGTGAGCACCGGCTGGGTGCGCTGCTCCTTTTCGGCAAGGATGCGTGCCGCCGCGCAGGCTTCGTCCACAAGGTCGATGGCCTTATCCGGCAGACAGCGCCCGGGCAGGTACCGCACCGAAAGCTCCACTGCCGCCTGCAGGGTCTGGGGCGGCAGGCGCACGCCATGATACCGCTCGTAGCGGGGCGCAAGGCCGTTGAGGATCTCCACCGCCTGCGCAGGGGTGGGTTCTTCCACCTGCACCCGGCCAAAGCGGCGCTCCAGCGCGGCGTCCTTCTGGATGTGGGTGCGAAACTCCTGATTGGTAGTCGCGCCGATAAGCTGCAACTCGCCCCGGGCAAGCACCGGTTTTAAGATGCTGGCAGCGTCAATAGCACCCTCGGCGGCACCGGCTCCACGATGGTGTGGAACTCGTCGATGAACAGGATGGCAGTGCGTCCCGCACCAGCTCTTCCAGCAGGTTTTTCAGCCGCTCCTCAAAATCGCCCCGGTATTTGGTGCCCGCCACCAGACTGGCCATATCCAGCGCCAG
>ENA-OQEN01001142-OQEN01001142.1-human-gut-metagenome-genome-assembly--contig:-NODE-1142-length-10148-cov-1.451751_pt1 | contig 10148 bp, 15 predicted proteins | sample MGYA00242791_ERZ504627 | MGnify/ENA primary metagenome ERZ504627 (study PRJEB26092, sample SAMD00036316) | human gut metagenome | host: Homo sapiens | study: EMG produced TPA metagenomics assembly of...
AGCGCGTCGCCTGGTAGAAGGTGGTGCCGTCGATCTGGTTGTAGCTGCCGATAAAGCTGGCGGCGAAGGTGGAGACTGGTTTTGTGTAGACGCTCACAGGACTTCCCGCCTGCTCGATGCGGCCGGCGTGGAAAAGCTCGATGACGTCGCTCATGACCATGGCTTCGTCCTGGTCGTGGGTGAGAAAACAGTGGTCCAGCCCCAGCTCGAGATGGATCTCGCGGATGCGCGTCTGCAGCTCCTTGCGCAGCTTGGCGTCGATGGCTGAGAGCGGTTCGTCGAGGAGCAGCACCTTTGGCTCGGTGACGATGGAGCGCGCCAGCGCCACGCGCTGCTGCTGACCGCCGGAAAGATTGGCCGGATAGGATTTTTCCTTGCCCTTGAGATCAACGAGGGCGATGGCGTCGCGCACTTTTTCTCGATCTCATCGGCGGAGCGTTTCTGCATTTTCAACCCGAGGCGATGTTCTGTTCCACGTTCATATTTGGAAAGAGGGAATATTGCTGGAAAACCATGCCGATATTGCGCTGGCTGGCAGGCATGTTTGTGATATCCTGCCCGTCGAGGATGATCTGGCCGCTGGTGACGCTCTCCAGTCCGGAGAGGCAGCGCAGGAGCGTGGATTTTCCGCAGCCAGAAGGTCCCAGCAGCGTGACGAGTTCGCCTTTGTTGATGTCGAGGTTGATCTCGTTCAAGACGGTGTTTTTGCCAAATTGTTTGACGACGTTTTTAAATTCGATGTAAGCCATTACTTCTGGCCCTCCCTGGAATCTTTTTTCTGAAGCTTGAGCATGAGCCCGGTGACGAGGAAAACGACAGCGAAAATGACGACGACGATGGCGCTCGCCAGCCCGCTGGAGGTGTACATGTTTTCGTTGAGATAGACGGAGACGTTTTCGTAGTTGTTGCCGGCGATGTTGTTTGCGAGTACGAAATCGCCGAAGACGATGCTTTCAGCGAGCAGTGAAGAAACGAGGATGCCGCTGAAAATATTTGGCAGGATGACCTGCACATAAGCGCGGAAGCGGCTGCAGCCCAGCACCTCCGCGGCCTGGATGAGGGTTTTGGCGTCGATGGCGTTGAGGCTGTTGCGAATGCCCTGGTAGATGTACGGCAGTACCAGGATCGAGTAGGCGCCGAAAAGCATGAACATGCGGTTCGAGAGGACGCCGTCCATACCAGCGTAGATTGAGATGATGGAGATCGAGAGAATGACGCCCTGCAGCGCGTACGGGATCATGCAGATGAACTGCATGTATTTGCCGAGCTTGCGGTTCATGACGGTGATCGGATACATGGCAAGCAGCAGCAGCACGATCGTGATCAACACGCTGACGGCGCAGAGGATGAGCGTGCGCCCGATCGCCAGCCAGAAATCTGTGTCGGCGAAAAGCTCTTGATAATTGCGCAGCGTGAAGCCGCGTGGCAACACGCCGGTCCATTCGGTGAAAAGGGAATAAACGAAGGTCGCGAGAAATGGCGTGACAGATAGATCGCGATGAGAATGAGCACGATCTTTGCAGCGAGACTCGTTTTTTTCTTCATACCAGATCACGTCCTTTCGTGTTGCGTTTGGTGAAGTAGTTGTTGATCAGCGTCGCGACGACCATCAGCAGGATCAGCACGACAGCCAGCGCGCCGCCGGTGGCGCGGTCGATCTCGACGTCGCCCTTGTACTTCGAGGTGATCTGCAGCGCCAGCAAGGCGTAGTTGTTGCTGACAAGGGCGTAGGCGCTGGCGTATGCTGCGAGGGCGTTGGCGAAAAGCACAGAGAGCGTGCCGAGAATGCTCGGCAGCAGATTTGGAATGGCGATGCGGAACCAGTAATCCAGCGGTCCGGCGTTCAGGAGCATCGCAGCCTGTCGCCACTCCGGACGGATGCCGGCGAAGGCTGGGATGAGCAGGAGCGTGGACAGCGGGATCTGGAAATAGATGTACAGGAGCATCAGGCCGTCGCCGCTGTAGAGATCGAAGGTCGAGAGAAATGGAATGCTGTTTTCACGCGCGAGCAGCGTCAGCACGCCGGTGTTTCCCATCAGAACCATGAACGCGAACGCCAGCGGCACGCCGGAGAAATTCGACGTCATATTCAGCAGCATCGTGAACGCATTCTGCACGCGCGGCGTCGCTTCCGTGGCGAAGCGCGCGCCGATGAAGGCGACGATGATGCCGACGATCGCAGAGATCAGCGAGATTTTGACGCTGTTGATGATCGCCTGCTGATAGAGCGGCGTGGTGAAGATCTTGATGAAATTTTCCAGCCCGAAGGTTTCGCTTTCCTTGCCGATGAGACTCGAGTATACAAGCTGCAGGAGCGGCAGCAGCTCGTAGAGGATGACGACAACAGCGAAAGGAACCAGGGCGAGATAGCCAATGTATTTATTTTTCATGTTTTCCTCCTATGGAGCGCCATCCAAGAGGTCGAGCCGACAGGCGAAGACCGATTGGCGAATGGCGCCTATGCGAAGCCGGCCCAAGAAAGCGAGCCGTGAGGCGAAGCTCGATTGGTTGCCGGCAACTGCTAAACAGGCACCCGTTTTTGCGGATGCCTGTGTCATCTGGTTGTGTGAAGTGAAGACTATTGGATCATTGGAATGATGTTTTCCTGCCAGTAGGTGATGACATCCTGGGTGACATCGGTCCACTTGTCGTAGTCGATGGTCTGCACCTGATCGCCGTACTGAGAATCGTCGATCATTTTTGCTTTGACATCTTCAGGGATTTCCACGTCGTCGCGGATCGGCGTTGCATAGCCCTTGGCGAGATTGATCTGGCCTTCATCGCTGAGGATGTATTCGCGGGTCAGGCAGGCTGCCGCTGGATGTGGTGCATTTTTGTTGATGATCGTCGCGTAAGCGAGCGCACAGATGCGTCCTGAGGAATGTTGACGGTGAAGGAAGCGTCCGGATTATTTTCCACAGCGTTGTCGCGATAGTTCAGTGCGTTGTAGTCCCAGAGCAGCGCGCAGGCGATCTCGCCGCTTTCGATGCGGGCTACGGACGTGTCGCCGATATCCAGACGGCCTTCTTCAGCGAGCTGGCTGAGGAAATCGTAGCTGCTGCATGTCGTCGATGCTGCCGCCCATTGCGTAAGCGATCGCGAGCACAGCGTGCTGCGCCTGAGCAGCTGCGGAAACGTCGCCGATCGTCACCTTGTAGTCGCCTTCGAGGATATCAGCGAAGCTCGTTGGCGCTTCTGGGATCTGCTCGTCGTTGGTGATGATGGAAATCGTGCCGTAGTACCCGCTCACCCAGTCACCATCGTCGTCCTTGGCCCAGTCAGGAATGCTGTCCCAGTAGCTGGTCTTGTATTTGAGGGTGACGCCTTCTTCTTCAGCAACAGGTCCCCATTGCTGACCAACGTCGCCAATGTCCTTCGTGCCCTTTTCGCCTTCTTCTTTGAACATGGCGATCTCTTCAGAGCTGGACATATCCAGGTCAGTGTGCTCAATACCGTAGGTGTCGGTGATCTCTGTCCAGGTTTCGATCCAGTTTGCCCAGGTGTCCGGCATGCCGACAGAGGCCACTTCGCCTTCTTCCTTGGCCTGCGCTTCGAGATCCTCGAGGGACATGCTGTTGTAATCGACGGTGGTTTCTTCCGGTGCGGAAGCTTCGTCGCTCGATCCGCCGCAGCCAGCGAGGCTGACGGTGAGCGTTGCTGCCAGGAGCATCGCGGTGATCGTTTTGATACCTTTTTTCATCTTGTTCGTTGTTCTCCTTTCAAATATGTAAGATGATGTCATGGGTATTATCATACCTGCTCCTTGTAAAATGCCCAAGCGGCCCCGTGTTAAATGTAGGAAAATGATGACGGGCATACCAGCGTGTATATTTTAACAGAAGTACCGGCGAAAATTTTCAAAAGAGCGCCAGCACCGGCATTCCGTCCGGAGTGGACAGCTCCCCTTTTTGTAAAACATTGTTGCACGCGCAACAATGCTGCTTAACATCCCACTCTGTCGGTGTAGCGCCGCGATGCGCCTGCCTGCGCATTGGTGGAGGCTTGCAAAAATATGAAGAAATGCGAAAAACATAATGCAATCTCGACGAAAATTCGGTATACTAGTAGATAGGCTAGAAAAAACAGGGAGGTGACTTTCCTTCATTATGATAGAGATCATTGCAGACAGCACCTGCGATATGACGCAGGAAGAATTAGAACGTTATCATGTGCATCTTTTGCCGCTGCACATTCTGCTCGGTGACGACGAATACCGCGACGGGCCCGATTTCGACATGCAGAAAATGTACGCCTGGGCAGATGCCCACCAGTCAACGCCGAAACCTCAGCGCCATCCCTCGAGGATATGATCGCGCTGCTTGAGCCGATCCTTGCGCGTGGTGGTGAGGTCATCGGTCTGCCGATCGCAGCGCCGCTCTCTTCGTCGGGAAATGTGATGCGCGTCGCTGCCGAAGTCTCGGCGCTGCTGATCGCGTCCACGTTGTCGACACCAAAACCCTTTCCTACGGCATCGGCATCATGGCTATGAAAGCATCGGAAATGGCGGACTCCGGCGCGAGCGTGGACGAGATCATTGCGACGCTTGAAAGCATGGCTGAGCGCGTACACGTCAGCTTTGTTGTCGACACGCTCACCTACCTTTATCGCGGCGGCCGCTGCAGCGGCGTTGCTGCGCTCGCCGGCAATGTGCTGCGTATCCATCCGCGCATCGCTGTCACCGACGACGGCAGTCTGGCGCCGGATCACAAATACCGCGGCAAGCTGCACCATGTCATCGATGCGTACATGGATGACATCATGCCGCATCTGGAAAACGCCGATCCTGAATACGTCGCCATCGTTTATTCCGCCGGTCTTGATCAGAAGATCCTCGATGGCGTGCGTCAGCGCGTCGAGGAGATGCATCGCTTCAAAAAGATCATCGTCGGCCAGGCTGGCGGTGTCATCACCAGCACTGTGGCCCGGGCACATTCGGCATGGGCTATTTGACGCCAAATGAAAAGCAAACGTCTGAGCAGGAGCGCTCAGGCGTTTTTGTTTGCATAGCGCCGCGCGCTATCTTATAATAATAGCTAGAACATTTAATGAAAGAAGGCGTTCTTCATGAAATATGTCGTATTTGGCGCCGGTGGTACTGGCGGTATTCTCGGTGGCCAGCTCGCAAAGGGCGGCAGGATGTGACGCTGATCGCTCGCGGCGCACATCTCGCAGCCATCCAGGAACAGGGCGGCCTGTTCATCGATCGTGTCTGGAATGGAACGAGCGAGACCATTCCGGTGAAAGCCTGCACCGCTGAGGAATATCAGGATACACCGGACGTTGTCCTCGTCTGCGTCAAAGGTTATTCGCTGGACAGCGTTGTGGCGTTTATCCAGCGCGTCGCCGGTCCGGAAACTGTTGTGCTGCCGATCCTCAATATCTACGGCACTGGCGGAAAAATGCAGGAGATGCTGCCGGATGTCGATGTGCTCGACGCTGCACCTATCTGTACGCCGAGATCCAAAAGCCTGGCACCATTCTCCAGAGCGGTCCGTACTGCCGCATCGTTTTTGGTCCGCGCGATCACAATCTGGACGATCCGCGCTATCAGCAGATCAAGCGCGACTTTGACGCCAGCGGCATCGTCGGCGAGCTCACTGCGCACATTCAGCGCGACGCTTTGCAGAAATTTTCCTACGTTTCGCCAGTCGGCGCCACCGGCCTTTATTACAACGCCGTCGCTGCCGATATGCAGAAGGACGGCGAAGCGCGCGACTGCTTCATCGCCATGGTCCGCGAGATCAGCGCGCTTGCCGACGCCATGGGCTGCCCGTTTGACCACGATGTTGTGCCGATGACCTCGCCATTCTCGACGGCATCGCGCCAACGGCGACAACGTCCATGCAGCGCGATATCGCCGACGGCCACGCTTCCGAGATCGACGGCTGATTTACGAAGTCGTTCGTCTCGGCGAAAAATACGGCGTCGCCGTGCCAACGTACACCAAAGTAGCAGAAGAAATGAAAAAACGCGGTCTCGCCTGACCGCATCCGACAGAGAGGAGGCGCACCATGACCCCAGAAGAGATCAATGCCCTAGTTGCCAATCAGCGCGCCTATTTTAACAGCGGCGCAACCCTCGATGTGGAAGGCCGTCTGCGCGCGCTGCGCACCCTGCGTGCTGCCATCGTTACCTACGAAGATGTGATCGCCGCCGCACTCGAGCGCGATCTCGGCAAGAGCGCCACAGAAAGCGCCATGAACCGAAACCGGCATGGTCAAGAGCGCGCTGAACCACATGCTGCGGCACACCGCCCGTTACGCGCGCACCAAACACGTGCGCACGCCGCTGGCGCAGATGCCCGCCCGGAGCATGCGCAAACCGTCGCCATTCGGCGTCGTGCTCGTCATGAGTCCGTGGAATTATCCGTTCCTGTTGACGATGGAACCGCTCATCGAAGCCATCGCCGCCGGCAACACCGTCGTCCTCAAGCCGAGCGCCTACGCGCCAAACACCAGCGCGCTGCTCGAAAAGCTCATGAACCAGTATTTCGATCCGCGTCTCGTCAGCGTCGTCACCGGCGGTCGCGAGGAAAATCAGGCGCTGCTTGATGCGGCGTTTGACCATATTTTCTTCACCGGCAGTCAGCACGTCGGCAAGGAAGTCATGCGCAAAGCCGCCAGCCATCTCACACCTGTGACCCTCGAGCTTGGCGGCAAAAGTCCGTGCATCGTTGAGCGCAGCGCCAACATTCCCCCTCGCTGCTCGCCGCATCGTTTTCGGGAAATTCCTCAACTGCGGCCAGACCTGTGTGGCGCCGGATTATATTACTGCGACGCCGCCGTTACGACGATCTCATGCGCGCACTCGTCGCCGAGATCCGCACCCAGTTTGGCGATGCGCCGCTGGAAAATCCAAACTACGGCCACATCGTCAACCGCAAGCATTTTGACCGGCTCTGCACCTCATCGATCCGGAAAAGATCGCCTACGGCGGCAGGACCGCGCCGGAAAATCTGCAGATTGAGCCGACCATTTTGCGCGATGTAGAATGGGGCGATGCCATTATGCAGGAAGAGATCTTTGGACCGATCCTGCCAGTTCGCCGCTACGAAAATTTCGGCGACGCCATCGACCAGCTCAACGATATGCCGCGGCCCCTCGCCCTCTACATTTTCACCGAGGATAAGGCCATCGCGCGTCAGGTGATGACCCGTCTGCAGTTCGGCGGTGGCTGTGTCAACGACACCATCATCCATCTCGCATCCAACAATCTGCCGTTCGGCGGTGTCGGCGCCAGCGGCATGGGCGCGTACCATGGCGAGACCGGTTTCCGCACATTTTCTCACGAAAAGAGCATCGTCGACAAGGCTACCTGGTTCGATCTGCCTGTGCGCTATCAGCCATACGACCGCGTTAAGGATCGCCTGATCCGCTTGTTCATGCGCTGAAAACAAAAATCGACTGTCAGCAGGCAGTCGATTTTTTGTTGGGTCAATGCTGCTCGTTCGGGCAGGCGATGTCGATCATTTGCTCGATCATATGATGCAGAAGCTGCGCGCGGTCGTTGTCGGCGGCGTGGTAATACACTTCTTTTCCTTCGCGGCGGCTGGTGATGAGCTGCGCGCCTTTGAGCTGCTTGAGATGGTGGCTCACAGCCGGGCTGGACATGCCCACCATGGCAGAAAGATTGATCACACATTCTTCGCAATGGCAGAGCAGCCAGAAAATACGGATGCGGTTGCCGTCGGCCAGCTGTTTGAAGATCTCAGCGACCGTCTGAAAATCGTCGGTCTCGGGCATTTGCTCGAGGGCGCGGCTGGAAAACTGTCCGTGATCGTGGGGCAGGTTGATGTTGGTCATGAGGCATTCCTCCTATGGCCTTTATTTTAGCACATCCCTGTCTGTGGTGAAAGAGCGTTATTTTCGCCAGGCGCGTCGTGCGTGTGGTCGAGGATGCGGATATTTTCGCCGACGTCTTTTTTCACGATCTCCTGCATGCGTTTGGCGAATGGGCAGGGATAGCCGATCGGCGTGCCTTTGGTGATGCAGACGTGAAAACAATGGTGTCGCGCCGAGACTGACGAGATTTCTGGCGCGCAGCACAGATTTCTTCCCGGGACAGCCGCCGCAGTCGATGAAGCCGACGATGTCGAGCGGCTCGTCGGCAGGAACGTCGGCGAAAACGCCGCTGCGTTCGCGGATGGCTTTGAAATCCAGCACGCCTGGGCAATAATCTCTGGTCTGATAGCAACGGATGATGCCGATTTTCATAAATAATTCCTCCTGATAATTTTAATCGTCCGCCGTCCAATGGGCGGCTTTTTCGTGATAGCGCGAGAGAATGTCAGCGAGCTGATGCGTCGCATTTCGTCTTCGGCGCGCGCTTGTACCTGGTCGTAGCAATCGCGCAGCGCCAGCTGGATATTCACGCCGACGCCGCAGGCAGGATTGGTGTGCGTGTCCTGGTGAAGCAGCGGCTTTTCGCCCTCAACGGCGCGGTAGCAGTCGAGCAGATTGATCTCCGATGGCGGTCGCGTGAGCGCCGGGCGCGCGTGGCCGCGCACGCTCGTGAGCAGTTCGCCTCTGCGCAGAAGGCTCATGAGCTGGCGCACATAGCTGGCGTTGGTGGCGATGCTTTTGGCGATGGCGTCGCTTGTGAGCGGCTGGCCATCTTCGGCGAGGGCGATAAAACAGAGAATGTGCACAGCGTCGCTGAGTTTGGTGGGATATTTCATAGCAAGCCTTCCTTTTTTAGCCTTGGTGTTAATTTTATTATAACAACATATTGACAGAATGGCAAGAGGGGTGATAGGATGATGTTGAAATAAAAATAACAACAAGAAAGGGACGATCATCCATGAGTTTCTATGAAGAGCTGGTCATTGAGACGCAGCGCAGAAATTATTCGAGATATTACAGCGTTTACGCTCGCGGCGGCACGCGTTTCAGCTCACCGATAAACCATCGCTGCCTTACGACGAACAGATCGCAGCGTTTGCCCGCGAGGTAGCGTCGGCAGATGCGGTTCTCGTCGGTGGCGCGTCGGGACTTTCGGCGGCAGGCGGCGGAGATTTTTACTACGCAGATACAGCCTCGTTTCGCGCGCATTTCGGCAAGTTCGCTGAGAAATATCATTTCGTCGGCGCGTTCAACGGCATGCGCGCACCATTTCAGAGCCGCGCGGAGTTTTGGGGATATCTTGCGACATTTTTACACACCACGCAGACAGCGCCGCTGCGCGCACCGTACAAGGATCTCGATGCGATCCTGGCGGGCAAAGATTTCCACATCCTCACGACGAACCAGGACACGCAGTTTGTCAAGCTCTATCCGGAAAGCAAAGTTAGCGAGATCCAGGGCGATCACCGATTTTTCCAATGCAGCCGCTGCTGCACCGATGAAACCTGGGATGCGGTTGTGCCAGTTCGCGAAATGATCGCGTCCATGGGCGAGGGCACGGAGATCGATCCGGATCTGATCCCGCGTTGCCCGCATTGCGGCGCTGAAGCGTTTCCGTGGGTGCGCGGCTACGGGAATTTTCTCGAGGGCAGCAAGTATGAAGCAGAATATCAGAAAACGAGCGACTACATCGAAGCTCACGCCGACGAGCGACTGCTTTTCATCGAACTTGGCGTCGGTCGCCTGACGCCGATGTTTATCCAGGAGCCATTTTGCAGCTCACGGCGAATCTGCCGCAGGCGCGCTACATCAGTGTCAATGACAAATACGATTTTCTGCCCCAGGGCATCGAGGACAAGGCATGAGCATTGTCGGCGATATTGCTGCTGTGCTCAGCGATGTGCGCGCAGAAGTTGAAGGAGGTGCGCGGCGATGAAGGCTATTTACGAACGCATCGCTACAGAGATTCGCACGGCGGAGGCGATCATCGTCGGTGCGAGCAATGGGATGTCGATCACAGAGGGCTTTCATCTTTTTGCGGACAATCTGTGGTTTCAGACAAATTTTGACGATTTTCGCGCGCGCTATGGCTGGCGACGCATTCTCGACGGGATGTTTCATTCGTTTGCGACGGAAGAAGAAAAATGGGGATTCTGGAGCCGACTGGCCTATCTGGCCAGCTATCAGAAACCGGTGAGTAATGTGATGCGCCAGCTGCGCGCGCTCACAGCCGACAAACCAACCTTTGTGCTGACGTCCAACGGCGAGGATCATTTTGTGCCGGCAGGTTTTGAGGCAGACCGTGTT
>ENA-OQEN01001143-OQEN01001143.1-human-gut-metagenome-genome-assembly--contig:-NODE-1143-length-10135-cov-3.222622_pt1 | contig 10135 bp, 16 predicted proteins | sample MGYA00242791_ERZ504627 | MGnify/ENA primary metagenome ERZ504627 (study PRJEB26092, sample SAMD00036316) | human gut metagenome | host: Homo sapiens | study: EMG produced TPA metagenomics assembly of...
CTACGATATGGTGCAGGCAAAGCTGTGTATGCTGTTTACACTGGGGCAGCCTATGCAGCCGCAGCAGCTGGCAGCGGTGCGCCTTGCCATGGCGCTGTACGGCGGCAGCGTGACCAGCCGCCTGTTCCTCAACGTGCGGGAGCGGGACCATCTGTGCTACTACTGCTCCTCCTCCTTCCAAAGTTTTACCGGCAGCATGGCGGTGAACAGCGGTGTGGAGCACGCTGATGCCGCCCGCGCAGAGCAGGCCATTTTGAAAGAACTTGCAGACCTGCGCACCGGCCCCATTACCGACGAGGAATTCGAGGACTGCGCCGGGGGCTGCTCAGCGGCATGAACGGGTAGAGGACAGCCTTGGCGGCATCGAGAGCTGGTACTACATCGAGGTGCTGCGTGCCGGTGCCAACAGCGCTGCGCTTATCCAAAGCCCGGAACAGGCACGCAGCGCCCTGCGCGCCGTGACCAAGGACGAGGTGCGGGACATCCTGCGCCGCCTGACCCTCTCGGTCAGCTATCTGCTTACAAAGGAGGATACTGCCCATGCCGCAGAATAACCAGACCCTGCTGGAAAAGACCGTGGCCGACCAGTGGCAGACCCTGCCTCCGGCCTGACGGTGCTGGTGCGCCCCATGCCGGGCTATTCCAGCACCCATGTGATCTATGCTACAAAGTTCGGCTCCATCGACCGAGATTTCTGCCTGAACGGGCAAACGGTGCATCTGCCGGCGGGTGTGGCGCATTTTCTGGAGCACAAAATGTTCGAGGACGAGGACGGCGATGCCTTTGCCAAGTACGCAAAGACCGGTGCCAACGCCAACGCCTTTACCAGCTTTGACCGCACCTGCTACCTGTTCACCGCTACCCAGCAGTTGGACGAAAGCTTGGACGTGCTGCTGGGCATGGTAGGCCACCCCTACTTTACCGAGCAGACCATCGCCAAGGAGCAGGGCATCATCGGACAGGAAATCAAAATGTACGATGACAGCCCGGACTGGCGGCTCATCACCGGCCTGTTCGAGTGCCTGTACCACAGCCACCCCATCCGCAGCGACATCGCGGGCACGGTGGAGAGCATTGCCGAGATCACGCCCGCCATGCTGTACGACAGCTGCAAGGCTTTTTATGCCCCGGGCAATATGGTGCTGGCTGCTGCCGGCAACACCACCATGGAACAGATCCTTGCCGCCTGCAAGCGGCACGGCCTGATGGAGCCCCGCCCGGCAGAAAGGTGCAGCGGCTGTGGGCCACGGAGCCTATGACCCTTGCCGCTACGGAAAAAACGCTGACCATGCCGGTCTCCAAGCCCTGCTTCGGCGTAGGCTTTAAGGAAGAGCCGCTGTCTGCGGACGATCTGCGCACCGAGGCGCTGTACGACCTTGTGCTCAGCTGCATCGTGGGCGGGATGTCGCCGCTGTACCGCCGCCTGTATGACGAAGGCCTTGTGAATCCCGGCTTTGGCGGCGAGGTGCTGCGGGTGGACGGCTGCTGCTGCATCCTGTTCACCGGAGAGAGCGATGTACCGGATACTGTGCGGCAGCTGCTGCTGGACGAGATCGCCCGGGTACGCGCCGCCGGTGTGGACAGGGAAGTGTTTACCCTGTGCAAGAACGAAAAATACGGCCAGCTGATCGAAAATCTGGAAAACGTGGAAGACTCGGCCAGCCAGATGGCAGACTTTGCCCTCAGCGGCCAGACGGTGGCGCAGCAGATCTCCATGCTGGCCGGGCTGACCGCAGAGGATGCAGACGCTGCCCTGCAGCACATCCTGTGCACCGACCGCATGGCTACCATGTACATCCTGCCGGATGGCACGGCGCAGGCGGCAGAAGAGGACGAGGAGGAAGAAGAATGACAAATCTGGTACAGTTTCCGGGTCTGGGACTGAGTTTTCAGCTGAACGCGTGGCCTTTACCATCGGCGGGGTCAGCATCTACTGGTACGGCGTGTGCATCGCAGTGGGTCTGTGTCTGGCGCTGGTCTTTGCCTTCCGGCACAGTCTGGAATTTGGCGTAGACCCGGACAGCATGGTGGACGTCATCCTTATTGGCGTAGTGCTGGGCATCATCAGCGCCCGCGCCTACTATGTAGCTATGGCACCTTTTAAATACGAGAGTATCTGGGAGATGATCGCCATCCGGGATGGCGGCCTTGCCATCTACGGCGCATCATCGGCGGCTTTCTGTTCGGCGGTCTGGCCTGCAAGTGGCGGGGCGTGCCGGTGCTGCCCATGTTCGACCTGACTGCTATGGGCTTTCTCATCGGGCAGGGCTGCGGCCGCTGGGGCAACTTTTTCAATCAGGAGGCCTTTGGCTGCAACACCACCCTGCCGTGGGGAATGTACAGCGAGGCTACCCGTGCTTACCTGATGAGCAGCACGGTCACGGTGCCCAAGGGTGTGGTCATCGACCCCAACCTGCCGGTGCACCCCACTTTTTTGTATGAGAGCATCTGGTGCTTTGTAGGCTTTTTCCTGCTGTTCCGCTACATCAAAAAACGCAAGTTCAACGGCGATATCACCCTGCGGTATCTGGTGTGGTACGGCGCAGGCCGTTTCTGGATCGAGGGTCTGCGCACCGACAGCCTGATGCTGGTGCCCTCCATCGGGCTGCGGGCATCCCAGCTGGTGGCAGGCGTCGCCGTGGTGGCGGGCATTGCGGCAGAGGTGTATTTTACCCGCAAGTTCAAGGGCAAGCCTTTGCTTGTGCCGCTGGCGATGAACGCAGAGAACAAGGCGGCTCAAAAGAAGCTGGACGGTCCCATCTCCTTTGCAGGTAAGGACACCCAGCTGCTGGCTTCCAGCCCGCGCAAGCTGTTTTTGGAAAAGACCGAGGCCTATAATGCGCAGGTAAAGGCCGCCATAGAACAGGCCGGGCAGAAAAAAGCGTAAAAAATTTGCGCAAAAGGGGAAATTTCCTCTTGCAATCCGGTTTGGTTTTTGCTATAATATTCTAGCCGCATGGTGTGGGCGCCTGAAATGGCCCGCAGTAAGGGTCTGCCTTTACGACCAGCGAGTACAACGAAAAGGAATGAACAAAATGTACGCAATCATTGTTACCGGCGGTAAGCAGTACCGCGTGGAGCAGGGCGACATCGTCTACATCGAAAAGCTGGACGTTGAGGCCGACTCCGAAGTGAAGTTTAATCAGGTTCTCGCTATTGGCGAGGAGGGTTCTGTGAAGGTTGGCGCTCCTGTTGTTGAGGGTGCTACCGTTTCTGCCAAGGTCATCAAGAATGGCAAGGGCAAGAAGCTGAACATCATCACCTATCGCGCAAAGAAGCACAGTGCTCGCCGTATGGGCCATCGTCAGCCCTACACCAAGGTTGAGATCACTGCGATCAACGGCTAAGGAGGTAAATTACAATGGCACATAAAAAGGGCGTAGGCAGCACCAAGAACGGCCGCGATTCCGCAGCACAGCGTCTGGGCACCAAGCGTGCAGACGGTCAGTTCGTTCTGGCCGGCAACATCCTGGTTCGTCAGCGTGGCACCCACATCATGCCGGGTGAGAACGTTGGCAAGGGCAGCGATGATACCTGTTTGCTCTGGTGGACGGCACCGTCCGTTTCGAGCGCGTGGGCAAGAGCGGCAAGAAGTGCAGCGTTAAGCAGTAACTTCTTTCTGAATAACTGCAATCGTAGAGCCGGACCTCGTGGCCCGGCTCTTTTTGATGAAATAAGGCTATGCGTTCGTGTAGCGCTGTTTGCAAGCCTTCCCCCGGTCGGGGGAAGGTGGCACGAAGTGCCGGATGAGGGCGCTGAAACGCAAAGGCATATAAAGCTAAGGAGGGGCTGTATGGCAGCACAGACTAACTTTATCGACATCGCCACGATATGGCTCCATGCGGGCAAGGGCGGCGATGGTGCGGTGAGCTTCCACCGCGAAAATTCGTGGCCGCAGGCGGCCCGGACGGCGGCGACGGCGGCCGGGGCGGCGACATCATCTTTGTGGCGGACGATCATCTGTCCACCCTGATGGATTTCCGCTATAAACGCAAGTATGTGGCCCCGGAGGGCGGCAAGGGCGGCGCAAGCCTGTGCCACGGCAAAAATGCCGAGAATCTGGTCATCAAGGTGCCGCTGGGCACCGTGATCAAGGATGCAGAGAGCGGCCTTGTCATCGCAGATCTGTCCGACCACACCCCGGTCACCATTGCTAAGGGCGGCCGCGGCGGCTACGGCAACGCACACTTTGCCACCCCCACCCGCCAGATCCCCAAGTTTGCAAAGCCCGGTATGCCCGGCGAGGATCTGCAGGTGACCTTGGAGCTGAAGTTGATCGCAGACGTGGGTCTGATCGGCTTCCCCAACGTGGGTAAGTCCACCCTTATCTCCACCATCAGCGCCGCCAAGCCCAAGATCGCAAACTACCACTTTACCACCCTTGTGCCCACGCTGGGCGTTGTGTCGGTGGGCGAGGGCGCAAGCTTTGTCTGCGCCGACATTCCCGGCCTGATCGAGGGTGCCAGTGAAGGCGTTGGTCTGGGCCACGATTTCCTGCGCCATGTGGAGCGCTGCCGCCTGCTGCTGCACGTCGTTGACGTTTCCGGCAGCGAGTGCCGCGACCCCATCGAGGACTTTGAAAAGATCAACGAGGAGCTGGCAAAGTTCAGCCCGTGCTGGCCGAGCGCCCGCAGATCGTGGTGGGCAACAAGTGCGACCTTGCCACCGAAGAGCAGATCGAGACCTTCCGCCAGTATGTGGAGGGCAAGGGTCTGACCTTTGTGCCCATCTCTGCCGCCACCATGCAGGGCGTAAAGCAGCTGCCGGGGCTCGTGTACAACCGCCTCAAGGATATCCCGCAGGTGCCGGTGTTCACCCCCGAGTACAAAAAGCCGGAGCCCAAGAAGAATGGCCGCGATTTCACCATCCAGCGCATGGAAGCCCATGTGTGGAGCGTGGATGCCCCGTGGCTGGAGTATATTCTGGCCGGCAGCAACGTGGACGACTACGAGAGCCTGCAGTTCTTCCAGCGTCAGCTGGGCGAGAGCGGCATTCTGGACGCGCTGGTGCAGAAGGGCGTGGAAGAGAACGATACCATCCTCATCGGCGATTATCAGTTCGACTATATCTTCTAAGGATAAAGCATCATGAACGAATCAGAAAAGATCGACCCGCGGGAGCTCAGCCCGCTGGCGCTGGCCTTTGTGGGGGACAGCGTGCTGGAGCTGCTGGTGCGTCAGCGTCTGGTGGAGCACCACCGCCTTTCAGCCGGAAAGCTGAATGCCGAAAAGGTCAAGTATGTCTCTGCCAAGCGCAGTTCAGAGAGGAACAGCTGCTGGAGCCGCTGTTCACCGAGGACGAGCTGGCTGTGTTCAAGCGCGGCCGCAACGCCAGCAAGGCCAGCGTTGCCAAGCACGCCTCCCCGGAGGAATACCGTGCCTCCACCGGCTTCGAGTGCCTGTTGGGATGGCTGTACCTGAACGGACAACTGGAGCGTGTGCACCAGCTGTTTGAGGTGCTGTGGCAACAGTTTGACCCTGACCAGAAATAAGAATGCGAAAGCCCGCTGCTTTCCACACTGGAAACCAGTGGTGGAGGGCAGCGGCTTTGCTTGTTGGCATCTGCGGTCCGTCAGATGCCGCTTACGCCATCAGCGGCTGTTTTTTGCGTTGCTGGAACGGCTGTTGGTGGAGTTCTTGGCGCTCTCGTCATCGGCACCCTTGGTGTACTGGTTGGGGTGCTTGTGCTCGTTGGTAGCGCTGTTGGTGGTCTTGCTGCTGGTACGGTTAGAGGTCTGGTTCTTGCAATTGGTACTGCGGTTCTCACTGCGGTTTTCCATGGTGTGAATGCTCCTTTCGGTCGTTGCTGTGGGGGCGGGGCCGCCCTCACAGTCCATAGTGTGGCCGCAGCCGGCGGCTTTATACATCCCATGGGAGGAAAAGAATATGCCTACGGAATATTTTGAGCAGCGGGAGCGTGCCCTACTGGGCCGGCGGTACGAGCAGCTGTATGCCGCCCCGCAGCAGACGGCAGAGCGCGGGGTAACCGTGTCGGCGCTGCGCACCACGCCGGAGCAGTTTGCGCAGAGGCAGATTTCCCGCTGGAACCCTCGCCCTTCTGCAAGGCGGCTTTTGTGGTGCATCAGCCGGACTTTAAGCCCGGACGGCATCCGTATCACCATGCGGGTGTGTTCTATTCGCAGGAGCTCGGCTTCTTCGGCAGCGCCGCTGCTGGGGGTACAGCCGGGGATGCGGGTGCTGGATCTGTGCGCCGCACCCGGCGGCAAAAGCAGCCAGCTGGCGGCGGCATTGCAGGGGCGCGGTGTGCTGGTGAGCAACGAGTATATGGCTGCGCGTGCCGAAATTTTAAAAAGCAACCTTGAGCGCATGGGCGTTTCCAACGCGTGGTGCTCAACGAGACCCCCGCCCGCATTGCCGAGGCGCTGCCGGAGTTTTTCGACCGGGTGCTGGTGGACGCGCCTTGCTCCGGTGAGGGAATGTTCCGCAAGGAGCCGGTAGCGCTGCAGCAGCACTGCGAGGCACTGGTAAAGCAGTGCGCAGAGCTGGGCGCGCAGATACTGGACTGCGCCGCAGCAGCACTGGCTCCCGGCGGGCAGCTGGTGTACTCCACCTGCACCTTTGCGCCGGAGGAGGACGAAGGACAGGTGGCGGCCTTTTTGCAGCGCCACCCGGAGTTTGCACTGGCTGATGTGTTGGGCAATGTGGACTACACCTTTGGCAGCGCAGGCGAAGAGAACCGCACCGGCGGTCTGCCGCTGGATGTGAGCAAGGTGCGCCGCATCTGGCCCTGTCAGGGCGGCGAGGGGCACTTTATGGCCCGGCTGGTCAAGGCCGGTACGCCCCGCACCCTGCCGCCGGAGGGGGAATACACCCCGGAGGAGCAGCTCTGGCTTGCCGCTGCTGCTGAGGCGGGCAAAAAGGGCAAGGGCAAGGCAAAGCCTGCCAAGGCCGCAGATGCCCGCAGCGCCCGCCGCGCAGACAGCCGCGCCTGCCGGGATGCAGTACAGGCACGAGCCGCCGCACCCGGGATACCGGGGCAGGGGAGACCACCCCTACGCAGAGCCTTGCCGCATGGCAGGAGTTTGCCCGGCAGTATTTCCCCGCGCTGGCGCAGCGCCCGGCCGTGGTGCACGGCGGTGGTGTGCTGCTGCCGGTTGCCTTTCCGCAGACGGGACTCCATGTGCTGCGGGCGGGGGTGTTCGTGGGCAGTGTGCAGAAAGGCCGCTTTGTGCCGGAGCACCACCTGTTTACGGCCTTTGGCAACCTGTGCACGAACTGCGAGCAGCTGACTCTTGCCGACTGCCGCTGCACTGAGTACCTCTCCGGCCGTGAGGTGGAAGCCCGCACCGCAGCGGACGGCTGGTGCTGCGTGACCGTGGACGGCTGGCCGTTGGGCGGCGGCAAGGTGTCCGGCGGGCGGGTGAAAAACCACTATCCCAAGGCGCTGCGGCTGCTGTAAACCGCAGATTTACACACATCCGGGCGAAAATCGGGCTTTTCAGGCTTGAACGTGCCGGTGGATTGTGATAAAATAATAGAGTTAGATTTTGTGTGCTGCCACAAGCGGGCGACCACAGCCCGTCTGCCCGCAGGCGGAGATACCGATAAATTTAGGAGGCTCTTTCCCATGTCTGGACATAGCAAATGGAACAATATTAAGCGCAAGAAGGAAAAGACCGACGGCGCCCGCGCCAAGGTCTTTACCAAGATCGGCCGCGAGATCAGCGTTGCCGTCCGTGACGGCGGCCCCAACCCGGCTTCCAACAGCAAGCTGGCAGACCTGATCGCCAAGGCAAAGCGCATGAGCGTGCCCAACGATAACATCCAGCGTATCATCAAGAAGGCCGAGGGCGGCGACAAGACCGAGTTCGAGGCCATCACCTACGAGGGCTACGGCCCCGGCGGCGTGGCAGTCATGGTGGAGACCCTGACCGACAACCGTAACCGTACCGCTGCTGATCTGCGCCACTACTTCGATAAGAACGGCGGCAATCTGGGTGCTATGGGCTGCGTGGCCTTCCTGTTCAACCAGAAGGGCGTTATTGACATCTCTCTGGAGGATAAGGACGCCGACGAGGCCATGATGGATGCTCTGGATGCCGGTGCCGAGGACTTTGATGCCAGCGAGGACGCAGCCGAGGTCACCACCGACCCCGAGAACTACTCCGCTGTTGTCAAGGCTCTGGAGGAGAAGGGCTACGAGATCCTGTCCGACGATCTGGCCATGGTGCCCATGACCACCACCCGCCTGACCAATCCCGATCAGCTGAAGCAGATGGGCAAGCTGCTGGATTCTCTGGAAGATAACGATGACGTCCAGAACGTCTGGCACTCTCTCGAGAACGAAGAGGACCTGCCGGAATAAGCTTCCGCAAGTCTCTTTGCTCCTGAAATAAGACGATAAAAAGCCGCTTTTTGTGCTGGTTGGCACGAAAGGCGGCTTTTGCTTGTTATTTTTGTATGTCGTGCGGATAAGGGTTCCTTCTGGCATCAGAAAAATCGTACTCTGCACGCATATCCTCATCGTATGATGGATTTTCCGAAGAAGTGCTATTAGATTTATCGTTCATAGTGCGTCCACAGACTGAGGATCTTAACGGTCTGCTCTTTTTCATAGACCTGATAAACAAGGCGGTGCTGGATGTTGATGCGGCGGCTGTATGCACCGTTCAGATCACCCACCAGCTTTTCGTACGGGGGCGGATTTTGGAAAGGATCAACACGGATGATTTCAATGAGTGCCTTTGCCTTTTCGTCCAGATGGGCAGACTTCAGTTTTGGCACGTCCTTTGCAGCGGTTTTGGTGTAAACGACCTTGTACATTTACCACTCCACCGCCGTTTCGTCCACACAGTCCTCAAGCGACGTGGCGATTCCGTCCATGATCTTTTCGCGCATACCCGGTGCAGAGACCAGATACAGCGTTTCCATGATGCCGCTGTAATCTTCTTCAGACAGCAGCACGGCATTGCCGTCCTTGGTGGTGATGTTGATGGGCTGGTTGTATTTAATGGTCTGCTCTACATAGTCGAAGGCATTCTTACGGAAATTCGTGATATTTGTAGTGGTCATCGTAGAATCACTCCTTTCGTGTACAGTATAGCGTACGCTTGTAAAAATGTCAATATGCGACCGGCAATCGAAACATGACACACGGTCACCCCTGTGCCAGCGCCTTACCTTTTGCGTAGTAGCGCTGCATTTCTTCCCGGGGGACCATATTCCCGCCAGTGGCCCAGACCAGATGGGTGGCGTTTGCCAGCGCACCGGCGGGCAGGACAGTTTTGGTGTAAGCGCCAAGCAGCTGCCCGGGCTGGGTGAGCACCGGGCCGTACATTCCCGCCAGAGCGCTGGGCTCAAGGTACAGAGCTTCGGCATCAGCCAGCTGCGCCAGAAGGGTGTACATCCGCTCGTCCTGCAGGGTGTAACAGCCGCTCATAAAGGGACGCATCAGCCCGCCCACAAGCCGGAGGCGCGCCCAACGGCAAGACCATCGGCGGCGGTGCAGTTGTCGATGCCAAAGTCCTGCACACAAACGCTGCTGTTTTCGCCGGTGGCCATGCCCAGCATCATGCAGGGGGAGTGGGTTGCTCGGCAAAGAAGCAGTGTGCGGCATCGCCGAACAGCAGCTTCAGCCAAAGGCCACACCGCCGGGGCCTCCGCCCACGCCGCAGGGCAGATAGGCGAAGAGAGGATGCTCCGCATCCACGGTGACGCCCTGCGCGTCCAGCTGCTTTTTCAGCCGCAGTGCAGCCACAGCATAGCCCAGAAAGAGGGTCTTGGAGTTTTCGTCATCCACAAAGTGGCAGTGGGGGTCACCCGCCGCCAGCTTACGACCCTCGGTCACGGCGATGCTGTAATCAGAGGTGTACTCCACCACCTTGACGCCCCGGCTGCGGAGCAGGTCTTTTTTCCATTGCCGCGCGTCAGCGGACATATGCACAGTGACCTGAAAGCCCAGCTTCGCGCTCATGATGCCGATGGAAAGCCCCAGATTGCCGGTGGAACCCACCGCGATGGAATACTGCGAGAACAGCTTGCGGAAGCGCTCTTCTGCCAGAACGGCGTAGTTGTCGGCAGATGCAGCATTCCGCTGTGCAGGGCAATGTTCCTCGGGCGGTTTTCAGCACCTACGTAATGCCCGCCCCGCGCTTGATGGAGCCGGAAATGGGCAG
>ENA-OQEN01001144-OQEN01001144.1-human-gut-metagenome-genome-assembly--contig:-NODE-1144-length-10131-cov-1.512495_pt1 | contig 10131 bp, 14 predicted proteins | sample MGYA00242791_ERZ504627 | MGnify/ENA primary metagenome ERZ504627 (study PRJEB26092, sample SAMD00036316) | human gut metagenome | host: Homo sapiens | study: EMG produced TPA metagenomics assembly of...
TCCCCAAGTTAGAGGGTAAACCCAATAAACAAATTGTATATTATGGAACAAATATCCAGTCACACTTAAGAAAACAACTCGAATAATGCACCAAGATACGATCATTACCATCATAGGATCATAGGTTGCCCCGCGCCTCGTTTTACCGCCGATATCGCATGTGTAAAAGCTAACAAACAGAAGAAAAAGCCTGCAATCTGGGATCTAGCAACACCAAATGATATTACCTCTGGATTATTATCAAATAATAGAATCAATTGATTAGCGAACAATACTGTCCCTATTCCTATCATTTCAGCAATCACAACACTGCATACAATTCCAAAAATTGCTCCTTTTTGGGCACGCTTTTCTTGTCTGGCTCCCAAATTTTGACCAACAAAATGTCGTAATTGCGTTATTAAAACTCATAATCGGTAAAAAGGCAAAACCTTCAATTTTTGAATACGCTCCACAACCAGCCATGGCCATTGCTCCAAAAACATTAATATTGGATTGAACTACGACATTAGCTACCCCGGTAATCGAATTCTGTATTCCACTTGGAATTCCATTGCGCAATATTTCTTTCAACATTTCCTTATTAATTCGAACTTCACGAAATGAAAGCTGATAGCTTTCCTGACTTTTGTGCAACAGGCGCATACATAAAAATGCACTTACAAACTGAGAAAGAATAGTCGCAAAAGCTGCCGCCTCGACCCCCATTTCAAACCATGCGATCAACACATAATCTAGAACAATATTAATCAAGCTCGAAATGATCAAATAATACAATGGATGTTTGCTGTCACCTAGTGATTGAAGGATTCCTACAAAGATATTATACATAACAAGTCCTAAAGCCCCTGCAAAATAAACACGAAAATATTTTAACGATTCTGGCATGACCGTTTCTGGTGTGCCCATCAATTCCAATATAAATGGTGCTAATACTACTCCTAAAACCGTCAAAACAACAGACATGATCAATCCAAAAGCAATATCTGTATGTATCGCAATGCGAAGATTTTCATGATCCTGCGCTCCAAAATATCGCGAAATTACCACTCCAGCACCTAAGGCAATCCCATTAAACAATCCTATCATCATAAATATTAAATTTCCTGATGAGCTTACAGCCGCTAAGGCCTCACTTCCTAAAAAATTACCAACAATTAATGAATCAGCCGCATTATATAACTGTTGAAATAGATTGCTAAAAATATTGGTAATGCGAATACAACCATTTGTTTCCAAATGGTTCCTTGTGTCATCGATTTTTGTGAAACTGTCATATTTAATCACCTTTGATATTATAACAGAAACTGAATATCCTTTTATAGTATATAATTTCCATTCGATAGGAAAAGGCTGACTTATTATCGCCAGCCTGTCTTTAAAATTTTATTTGCGTTTTCTATTCTATCTTTTGTTGGAGGATCAATGCCTTCCAAAGGATACGATAGACCTAACTCACGCCATTTATATGCCCCAATGTGTGATACGGTAAAACTTCCACTCTTTCTACATTCTTTAGCTCTGAAATGAACTGAGATAATTCTTTTAAGAATATATCTTCATCTGTTCTTTGTGGAACTAGAACATGACGAATCCAAACCGGTTTATTAATTTTGGAAAGATATTTTGCCATTTCCAGTATATTTTGATTTGTATGTCCTGTTAACAATTGATGTTTAGCATTATCTATATGTTTGATATCCAATAAAACTAAATCACACACATCCATCAATCGATTAAACTTTTTAAAAAATGGTTCATTATAGGTAAATGGCTGCCCACATGTATCAAGAACAGTATGAACACCTTCTCTCTTGGCAAGAGTAAACAATTCAATCAAAAAGTCAATTTGTAACAATGGTTCTCCACCACTTACAGTAATACCGCCTTTTTCCTTCCAATAAGGACGATAACGCAAAGCTTTATTTAGAACATCTTCTGGATCTTGATCAGGCTCTTGAATTTTCCACGTATCAGCATTATGACAAAACTGACAACGCATCTTGCATCCTTGCATAAAGATCACATAACGAACACCTGGCCCATCCACAGATCCAAAAGTTTCAATTGAATGAATTGAACCTAAAGTCATAAGTACTTCCTTTCTAAAAAAAGCCTGAGTACAGGCTTTTTAATTTTATAGATGATCGTGACATGTACGAGCAATAACATCTAATTGTTGCTCACGAGTTAAATCGATGAACTTAACCGCATATCCAGAAACACGAATCGTAAAGTTTTGATATTCTTCTTTTTCCGGATGCTCCATTGCATCTTTTAACTTTTCAACACCAAATACATTTACATTTAAATGATGTGCTCCTTGATCAAAGTATCCATCCATAACATGAACTAAATTCTCTGCTCTTTCCTCATCGTCATGCCCTAACGCTCCAGGATTGATCGTTTGCGTATTTGAGATACCATCAAGCGCATATTCATATGGAAGTTTAGCTACAGAGTTTAAAGATGCCAACAAGCCATTCTTTTCTGCACCATAAGATGGGTTTGCACCTGGTGATAAAGGTTCCCCTGCTTTTCGACCATCTGGTAAAGCACCTGTTGCCTTTCCATATACAACATTTGATGTAATTGTCAAAATAGAAGTTGTTGGTTCACTATCACGATATGTATGATGCTTTTCAATTTTGCGCATAAATGTCTTTAACAACCATACTGCGATTTCATCGGCCCTATCATCATCATTTCCATAACGAGGGAAATCTCCTTCAATCTCATAATCTACGACTAAGCCATCTTCATCACGTACAGTTTTCACTTTTGCGTATTTAATAGCACATAATGAATCTACTACATGAGAGAATCCCGCAATACCTGTCGCAAATGTACGACGAACATTTGTATCGATCAAAGCCATCTGGCTTGCTTCATAATAATATTTATCATGCATATACTGAATCAAATTCAGTGTATTTACATATAATCCAGACAACCAATCCATCATGATGTCATATTTATGCATTACTTCATCAAAGTTTAAATATTCACTTGTAATTGGTTTATATTCAGGCCCTACCTGTGTTTTTGTCTTTTCATCAACTCCACCATTGATTGCGTACAACAAACATTTCGCAAGATTTGCACGAGCTCCAAAGAACTGCATTTCTTTTCCTGTCTGTGTTGCACTTACGCAGCAACATACTGCATAGTCATCACCCAAACTGGGCGCATTACATCATCGTTTTCATATTGAACAGAGCTTGTCGCAACACTGATCTTAGCTGCATACTTTTTAAGTTTTCTGGTAAGTGAGATGAATACAATACAGTCAAGTTTGGTTCAGGACTAGGTCCCATGTTTTCAAGAGTATGTAGGAAACGATAACATGTCTTAGTTACCATATGTCTTCCATCCATACCAATACCCGCAACATCTAAAGTAGCCCAAACCGGGTCACCAGAGAATAATTGATTATAGCTTGGAATGCGGGCAAATTTAACCATTCTAAACTTCATGGTCATATGGTCAATGATTTCCTGTGCCTGACTTCTGTTAAGATTCCTGCTTTTAGATCACGTTCAAAATAAATATCAAGGAAAGTAGAAATACGTCCGACACTCATAGCTGCACCGTTTTGTGTTTTAATTGCAGCTAAATATCCAAAATATAACCACTGTGCAGCTTCCTTAGCGTTTTTAGCTGGTCCAGAAATATCATAGCCATAGGCAGCAGCCATTTCTTTCATGCCTTTTAAAGCCTTGATTTGATCAGCTAATTCTTCACGCTGACGAATGATATGATCCAGCATTGTACCATCGCCACAAAGTGCCAGATCTTCTTCCTTTTTCTCAATCAAATAATCAATTCCATATAGTGCAACACGGCGATAATCACCAACGATACGTCCACGCCCATATGTATCTGGAAGTCCTGTGATGATCTTATTGCGTCGTGCAGCACGCATTTCCGGCGTATATGCACTAAATACCGCATCATTATGAGTTTTATGATATTTTGTAAAAATTTCATGTAATTTCTCACTTGGTTTATAACCATATGTGGTACATGCCTCTTCACTCATACGAATTCCACCATAAGGCATGAAAGCACGTTTTAATGGTTTATCCGTCTGTAAGCCGACGATCTGTTCAAAATCTTTCATTGATTCATCAATATAACCAGGTCCATAAGATGTCAAAGAAGAAACAATTTCTGTTTCCATATCTAAAACGCCACCTTTGGCACGCTCTTCTTTTTGAAGCTTTTGAAGAGCTCCCCATAATTTTTCTGTTGCTTGTGTTGGTTCAGCCATGAAGCTTTCATCTCCATCATATGGAGTATAGTTGTTCTGAATAAATTCACGAACATCCACTTCATCCTGCCATTTTGTTCCTTTGAAACCTTGCCACTCTTTTCTCATGTTGTCCTCCTGTCTTTTCTATGGCTGCCCAGACGGACGGCATTTATACTCTTATACTTCCATGTGGTCAGTTCCACTTTTTCCGTCAGTTATATAAGCACCCTAAATATAACATACAGGTTTAGCGATTTCAAATGATACGATTTGATAAAAAAAAGGTTGATTCTAAATCAAATCAACCAACGATAAAACTAACAACTGTCTCAAGTATAAACAAAACAAACCAGGATATAAAAGAAAATCTTAAAAAGAGTCTTGAAAAAAAAGGATAGCTGATCGGGTCTTCCTGATATTCTTTTTTAAGATCTTTTATATGATTTGATAACCAAATTAAAGCGACAATCATACAAGCAAAGCGAAACAACAGATCGATTGTGGTCAATGACATCGAAAATGAAGTAAATGTCGTTAAAGTATTATGAAATATATGCAACAAAATAGGAACCATCAAAGAATCTGTTTTTAAAGAAGCATACGCAAGCACTAATCCTAATACAAATGCATGTGCGCCTTGTTCCAAATATAGATGAAATAAGCCGAAGATCAATGCTGAGGCAATAATGGCAAAATAGCGATTATATCTATTAAGTGTTCTTAAGATTGCTCCACGAAATAAGACTTCTTCAAAGATTGGTCCGATCAAACAAACATAGAACAAAAAAAGCCAACCTGACAAAGAGCTAAAATCAAACGTAAAATCTGCCTGAGGAATATCTAAATTTGTAATCGTGGTGAATACTGTACTGATAATACTGATAAACAAGATTGCAGCCATAGAGAATCCGGTCATCAAGATAAAATACTTACCCAGCTCTTTTACAGAGCAATTCAAATCATATATAGAGCCTGGTATTTGTATTTTAGTTTTTCGCTTACAATAAAAGATCGTGATCAAAATTGTAATAATGGAAATAATAGCCGACAATCCATTATCTATATAGAAAAGGCATAGTAATGGCAAGCATTACGGCAAAATACACCCATAAACTTTTTCCTATTGATTTAAAATCACGATCTTCATTTTGAAATTTATCAAATACTGGTGGTTGCATATAATCACATCCTTTGAATGATTATAACACAACTAGACAATCACTCATCCTTTTTTGACAAAATATTCATCTTAGCCAAGGCTTCTTCTATCTCATCTAAAATAAATTCACTAGAGGCACAAACCAAATAGACCATGTTTACCACCGGTAAGCTCTGTTAAAGGTTTAATTTTTTTCAATGTGGTTTCGTTCACAAAATTTTTAACATCTTTTCGCGAATGAATATTCAGGTTTGCTTCAATTCTTCCATAGATCGCATGATCCACGAAAACATTCTCTACTTTTCCACCTAGATCAACTATCGTATTTAACTCATCTTCAATCATCTCATCTGTATGACAAACATAGATTTCTCTTTTTATATCATGATCTAAGATAATATATCCTTACTTGGTAGAAATGATATCGATATCTTTAGCCCTTAATAAAGCTATGTCTTGAACGATGACTTGCCTCGATACATCACAAATTTTTGCCAGTTTTGTTCCAGAAACAGGCTGATCTGAATCGCACAAAGTTTTGATGATTATATCCAAACGATGATTTTTGGACATGATTACACCGCTTTTAAATTCTTTAAAGATAAATCCAGAATTGGAGCTGAATGTGTCAATGCACCGCTGGAAATATAATCCACTCCAATTTGTGCTAGATCTTTAATTGTTTCTTTTGTGACATTTCCGCTACATTCTGTCAATGCTCTGCCATTAATATATGCGACCGCTTCTTTCATTTCATCTATGCTCATATTGTCTAACATAATAATATCTGCACCAGCCTCAACCGCTTCTTTGACCATATCCATATTCTCAACTTCAATTTCGATCTTACGAACAAATGATGCATATTCTTTAGCCAAATTGATTGCCTGTGTAATGCCTCCTGCAGCTGCAATATGATTATCTTTTAATAAAACTCCATCTGAAAGGTTATAGCGATGATTATATCCACCACCAACTTTTACTGCATACTTTTCAAACACACGCATATTTGGTGTTGTTTTTCTTGTATCCAGTAATTTTGTTTTTGTACCCTCTAAAAGCTTTGCACTTTCGTGTGTATATGTCGCAATTCCTGACATTCTTTGAAGGAAATTCAAGGCCGTTCTTTCGGCAGATAAAAGCACACGAATATCCCCATGCACTTCACCGATCTGCTGACCGTTTTAACTTCGGCTCCATCTTCCACAAACAAAAACACCTCTGTTTTAGGATCTGTCAAATGGAATACTCTTTCAAATACAGGCAAACCGGCAATGATACCATCTTGTTTACAAATCAATTGCACAGATCCTTCCTGGTATTTTTTCATGATGGCATTGGTTGTAATATCTTCACTTGTGATATCCTCCCGCAAAGCCTGCAGGATCAATCCATCCACATTCATTGACATCGTTATTGTGTTCATTGGTTCTCCTTTCGCTTTTTAATCTCATTTAGAACAATATTTTTATATGTTTCAACATAATCCTTTGGTAGTTTTTCAATTGTTTCTTTAGCCAAATCATCTAAATCACATGAAGATTGAACTGCTTTCTGTGTTTTTATATCCTGCATTGCCCTTTTTGCAAAAACCAGGCTTTCTAATAAAGAATTAGAAGCAAGACGATTTTTTCCGTGCACGCCATTGCAGCTTGTCTCCCCAGCTGCATACAATCGTTCCATTGAAGTCTTTGAATTTTTATCCACGTATACTCCACCCATATAGTAATGCTGACCTGGAACAACAGGAATCCACTCTTTTGTACAATCATATCCCTCATTCAGCAGTGTTGATAAATATGTGGGAAATGCGTAACGATCGTTTCTTTTCCTAATACAGTCATATCGAGCCAAACAAATGGTTTATGGTCTTTTTTCATCTGTTTTAATATTTCTTTGGTCAATAAATCACGAGGCAATATTTCATTGGCAAATCTTTTACCATCAGCTCCATAAAGTTTTGCACCTTCTCCACGAATTGATTCACTAATCAAAAAAAACTTCTACCATGTTTTTTTTGAATATAGTGTTGTAGGATGAAATTGAATATATTCTGGATGCTCCAGTTGGACTCCATGACGAATTGCAATCGCAACTGCATCTGCTCGTAAGTGCGGATAATTTGTTGAATTACAAAACAATCCTCCAATTCCTCCAGTTGCCCAAATTGTATAATTAGCCCTAATCGTATAATATTCACCGTCTTTTTTTGCCAATACCCCATAACAAACATTCTCTCTTTCCAAAATGTCAACCATAGGCATATTTTCAAAAATCGTAATATTTTTACGCGTTAATACCTCGGCTAAAAGCTTTGAAGTGATTTCTTTTCCTGTAATGTCTTCATGATATAAGATTCTAGGTTTAGAGTGACATCCTTCTCTAGTATAGTCAAAATGATCGCCTTTTTTCGTAAATTCAACACCATATCCTATAAGTTCATTGATTGTTTCTTTACTCGAGCGAATCATGATATCAACGGATTCCCTACGATTTTCATAATGACCTGCTTTCATCGTATCCTCAAAAAAACTATCATAATCGCTTTCATCTTTTAAAACACATATTCCACCTTGTGCTAAATAGGAATCGCTCTTGTCCTTTGCGACTTTTGTGATCATTAAAACTTTTTTATCCGGATCTGCATGTAATGCCGCAAACAATCCTGCAGCTCCTGTTCCTACGATCAAGATATCTGTATCAATTCGTTTCATGATGCTAGCTCCAACATTTTTTCCAGTGGTTTGTTCGCATTGATCATCATATTTTCATCTAAAATTATTTCATTGTTTTCCTCTTTTAGACAATCTCGAACTTTTTCAACCAATATTTTTTTCATATTGGAGCAAATCAATTCTTCAGACATTGGATAGAAGGTCTTATCCGGACACTGTTTTTTAGTTCACATAAAACACCAAGTTCAGTACCAATGATAAACTCCTTGTTCATACTGCTTTTTGCGAAATTGATAATACCAGCTGTGCTGCCGGCATAATCTGCCAACTGCACCACTTCTTCTTTACATTCTGGATGTACCAGTAGCAATGCTTCAGGATGTTGTTTTTTGGCAGATAATGCAGTCTCTTTAGTCATCGCATGGTGCGTGATACAATAGCCATCATTAAAATAATATTTTTTTCTGGAACTTGTTTTTTTACATACGATCCAAGATGCTGATCTGGTATAAAGAAGATATTTTGATTCTTTAATGATCGTACGATATCTACCGCATTAGAAGATGTTACACAAACATCACTGACGGCTTTTAAAGCTGCTGTTGAATTCACATAACATACAACCGCAAGATCTTCATACTCTTCTTTCATCTTTTTAATCTTTGAAATAGCAGCCATATGTGCCATTGGACAATCTGCACTCATATCGGGTATCAATACTTTTTTATCTGGATTTAACAATTTAGCACTTTCTGCCATAAACAGAACTCCGGCAAAGACGATGATCTTGCATCCGTTTCTTTAGCTTTTTTTTGCCAATGCAAACGAATCCCCAACAAAATCAGCAATTACCTGTACTTCATCAGGCACATAGTAATGCGCCAAGATGATCGCATTTTTTTCTTTCTTTAATGTTTCTATTTCACTAAACAATGACATAATCTTCCCTCTTTTTAAACTTATACCGCCAAATTATACATCTTTTATTTACAGCTGACAAGACAGTTAAGTTGATAAAAAAGAATCGGCATAAAGCGATTCTATTAAATATTAAAGTAGAATCCATCAAAATCATAATAGTAAATACGATAAATATATTTCTTGTTCAACATTGATTTATACTGTTTCAAAAGGTTTCCCTGCGCATCATAAATTCCCAGTACACCTTGCATTCCTGAATCTGTGATAATATAGTCATCAACTCTTTGAACACTGCTCACAATTCCTGAATAAGGAATCTCAAAAGATTGTACTAAAGAATATGTTCCTTCATTTTCATCTACTAGATACTGATAGAAGTAAGATACACTATCAATTTCTGTATCTCCTTCTGTAGCTAATTTTGTTTCAATTCCTTCAATCTGTGTCCAATCATAATCGCTGCGTGTTGTACTAACACCATAATTATTATTGAATAGGTATAGGTAATATTGACCATCTTCTAAAGAGTCATCTCTCATATATGTCACGGAATGCTGCCCACCTGTATTGGAGAATTCACTCGTTGGCATTAACAAATAATCCGCATACTCAGTATCGCTCCAGAATGATTCTTCCCCAATCAAATAATCAATACTTGGATTTGTTTCTAGATCATTGATCTTAATGATCGTACTTGTTTCTCTTGAACTTAAAATTACACTTCCATCTTCTAACCATTGAAGCGTATTGATATGCATCCAATCCCAGTCTTCATCTTCATCATGGCTTGTCATATCTTTATATGACCCAAATAAATCTTCAAGATCTAACACTTCGCTGACTTCCCCTGTTTCTACATCTAATAAGACAATTCGATCTTCTACCGTATCGGATTCAGTATCGGATGCCAAGATCAAAATATTTCCATCATTATCAAATACATAATCATGATGCAGTTCATATTGACCTAGATCATATATTTTTACGATTTGACCTAATCCATTCATGGCTACCATCTTACTCTCAGCAACACTAAAATACATCAAATCATCTTGAAACAACAAACGATGACTACGATATCCAAGAATTGGTATTTCTACCACGAATCACACCATCTTCAT
>ENA-OQEN01001145-OQEN01001145.1-human-gut-metagenome-genome-assembly--contig:-NODE-1145-length-10127-cov-2.436300_pt1 | contig 10127 bp, 14 predicted proteins | sample MGYA00242791_ERZ504627 | MGnify/ENA primary metagenome ERZ504627 (study PRJEB26092, sample SAMD00036316) | human gut metagenome | host: Homo sapiens | study: EMG produced TPA metagenomics assembly of...
ATGCCTTTGCTATAGCTTATCCAACATGCAAGCGGGCGCGCTGCAAGAGTGCAGCGCCCGTATCGTTGTGATCCGATAACCTCGACCGTTCCGTCAAGGCAGAATCAATGCGTGGCACATCAGAGGATGGCTACAGAAGGTCTTCTAGTGGCTTCATCTAACAACTTTACATAAGATATATTATCTTGATTTAATAGATGAGCAAGATAGGCTCACGAACGTATGTGAGCCTTGAAACTATACCTCGCATATCAGCCCCGCTCGGTCACAAAGCGATACGCCTCAGAGCCTGCAATAGCTCCGTCAGCCGCAGCGGTAATCGCTTGGCGGAGTCGCTTTGAGCGCATGTCTCCCACGCAATACAGCCCCGGCGTGTGAGTTTCCATGGATTCATTCGTCATTACGCCACCATCAGAGCCAAGGTCTACGAACGGCCGGACTAGCTCCACGACTGGATCGGTTCCCGCAAATACAAAGATGCCAAACGAGCCCTCTTCAAACGCTTCGGTATGCACTTCGCCCGTATCGTTATTTCTAAACGTAATACTCGACAGGAACCGGTCGCCGTCAACCGCAGTGATCGACGTACTATAGCGGACTGTTACTCGCTCATGCGCCAAGAGCCTGTCAACAACGCCCTTCGGAGCTCTAAACTCATTGCGGCGCACAACCATCGTTACGGAATTCGCAATGCGCGCAAGATACAGCCCCTCTTCACAGGCAGCATTCCCGCCGCCGATAACGAACACGTTCTTTCCGCGGTAAAACATGCCGTCACACGTCGCGCAATACGATATACCGCGACCGCGGAATTGAATCTTCACCGGTAAACCAGCGGTTCGTGGACGAGCGCCCGTGGCGACGATAACCGCAGGCGCTTGATAGGCCTCATCTGCGCACACGACATTGAAGGAGCCGTCATCGAGCCGCTCAATGGCTTCAACAACGCCATAGACGCTTTCTGCGCCGGCCTCCGTCGCATGTTCCTGCAGCTTCATACCAAGCTCCGCGCCGGTAATGGTTGGTATGGCGGGATAGTTTTCAACGATATCCGTCGTGGCAATCTGGCCGCCCGGCATGCCTTGCTCTATGACGACGGTTTTCAAACTTGCTCGCGCAGCGTAGATGGCTGCTGCATAGCCAGCTGGACCGCCCCCGATGACCACGGTATCTACCACACGATTCGTCTTATCCATATCGCTCCTCGCATTCAACGAAGCTACCATGCTAAGGTGCTGATTCCCGCTTTATCCCTACCCTATTCAATACTTACTTCGGTACCTAATTGTATGCACCAGACATAAGCGCCCTGCAGGTCCACGCAGAAGTTGAAACGGTCGGCTAAGGAAGAGGGCACCTCCCATCTGTAACGAGAGGCACCCTCTATACCATGAACAATGCCTACGCTGCCCATCAAGCTGGACAAGACGTACGGCGAGCTATGCGCAGATTGGCACAGTCTACATGATGGTCATGATGAAATAGACCAAGAATGCAGCAGCGGCGACCCACATGAGCGGGCGAACCTTGCGAATGTTGCCCGTGACGACAGACACGACCACGAAGGTGATGAAGCCAAGGCCGATGCCGTTGGAAATGGAATACGTGAATGGAATGCCAGCGATGATCATGAACGCCGGGAAGGCCTCGATGGGGTTGGCCCAGTCGATATCGGCGACATCGCTCATCATCAGGAAACCAACGAACACGAGCGCGCCGCAGGTGGCTGCAGAGGGAATGCAGTTGATGAGCGGCGAGAAGAACGCGGCGAGCAGGAAGAGGACGCCGGCAACCACCGAAGTGAGGCCAGTACGGCCACCATCGGCTGCACCGGAAGCGGACTCAACGAAGGTGGTGATGGAGGAAGCGCCCACGAAGCCGCCGGCGATAGCAGCAGCCGAGTCGACGATGAGGATCGGCTTGATGTCTTCGACTTACCATCCTCGGTGAGGAAGTCGCCCTGCTTGGCCACGGCCATCGCCGTGCCCATGGTGTCGAAGAAGTCGCTCATCATGAGCGAGAAGGCAAAGAGCAGAAGCGACGGGGTGGTGATGGCCTCGACGATTCCCATGACATTGGAAGCCTCGCCCACCTGGAACGGGGCAGCGAAGGTCGAGAAATCGAGCGGAGCGACCACGCCGGTGGGCAGGCTCGTGACGCCCAGCGGCACACCGATGATCGCAGAGATGACGATGCCCCAGAGCAGAGCACCCTTCACCTTCATGGAATACAGGACCACGGTGAGAACAATCGAGATGATGCCCACGAGCAAAGCGAAGTTGTAGCCACCATCAGCGTTCAAGAGCGAGCCAAGCGAGACCATGGTGTCGGCGTTGGCAACGATGATGCCACCATCCTTAAGGCCGATCATCGCGATGAAGAGACCGAGACCGATGGAGATACCGTGGCGCAGGGGCACAGGAATGGCCTCCATGATCGCCTCACGCAGGCCGCAGAGCACCAGGAACAGAATGGCAACGCCCTCCACGAAGATGACGGCCATGGCGGTCTGCCAGCCGAGTCCCATGCTGCCGCACAGGGTAAAGGCGACGATCGAGTTGATGCCCATGCCCGAAGCGCAGGCAAGCGGACGGTTCGAGAACACGCCCATAGCGATCGTCATAACCGCGGCACCCAGGCAGGTCGCAGTTACTGCGGCCGTCGGGTTGATCCCGGCGGCAGACAGAATGCTCGGGTTGACGATGATGATGTACGCCATGGCCAAAAACGTCGTAAGGCCGGCGCGCACCTCCGTTGCGGCATTAGAGCCGCGCTCGGAAAACTTGAAGAACGTATCCATTACTCCCCTTTTCTTCGGATTGCTCTTCCCTACTATGTGCTCGGAGGCGCTGTTAGCGCGCCCCGCTTGAGCCGAATCCACCGGTTCCACGGTCGGTCTCATCCAGCTCGTCGACTTCAACGAGCTGAACGACGGGAACCTCCTGGATGACGAGCTGGGCGATGCGTTCGCCGCGCTCGATATGAATAGACTCATGCGCATCGAGATTGATTGCGATCACCTTGAGCTCGCCACGATAATGCGCATCGATGAGCCCAGGCGTATTTGCGATGGAAAGACCCCTCTTGAGCGCCATGCCGCTACGCGGCTGCACGAAGCCGGCAAAGCGTCAGGGATTGCGATGGCGAGCCCCGTAGAAATCAAGACGCGCTCATGGGGTGGAATATCGACGGTCTCATTCGCGCGAAGGTCGAGCCCCGCATCACCCGCATAGGCATACGAGGGCAGCTCTACCATGGGGTCGAGCCGTTTGATCTGTACATTCACTAAAGACATGCGCTCACCTAAGCTTATCGAGTTCCTGCAAAAACTCATCGACGTCTTTGAAATCGCGATAGACGGATGCAAACCTGATATAGGCCACTTTGTCTATCTTCTCGAGCCGCTTGAGCACCATATCGCCGATCTCATGTGAAGAGACGTTCGTGAGGGTACGGCCCCGAAGCTCGAGCTCAATATCATCGATGAGTGCGTTCAACTGCGAGATATCGATCTCTCGCTTAGAGGTCGCGCGCATCAAGCCAACAAGAAGCTTGTTCCGGTCAAACGGCTGCATGGTTCCATCGCTTTTGATAACCTCGATGGGATCTTCGCAACGCTCGAATGTGGTAAAGCGATATCCGCATGACCTACATTCGCGGCGTCGCTTTATCGCGTTCGTAGCATCCTGCATACGCGAATCAACGACTCGCGTATTATCTCCACCGCAACGCGGACAGCGCATTAAACCTCCTCGGGCGCGAACAACTTAGATAGAGTACCACGTCTTGAGAGAATCTGACCGAGAAGTACTAGATATTGCGTTTTGGAAATAAGAAAGGCTTGCTCGCCCGTCACAAAGAAGAGTTGAAGGGAGCGAGGCACAGCGTATACATGGGACGCAAAAACTGGCAGCCGCCGAGGCTTAAGCGAGCAAGGTACGGACAGCGCCCGGGCCACCCTTTAGGAAAGCGGCACGATCAAGGTGTCACCCGGATGCAGGGTGCTCGTCTCCAAGTCGTTCCAAGTGCGAATGACATCAGAGGTCTGGCGCGTAGAAAGCCCCTCGATATCGTAGGCTTCGGCAATCGACCAAAGAGAATCGCCAGCTTTCACGGTGATCGTTTGGCGCGAGGATGATGCAAGGGCGCTATCGAAAGCGCGCTGTTCACTCGAAAGCATGAACCAAGCGGCAACGACGAGAGCAAGTGAAAGGAGAGCAACGATAACCCCTGCGACGACCGCATGCGACAAAGAGCACGTCGATGAAACAGGGGAAGCAGCGACATGGGTGTTGCGAGGAGATTCAGCGCGCCGGACGGGAAGCTCGTAGATCTGCGTCGCATAGGTGGGAACACGAGGCTCGTCATAGAGGACATCGGAAGACAGCGCGAGGTTTCCCTCGACGATGGCGAATGTAGCGTGCATTGGAAACCCCTTTCTCGTTTGACGAAACTGTTATATCCCGGCACCCGGACAAAAAACTCTGGCGCAAGAACGAGTGTTCGTATATCATTATCTTCGAACAGTTGTTCCTGTCAAGTAAAAATCGAACAAATGTTTTGTATGGAGGGAGCATCGATGGCACGCAAGATTTCGAAGCGCCAGCAGCAAATCTACGACTACATTCGTGCGTACCAGCAAGAGAAGGGTTATCCGCCGAGCGTGCGCGAGATGGCGGCCGCCGTGGGGCTCTCCTCCCCCTCCACGGTCCATGCGCACCTGAGCGCCCTCGAAGCGCGCGGCCTCATCAAACGCGACGCCACGAAACCCCGTGCGCTCGAGCTGTTCAATGAGGACGGTAGCTCCGTAAGCCTTGCAGAGGTCAAGGAGTCTCCGGACCGCGGTACGGTAACGCTTCCCTTGGTGGGCAGGGTTGCCGCAGGCATGCCCATCCTCGCCGAGCAAAACGTCGAGGACACCTTCACCCTTCCCACCGAGATCGCAACCGACGCATCCTCTTTCGTGCTCGAGGTACATGGTGATCCATGATCAATGCCGGTATCTTCAACGGCGATTACCTGGTCGTACGCGAGCAGAAGAACGCCATGAACGGCGAGATCGTTGTTGCCATGATCGATAACGAGGCTACGGTCAAGACGTTCTACAAGGAACGCGGTCGTGTACGCCTCCAGCCCGAAAACGATGCCATGGAGCCCATCTATGCCGAGAATCCGCAGATCCTGGGCAAGGTGGTCGCCTCATGAGGCGCTTTTAGGAGCAGACGTGCAGGATAACGCACACGAAGATAACCCTCAGAAGCCGCGCATCGCCTTCTTTGACTCGCTGCGCGGCTTCACCATCATCTCGATGGTCGCGTTCCATGCGGCCTATGATGCAGCCTATCTCTACGGATTCGAAATCCCCTGGTTCACCGACCCCATCATCCAAACGGTCTGGCGCTCCTCGATAAGCTGGGTGTTTCTCGCCCTTGCAGGATGGATGACCAGCCTTTCGCGCAACAACCTTAAAAGGGGCGGTGTCTATGCAGTAACTGCAGGGGCCGTATTCCTTGCCACCAGCATCGCTGGGGTAGATACGCCCATCTCATTTGGCATCATCTACTGCATGGCCGCTTGCACGCTCCTCTATGCCGCCACGGCACCGTTGCTTAACCGCTTCCCAGCAGCAGCGGGGCTCATCAGCTGCCTCGTGCTCTTCGTCGCAACCTACACCCTGCCGCACACGACCTATCCGTGGAAGGCCTGGCTTGGCTCGGGTTTCCCTCGGCGTCGTTCGTCTCAGGAGACTACTATCCGCTTTTACCCAACGTATTCCTCTACCTCGCGGGAGCTTTCGCAGCACGCTGGTTCGACGGACTTCACACATCGGGCTATCCTATGTGGATGATGAAAGCGAACGTACCATTCCTCTCGATGATCGGTAAGCTCAGCTTGCCGATCTATCTTGTGCACCAGCCCTTGCTCATCCTCATCTTTACTATGGTCAGCAATATGTAAGCCAGCTCACATATGAGCAACGGCGGTCAGAAACCTCAGCTTGAATAATAAGCGGAAAGGTACCCGGCAATGCGAGGGGGCACTTTTGCCACGAGATGCGTGGACGTCTCTTCGAAAGACTCCTCGAGCACGTGTCCGGATTGACGAATGAGTTGAACCAGCGATCCGCTTGCATATGGAATATGAACGTCGATAAGCTTATCGAGCGCAGCAGCCTCGAGTGCCACGCGCTCAACCAGATCATCGATGTGCTCTCCCGTACGCGCCGAAACAAGAACGGCATCAGGATAGATGCGCCTAAGATCGAGCAGCGTTTCGGCATCTATGAGGTCAATCTTATTGAACACCACAAGAGAACGCGACTCGCCCGCGCCGATTTCTTCCAAAACGCGATGGACCGCATCAAGCTGACGAGACAGGTTATCATCAGATGAATCGGCAACCATGAGGATCAAATCGGCCTCACGAACCTCAGACAAGGTCGATTTAAAGGCATCAACGAGCCCGTGCGGAAGCTTTTGGATGAAACCGACGGTATCGGTGATCGTCATAGACCGGCCGCCAGGCAAACGATAAGCGCGCGTCGTCGGATCAAGCGTAGCGAAGAGCTTATCCTGCGCAAGTACCGTCGATCCAGTCAACCGGTTAAGAAGCGAAGATTTACCAGCGTTGGTATAGCCCGCAAGAGCGACGCGAAACGCAGGAGAAGCGATCCGCTCCTTCGATTGCACAGACCTTCTACGCTCAACCACGGCAAGCTCGCGTCGAACCGCGGCAATGCGGTTGCGAACCATGCGTCGATCGACTTCGAGCTGGCTTTCTCCCTGTCCAAAACGGCTTCCAATGCCACCGCGCGTCTGCTCCTTCGCAAGATGGCTCCACATGCCACGAAGCGCGGCAGAAGATATTGAAGTTGTGCAAGCTGCACCTGGAGCCGCCCCTCACGCGTCTGAGCGTGCAACCCGAAAATATCAAGAATCAGAGCGGTTCGATCGATGATCTTCACCGGCTCTCCGACAGCTTCTCAAGATTCGCCTGCTGAGAAGGAGAGAGGTCATCATCGAAGATGACGACATCGGCATCGAGGCGCGAGACGAGCCCGCAAACCTCGGCCACTTTGCCCGATCCGATAAACGTCCTAGGATTCGGTCGTTCAAGCCGCTGTGTAACACGAGCAACACACTCAGCTCCAGCGGTATCGGCAAGACGTTCGAGCTCATCGAGCGAGCGGTCAACAGGCCAAGAAGAGCCCCTCTGCTCTATGCCGACGAGCACCGCCCGCTCGGGAACCGGCGATGTCGATACGGGGGTGAACCGAGCCATCAGCAGCGCACCTCGCGTTCGATAGCATCGACCGCACCCTCGATATCAAGCGAATCCATGTCGAGCCAGGTGATGCGATCGTCACGACGAAACCAAGAGAGCTGACGCTTTGCATAGCGGCGCGAACGCATTTTGATGAGCTCGGTCGCCTCGTCCAGAGAGCACGCACCGTTCAGATAGTCGATGATCTCTTTATAGCCAATTGCCTGGCGCGCCGTGAGCGCAGGCCCCGCGCCACGCTCCAAAAGGCGCTCAACCTCTTCCACAAGCCCATCTCGCACCATCGCATCAACACGAGCATCGATACGCTCATACAGACGCGACCGCTCCATCGTGAGGGCAAAGATATGAGCCGAATAGACCTGCTTGGGCGACGAGAATCCTTTGCGTTGCTCGGCGTAAGAAACGCCTCATCAAGCATCTCCAGCGCGCGAACGACGCGTCGCACGTTATGGGGATGAATGCTGTGCGCGCTCTCCGGATCGCGTCGATTCAGAAGCTCGTAGAGCGCATCGGGACCGTGTTCCTCAGTAAAGCGCTCATATCGCCTGCGAGCGTCGCTCTCGATTTCACCCGAGGGAAACCTCATGTCGTCAAGAGCCGCCATGATATAGAGGCCTGTTCCGCCGCATAGCACCGGAATCTTACCAGCAGCCTGCAGCCGATCGATCTCTTGGCGAGCATCGCGTTGGAAGAGCGCGGCGGAATATGCCTCGTCCGGCTCGATGATATCCACAAGCAGCAAAGGGGCGTGCCGCTCCTCGATGGGCATCTTCGCAGTGCCGATATCCATTCCACGGTAGACCTGCATCGCATCAGCAGATATGACGGCGCTTCCCCAGCGCTCCGCAAGGGCATCGGCCACAGCGCTCTTCCCTACCGCGGTAGGCCCCACGACGGCGACCACGGGCCCCGTCATCGAGGGTCGCCTGCCACGGTGCCCGAGAGATACCAGGTACGCGCGGTGTCTACGCGAACGTCAACGATCTTGCCGATAAGGTCCTCGATGTGAAGCCCCTCGGGAATGGGAGCATGGACCGTTTGATTCTTCGGGCTTTTGCCCTGAAGGACTCGGGTGTTCTTCTTCGAAGCGCCTTCAACGAGAACGGGTACCGTGGCATGGAGCTCTCCCTGGTTGAACTCATAAGCGGTGTCTTCGATAACCTTAACGAGCCGATCGAAGCGCTCCTGAATCACCTCATGCGGAGTCGGGTCCACGATGGCGGCAGCGGGCGTGCCCTCACGACGCGAGTAGATGAAGGTAAAGGCCTGGGCGTACCCCACTTCGCGTGCAAGAGAAAGGGTCTCCTCGAAATCCTCTTCGGTCTCTCCGGGAAAACCAACGATGATATCGGTAGTGAGCGCAATCCCGGGAATGCGATCGCGGACGCGACGAACAAGATCAAGGTAATCCTCGCGCGTATACCGACGATTCATCTCCTTCAAGATACGGGTGGAGCCAGATTGCACGGCAAGGTGAAGATGAGGCATGACTGCAGCGTCTCGGCCATAGCGTCAATGGTCTCGGGGAGCAGGTCTTTAGGATGCGACGAGGTGAAGCGAATACGCTCGATACCGGTTTCGCCAACCTTGCGGAGCAGCTCTGCGAAGCGCGGCGCCCCATAGCGGTCACGCCCGTAGGAATTGACATTTTGGCCGAGAAGCGTGACCTCACGAACGCCAGAGCGCACGAGCGCCGAGACCTCGTCTAAAACCTCCTCAAAAGGCCTGCTCTTCTCACGACCGCGCACATAAGGAACGATGCAGTAGCTGCAAAAGTTGTTGCAGCCGGTCATGATCGGAACCCAGGCGTGGTAAACCGTCTCACGATGCCAAGGCATCGACACGGCGGCAAGCGACTCGTCCTGGGCAATCGAAACATGACGGCCGCCATCCTCAAAGGCTTGTGCGATAAGTTCGCCGACGTGCGCAATGGCATGCGTGCCGAAGATCACGTTCACGTTATCGACGTTCGTGAGGAGCCCCTCGCCATCTCGCTGGGCGATGCATCCGCCCACAGCGACGACCCGCGTGCCGGAAGGTGGAGCAGGAAGCTCTTGCACGAATTGCATTGGCCGTAAAGACGCTGATCTGCCGCCTCGCGAACGCAGCAGGTCATGAATATCACGATATCCGCACCGGCGGGATCCGCCGCCTCAAGGCAGCCGCAGGCATCAAGCAAACCAGCGACGCGCTCAGAGTCGTGCAGGTTCATCTGGCAACCGAACGTGCGGATGAAATACGTCTTGCCGGAAAGCGCCGGCCGCACACTCATCATATCCATGTTAGTAGACCATGGCGCATCGGATACCTGATCGGCTTCCGCGCCCTGGAGTGAGATGCGATGAACAATGACGGCAAGCCTGATGGCCGTACGCGACTCACCGTTGATAAGGATATCCGAGAACGTTGGGGCGCATGAGATATCAAACCCTGTAGGGATGAGGAAACCGCGAGCTATGGCCATGGCCTTGATGGCCTGATTGACCGCTCCAGCGCCCACACACTGCATATTGACCGGAACGCCATCCTTGACCATGCCTGCTATAGCGCCGGCAACGGAGGCGGGCGATGACTTGCTCGATACTTTCAGGTATTCCATAGTGCGGTTCTCCTGCGTGTATGGTTTGAATATGCAGCCCTTTGACTTTACCGTATTGGCCCGTGAGCAGCAAGAAAATGATTCGGGTCATTCTCGGACCCGGTCATTCGCCCTTCTGGATATCGAATGTGACCGTAATCGAATCGCGGGAAACCCTGATTCGAGGCTCTCGACTGAGCGACAGGTAGTAGCGCGCGGCGATGCCCTCGAAGTCGCGCTCGAGAACGCGCGAGAACTCATCGAG
>ENA-OQEN01001147-OQEN01001147.1-human-gut-metagenome-genome-assembly--contig:-NODE-1147-length-10123-cov-7.621449_pt1 | contig 10123 bp, 9 predicted proteins | sample MGYA00242791_ERZ504627 | MGnify/ENA primary metagenome ERZ504627 (study PRJEB26092, sample SAMD00036316) | human gut metagenome | host: Homo sapiens | study: EMG produced TPA metagenomics assembly of...
TGTCCGTTGAGCGCCGCCAGCTGATGAAGGCATACGGCGCCGAGCTTGTGCTCACCGAGGGCGCAAAGGGCATGAAGGGCGCGATAGCCAAGGCTGACGAGCTCGCAAAAGAGATACCGAACAGCTTCGTGCCCGGTCAGTTTGTTAACCCCTCGAACCCCAAGGCTCACTATGAGACCACGGGTCCCGAGATTTTTGAAGACACCGACGGCGAGGTTGACATCTTCGTCGCAGGCGTCGGCACCGGCGGCACCATCACGGGCGTCGGCGAGTATTTAAAAGACAAGAAGCCCGGCGTAAAAATCGTTGCAGTTGAACCCGAGACCTCGGCAGTGCTCTCGACAGGTGTTGCGGGCGCGCATAAGATACAGGGCATCGGCGCAGGCTTTGTGCCCGATGTGCTCGACACAAAGGTCTATGACGAGATAATCCCCGTCAGCAACGAGGCAGCATTCGAGGCCGGCAAGCTTATCGGCAAGAGCGAGGGTGTGTTGGTCGGCATATCCTCCGGCGCCGCCGCTTATGCCGCGATAGAGCTTGCAAAGCGCCCGGAGAACGAGGGCAAGACAATAGTCGTGCTCCTGCCCGACACAGGCGACCGCTATCTGTCGACTCCGCTTTTCCAGGACTGATAAATAATTTTCCCATAGGCTCCGGCTCTTTTGCCGGGGCTTTCGGGCTTTTTTGAGAGGAAGAATATGCGCTTTAACCCCGATAACCCGCGCCGCAAGGCGCTCATCGCGATGAGCGGCGGAGTGGATTCGTCCGTCGCCGCCTATCTCGCGATTGAAAGCGGGCTTGACTGCATCGGCGTGACGATGAAGCTTTTTAATAACGAGGACGCGGGGATAAGCCGCAAACTCGACGCGAAGAATTTCAATTTTATCGCCTTTGATACCCCACCTGTGGAGTTTCGCGCGAGCGCGAGGGTCAGATACAGGCAGGCGGAACAGCCCGCGACCGTGCGCGTCACGGGCGAAAATACAGTGCATATAACATTCGACGAGCCGCAGCGGGCAATAACAAAAGGTCAGGCGGTCGTCGTCTATGACGGAGATGTGGTTATCGGCGGCGGAGAGATCTGCTGAGTGCGAAACGGAGGAATATTTATGATGATATCAACGCGCGGACGCTACGCGCTGAGGGTGCTTGTTGACCTTGCGGAGCACAGCGGCGGTCTTGTCCCGATGAAGGATGTCGCGGCGCGCCAGGGCATCTCAAAAAAATATATGGAACAGATAATGGCTCTGCTCGTTAAGGACGGATATGTTGAGGGCGTTCACGGCAAGGGCGGCGGATACAGGCTCGACAGACCGCCGGAGCAGTGTGTTGTCGGCGATATTCTGCGCCTGACCGAGGGCAGCCTCGCTCCCGTTGCGTGCCTCTCATGCGAAGAACCGTGCGAGCGCGCGGACAGCTGCTGCACCGTCGGTATGTGGCGCAGATTCGAAGAGATAACGAACGAATACTTCGACGGCATAACCGTAAAAGACCTGATGAAAACAGAATAACGGCAGCCGCGTCCCGAACGGGCGCGGCTCTTTGCATTGCATATGAAAAAGGCTCCCGCCCGTTTGGGTGAGAGCCTTGATTTTGTTTGGTGTCAGGGATTAGCCTTAGCGCCGTTGTAGCCGTTAGCGTTGTTGCCGATCTTAACGGTATAGTCAACCTCGCCGTACATGTTCTTGACCTTAGCGGAGATACCGAGCTTGAGCTCAGCCTCGCTTATGTTGATCTTAACGAGATAGTGATAAGTACCGTTGATGATCTTGCCGGTGCTGTTGTCTACGCGAGCGAAGATGTAAGCGTTGGTGTAGGTGAGCTTAACATTTTCTTTGCCGCTCTTGAACTCTGCGCCGAGCTGGTTGAGAGCCTCATCGATGCTGCCGAGGGTTCCGACACCGCGAGCAACAGGACCGCCGTTGTGGGAGTCGCCGTTGGGGCCGTCAGTCTGATCCTTGACATAGATGATGTAGTCGGTGTACTTACCGTCTGCGGAGACGATAGCCTTAGCGGACTTGACGTCGCTCGCCTTGAGATCGGCGTGGCTGGAAGCGGGAACATAGTCTGTGTCGGTGGAGTTTTTCTTAAGAACGTTGTTGATGATGGGGGAAGCGACTTTGAGGAGTCCGCCTAAACCGCCGTCACCGGTGATCTTGCCGTTGTTGCCGAGAACCATGGTCTGCTTGCCTGCGGGTGCGGGCTTGGTAGCCTTGCGGGCCTTGACATAGTCAGCGACTATCTCAGCAACAGTCTTAGCGGCTGCGGGGGTTTTGCCGCCATGAGAGCCGCCCTGGCTGCCTGCTGCCTGCGAGGGAGCCTCGACGGGCTTGCCGGAAGCGTCGGTGGAAACTTCGGAAGCGTCGTTGCTGCCGGCCTCGGTGCTGTCGGCTGCGGAAGCGTCTACGGGAGTAGAGCCTTCGCCGTTGTCGATGACCTCTCCGCCTGCGGAGGAGGGATCGGTTGTGGTCGCGCCGTCATCCTTGCTCTTGCAAGCTGCAAAAGCGAAGACCATAGCGAGAACCATGATGAGTGCAAGAATTCTCTTCATTTGTTTGTGCTCCTTTTAACATTTTTTCTTGATTTTGTGAATAATTTGTTTCACAGTATTTTCAGTTTACTCTAAAATAACCAAAAAGTCAAGAAAAACAACGCTGCAAATTATAACAATTTTGTAACATACGGCTCAAAATAACTTGACTTTCGGGCATAAGCACATATAAAATGTATGCAGAGATTTAAAAAAGTATGAGCCGCAGGGCGAAAGGAAACTGATAAAATATGCTTGAGAGAAGCGAATGGATAAAAGGGTGCGAAAAGAATTTGCGCGGCGGTACGGTGTATCTGAAAAACTTTCGGTGCGCCGCCAAAGCGGAAAAAGCAATATTGGAAATAACCGCGCTCGGCGTATATGAGGCAAAATTAAACGGTGAGCGGGTAGGCGACTTTATCCTCGCTCCGGGCTGGACTTCTTATTCGAACAGGCTTCAGGTGCAGAGCTACGATGTGACAAATCTGCTGAAGACCGAGAATTCGCTCGAGGTGACGGTCGGTCAGGGCTGGCGCGCATCGCAAACAAACGCGACGGCAGCGACTTTTTGGGCTATCGCGACACTGCGCTCATTGCCGAGCTGACTATTGTCTATGCCGACGGCAGGACGGAAAGCATCGTCACCGACAGCTCGTGGACTGCGCGCGAGAGCAAGCTGAGATATACAAATATATATGACGGCGATATCTATGACGCGACTTTCAAAGCGGGGAGCGCGAGGCACTGCATCTGCGTCAATCTCGAAAAAGATATGCTTATCCCGCAGGAGGGCGAAAAAATAGTCGAGCATGAGCGGATGCCGGCTTTGCAAGTAATAAAAACCCCGGCGGGCGAGACTGTAATTGACTTTGGTCAGAACATGACGGGCTACGTCGAGTTCAGGATAAAAGGCACTCCCGGTGCGCAGGCGACAATCTCCCACGGCGAGACGCTTGACCGCGACGGCAATTTCTATAACGCCAACTATCGCTCCGCCCGCGCACAGATAAAATTCACCTGCGACGGCGAGGAGCACACATATAAAAGCGCACTCACCTTTTTCGGCTTTCGCTATATCCGCCTTGAGAACTGGCCGGATGAGATAAAAAAAGAGAACTTCACGGCGGTAGTTGTACACTCGGATATCCGCCGCACGGGTTATTTCGAGTGCTCGGACGAGACGGTGAACAAGCTTTTCAAAAATATAATCTGGGGTCAGAAGAGCAATTTCCTCGATGTCCCGACCGACTGCCCGCAGAGAGACGAGCGCCTCGGCTGGACGGGCGACGCGCAGGTGTTTGTCCGCACGGCGAGCCTCAATTTCGACGTTGAGCGCTTCTTTAAAAAGTGGCTTCACGACCTCGCCGCCGACCAGGGACGCGATGGCTGTGTGCCCCATGTTATACCGAATATATCCGACGACATGGGCGGCTCGAGCGCGTGGAGCGACGCGGCGGTCATCTGCCCGTGGGAGATATACAGAACCGACGGCGACAAGGCAGTACTCGAGGAGCAGTTCGACTCCATGAAGGCGTGGATAGACTGGATGCGCGAGCGCAGCGAAAACGGCAGGCGCTCCGGCGGCTCCCACTTCGGCGACTGGCTAGGGCTCGACTCCCTGGAGGGCAGCTACAAAGGCTCAACTCCCGAGGATCTCATCGCCACGGCATACTATAAATATTCGACCGAGTTATTTATAAAGGCGGCACACGCGCTCGGTAGAGATGTTTCGGAATATGAGAATATCCCCGCAGAAGCGGCGGCAGCGTTCAGGCGCGAATATATGGAAAACGGCAGAGTGAAAAACGCCACGCAGACCGCCTGCGTGCTCGCGCTGTATTTTGATATCACCGACGACAGGGCGGAGACAGCAACTCAATTAAACGAGCTTGTGAAGCGCGCCGGACACCTTGAGACCGGCTTCGTCGGTACGCCGTATCTTCTCCATGCACTCAGCGACAACGGCTACGCCGAGACGGCATATGACCTTCTGCTTCGTCGCGAATATCCCTCGTGGCTTTATCCTATATCAAAGGGCGCGACGACCGTCTGGGAGCACTGGGACGGTATAAAGCCCGACGGCACGATGTGGAGCACCGACATGAACTCGTTCAATCACTATGCCTACGGTGCGGTCGCAGACTGGATGTACGGCGCGGCGGCGGGAATAAACTCCGACCCCGACCGCCCGGGTTTCGAGCATATAATCTTCCGCCCCGTGACTGACAGAAGGCTTGATTTTGTCAAGGCTTCGATTGACACGCGCCGCGGCACCGTTGCGAGCGAGTGGAGACGCGAGAACGGCAGGATAAAATATATTTCACCGTCCCCGAGGGCTGCTGCGCCTCGGTCATTATTGGCGGAGAAAAGCACGAAGTCGGAGCGGGCACACACGAGTTTCTTGAATGATAAATTCCCGGTTTGCCGCCATTTTTGGTGAGCCGGGAAATAAATTTCAAGAAAAATTTGAAAATCTTGTCCTACTTTGCAAAAAATATATTGACAAATCGCTTGCGATATAATATAATAATCAAGCCTTGTCGGATGATGAGGCTCACATATGGCGGCATAGCTCAGTTGGCTAGAGCATTCGGTTCATACCCGGAGTGTCGTTGGTTCGAATCCAACTGCCGCTACCAATTTTGGCCCGGTGGTCAAGAGGTTAAGACACCGCCCTTTCACGGCGGTAACACGAGTTCGATTCTCGTCCGGGTCACCAGAGCCACCAAACAGATGTCGCAATCGGCAGATCAGAAATTCGTTCGGTCTGGATTCTGACATCTTTATTTTTTAGGACGCGTAGCTCAGCTGGTTAGAGCGCTTGCTTCACACGCAAGAGGTCCACGGTTCGAGTCCGTGCGTGTCCACCATGAAAAAAGCACTTGCATTTGCAAGTGCTTTTTTCAACGAAATAAATCCCTTTCGGGATTTGTGAAATGCCCTGCGGGCGTGAAATACGCCTGCGGTGTGTGAAATCGCTGCGGCGGTGAGGATTTATTTCATTTCACTTGATGCGAAGCATCAAATTTCACAATTCACGCAGTGAATTATTTCACGTCGAGCACGGCGAGACATTTCACTTTACGAAAATAAAAACCCGGAGCCGATTTTTGGCTCCGGGCTGGTTTTTATCTCATCTCTTCAATATGATATATATATTCGAGCGAGCTCAGCGCTTCGATTATCTCTTTGTGCGTCTTGTATTTTTTCAGCTCCGCGCTGTTTATCGTTATCGTTATCGTATAGACGCTCAGTCCCGAGCGACATACGCGAGGTTAGATCGATGTCGTCTATTCTCAGCCCGAGGCGGCGGATGACCGCGACGAAATCCTGAAGATATTCGCTGCTCTTGAGCTCGAGGTGGATCTCAAAGTGGTTCGAGCGGTTCTTGAGGTATATCTCAAGCGACGGGAAGCAGGCGAGGATGCAGAGCAGGAAAACATAGACTATAACAGTAACAGTATAGAGTCCAGCGCCGATTATGAATCCGAGGATTCCGCAGGCCCAGAGTCCGGCGGAGGTCGTCAGTCCCTTTATCTGACTGCGGGAGCTGAACAGTATCGAGTTGCCGCTGACCATCGCGGTGCCGATTATCGTCGCCGCCGATAGCACGGGCACGCTGAACGAGTAGCTCGTCATGAGATATATGTCAAGTATCATCGAGACGGTCGAGGCAAAGGAGATGAGCACGAAAGTGCGCAGTCCCGCCGAGTGACGCTTGCTCGAACGCTCGCAGCCTATGACTGACGCGAATATGACAGCCACCGCTATCCTGAGTATTATCGAATATGTGTTGAGTTCCATTGACCATTCGCCGAGCAGACGGGCGATAGGGTCCGAGAGGGCGAATGCGGTTATTCCGTTCATCATCTTCTTCTCCTCCTGTTCTTTCTGCTTCTGTCCATGCTCATGCTCGCGAGCAGATACTGCTCGTCTGCGGCTTCGGAGAATGCCTGCTCGTCTTCGTAGTAGGGATTCTCATGCTTAGGCAGGTCGTTTTGTATCGCCTGGATGCGTTCTATGAGCAGCTCGACCTTGCTCTTCTGATGTCCGTCCTCCGCAATTTCGACTATATCCTCGAGCTTGTTGGAGTATGACTTCGAGAGATACAGCGAGAGCTTCGCGCAGCCGGGGCCGATGAGCTCATACAGGACGCTCGACGCAAGTATTATTGTTTCAAGCGCACTGCCGGACGCGCCGCCGAGCGTTCGCGCGCCCATCGCGGCGAGACCTATAGCGACGCCCGCCTGCGGGATAAGCGCGAGGCCGAGGTAGTTGCGGACAAGGTGGTTTTTCTTTGTTATGAGACAGCCGAGGAACGCGCCGGCGTATTTGCCGATGATTCGCGTGAAGAAGTAGCACACACCGACAACTATCAGCGGCACGCGGCCGATGGACGACGAGCTGTCGAAGAGCGCGCTGAGATTGAAGTTGAGTCCCGAGCGCACGAAGAACAGCAGGAGTATCGGAGGGCTGAAGTAGTTGAGCTGCTTGAACAGCCTCTCATCGTCCGAAAGGTTGATGTAGACCATGCCCATCGCCATGCAGCCGAGAAGCGGCGATACATCGAGCAGGGTGCATATTCCGCAGAACGAGAACAGCAGCGCGACGGAGACTATCAGCCTGTTGTCCGTCGAACGCTTCTGAAGCAGGAGCTTCAATATCAGTCCGAACAGACAGCCTATCGCGAACACGAGAAGGTTGAGCCGATGGGCTTCAATACGCTGCCCGCGCTGAAATGCCCCGATGCGTTCGCGAGCGCTACAGATATCGCGGCGCTGTATGCGACGAGTCCGACAACATCGTCGAGCGCAACGACCTGGAGCAGGGTGTCAACAAAGTCGCCCTTTGCGTGGGTCTGGCGTATCGTCATGACCGTTGACGCGGGCGCGGTTGCCGATGCGAGCGCGCCGAGCACGAGCGAGAAGTTGATATCCAGCCCGAGAATGAAGAACGACACGATGAAAACGATCACCGACGCGAGGCACGCTTCGAGCACAGTTATCACGACGACTTTTCCGCCGTTCTTTTTAAGAGTCGAAAAGCGGAAGAACTCGCCGGTGCTGAACGCGATGAACGCGAGAGCGATATCGTTCAGAAAGTCCATTCCCTCAACGATATTCTGCGGCACGAGATTCAATGCATAAGGCCCGAGCAAAACGCCGGAGAGTATGTACGCCGTGACGTTCGGCAGCCGGAGCCGCTTTGTGATGCGCGTCATCGCAAAGCCCGTTATCAGCATCAGAGCCACCGAGATGATGATTCCCGCGACGGGGGAGGTGATGTTGAAGGTCTTGTAGAGTGAGTTAATCAATTTCCCTTATTCCTCGTTTCCTTTCAGAGAGTAAAAAAGCAACCGCCGGGAGAGCTTTTTCGTCCGGCGACCGATAATTTTTGCAAATTTGTTTTTTTAATATCTCTTGTGATTTACTACATAATATGATATACTCAACCTGTAATAAAATCAAATTATTTTAATTTTGATTTTCAAAAAAATTTTTTATGGTGAGTATATGTTAGACAATAAAACCGAAACTTTGATAGCAGTTGCGGAGCAGAAAAATTTCACAAGGGCGGCTGAGGCTCTCTCTCTGACACAGCCTGCGGTCAGCCATCAGATAAGCCAGCTCGAACAATCCCTCGGTGCGAAGCTATTCAATCGCAAGAAAGGAGAACTGACATTGACGCAGGAAGGGGAGATTGCGGTTCGCTACGCGCGTATTCTGACTTCGATGGATCAGAAGATGCACATGGAGATAGCGGACTCCAAGCGCAACATAAAGAATCTGCGCATAGGTCTGACCCACACCTCCGAAAGCACGTTTGCAACCGAGGTTCTCGCCCGTTACGGCAACGAATATCCAAATGTAAGTATTACTGTTTTTACAGATACTATAAAAAATCTTTATGATATGCTCGACAATTTTGAGATCGATCTTGCAATAACGGACGGAAAAGTGTCGAATCCGTCGCTCAATTCCGTCATGATAGATACGGACTATCTCGTTTGCATCATGTCGAACAACAATCCGCTCGCAAAGCACTCGATGATAACTTTAAACGAACTGCGCCGCGAGAGGCTCATTCTGCGTTTGCCGACTTCGGCAACGCGAATGCTGTTTGAAGCGACGCTCGAGAGCCACAACGAGTCGATAGACGACTTCAATGTTATCCTCGAGGTCGATAACGTCACGACGATAAAGGACCTTGTGAAGAAGGACTTCGGCGTGTCTATCCTCGCAAAGAGCGTGTGCCTCAGAGAAGTCCGAAAGAAGAAGCTGACGATAGTCCCGATAGAAAACCTCAGCATGGCGCGCGAGACGAATATAGTCTATCACAAGAGCTTCGCCCATACCGAGGTGCTCCAGGATATAACCCAGCTCTATCACGACACGAAAAAGCACTATCTTGTGTGAATATAAATCGTTCGCTGCACAGTGTTGTATTACATATTATTATTTCAAACGCGAATAAAACGCCGCCGGTAAGCTTTTATGCTTTGCCGGCGGCGTTTGAGTTTATGTTATATTTTATGCTATGACTGTGCTTGCCTGTTTGTCGGTGGGGACAAGACCGATGTAGCTCTGACCGGGGTTGAGCTTGAGCTCGGTGCCGTCGGACGAATAGAGCGTGAGCATACTGTCCGGGCCGCCCTTTTTCCAGGTTATGTTCTCATATGCGCCGTTCGAGAGATAAACGCCGCTGCCTCCTGTCAGATCCATGTCAACGCATCCGGAGGAGTCGCCCATGAGCGAGACCGGGCAGTAGAGAATGATGACATTTTTGACCGCCATCTGCTTGCCGTCCGCGTCTGTCATCGGCGTGCCGTTGATATCGTTGAGATATAGCCCGTCCTGCGCCGAATAAGTAAAAGAGTGGTTGCAGTAGGACGAGAAAACTATGTCTATTTTCGAGCATGCGCCGCCGGCGGGAGTGCGCGGCGAGCTCTCGGAAACAAATGCAAAGGGACTCTGATAGCCGGATTTAATATCGCGGCGGATGTCGAGCTTTGTAAGACCTTTGTCTATTGCCTCGCGGGTCGTGTATCCGCGGTGCTCAATGGCTACATTCGTGCGCTCCTTGTCGCGGAAGAAATATCTGCCGAGATATGAACGCCCGTCGAGGTCGTCGACATCGCGCTCATTTATTGCCGAATAGGCGTATTTGCTGCCGCCCCAGTGGACAAATATTGCATCAAGTCCCTCGGCTATCTCGACGAAGTCGTGCCTTGCGCTTCTGAGCGAACCGACCTTGTCGGGAATCTTGTTTATGTCGGAATAGAGCCAAAGCATTCTCGTTATGCCTGCCTCGGTTACGCCTTCAAACACGATATCGGGGGTGCAGAGTCCCCACTGCGGGCGAGCGGGCTTCGAGTTGTTGACAACTATCGCTATCGGGCGTTTGCCCTGTGCTTTGAAGCCGGAGAGTCCGGTCAGCGGATCAATGTCCGCCGCTTCGAGTGACTGCGATGAGGATTCGCCGCTCGTGCTGTCCGCGTCCGGATTTTTCTTGCCGCCGGAGCATTTGACGGCAATCAGGACGATCATCACGATGAGCAGCACTACAGCTGCGATGAGAATGTAAAGTCTCGAA
>ENA-OQEN01001148-OQEN01001148.1-human-gut-metagenome-genome-assembly--contig:-NODE-1148-length-10113-cov-3.063589_pt1 | contig 10113 bp, 18 predicted proteins | sample MGYA00242791_ERZ504627 | MGnify/ENA primary metagenome ERZ504627 (study PRJEB26092, sample SAMD00036316) | human gut metagenome | host: Homo sapiens | study: EMG produced TPA metagenomics assembly of...
CTACCACATCATCCGCGGGCACGCTCCGACACCCCAGGCGGTCCGATGGCCGGCAGGCAGGGGCCGTTCCAAGTATGGCGCGAAGCTCCCAAGGCCGGTAAGAAATAATCCGGCGGCATAGCTCCGACTGTTTATATGATATTAACCGTATCGTATGGACCCGGGGCGCAGCGGGGGGCGAAGGAGCCCTCGAGTACCGATGAAGTCATTTTTTAATGAAGGAGGGAAGCATAGTGCCCAGAAGAGGTAACGTTCCCAAAAGAGAGATCTTGCCGGATCCTGTGTACAACAGCGTGCTGGTGACGAAGCTCATCAACAGCATCATGCTGGACGGCAAGAAGGGCGTCGCACAGAAGGTCGTGTACGATGCGTTCGATATAATCAAAAACAAGACCGGGAAGGATCCCCTTGAGGCTTTCACCGAGCCATGAACAACATCATGCCCAGCCTGGAAGTCAAGGCCCGCCGCGTGGGCGGCGCCACCTACCAGGTGCCTATCGAGGTCCGTCCCGAGCGCCGTCAGACTCTCGGCCTGCGCTGGCTCACGCTGTACGCCCGCAAGCGCGGCGAGAAGACCATGAAGGAGCGCCTTGCCGGCGAGATAATGGACGCCTGCAACGGCCTCGGCGCCGCTGTCAAGAAGCGTGAGGATACTCACAAGATGGCCGAGTCCAACAAGGCCTTCGCACATTTCAGGTGGTAAGAAGTTTAGGAGCGTTCTATGCCCAGAGAATTTTCGCTTGAAAATACGAGAAACATCGGCATAATGGCCACATCGACGCGGGCAAGACCACGACCACGGAGCGCATACTGTTCTATACGGGCGTCAACTATAAGATAGGCGAGACGCACGAGGGCACCGCTACGATGGACTGGATGGAGCAGGAGCAGGAGCGCGGCATCACGATAACGAGCGCCGCCACGACCTGCCACTGGCGCGGCTGCCGGCTGAACATTATCGACACGCCGGGCCACGTGGACTTCACCGTCGAGGTCGAGCGCAGCCTGCGCGTGCTGGACGGCTGCGTGACCGTGCTCTGCGCGAAGGCGGAGTCGAGCCCCAGTCTGAGACTGTGTGGCGCCAGGCCGACCATTACAACGTACCACGTCTCATCTATATCAACAAGATGGACATCATGGGCGCGAATTTCTTCAACGTGATAGACATGGTCCATGACAGGCTCAAGGCGAACGCCGTGCCCATCCAGCTGCCCATAGGCAAGGAAGCCGATTTTCGCGGCATAATTGACCTTGTGGACATGAAGGCGGACATCTATTACGATGATTTGGGCAAGGACATGCGCGTTGAGGAGATACCCGAGGACATGCGCGAGCTGGCCGAGGAGTACCGCACGAACCTTCTTGAAGCCGTCTCCGATTTCGATGATGAGATCATGGAGCGCTATCTGGAGGGCGAGGAGGTCCCCGCGACATGATACGCGCAGCCATCCGCAAGGCCACCGTCGCCGTCAAGATGATACCCGTCACCTGCGGCACGTCCTACAAAAACAAGGGCGTGCAGAAGCTGCTGGACGCGATAGTCGATTATCTGCCCAGCCCCCTCGACATTCCGCCCGTCGAAGGCACAAACCCCAAGACTGGCGAGACCGAGACCCGCAAGGCGAGCGACGACGAGCCGTTCTCGGCTCTGGCTTCAAGATAATGACCGACCCCTACGTGGGCAAGCTCGCGTTCTTCCGTGTGTATTCCGGCACGGTGAACGCCGGCGAGACGGTCATAAACGTGTCCAAGGGCCAGCGTGAGCGCATGGGCAGAATACTGCTCATGCATGCAAATCACCGCGAGGATCTGCAGACGGCCTATTCCGGCGATATCGCCGCCGCGGTGGGCCTGAAGAATACGACAACGGGCGATACCCTGTCGGACGACAAGCACCAGATACTGCTTGAGACGATGGAGTTCCCCGACCCCGTTATCCGCGTCGCTATAGAGCCCAAGACGAAAGCCGGCCAGGAGAAGATGAGCATAGCTCTCGCCAAGCTGGCGAGGAGGACCCGACCTTCCGCACCTGGACGGACGAGGAGACAGGTCAGACTATAATCGCCGGCATGGGCGAGCTCCATCTGGAGATAATAGTAGACAGGCTCCTGCGCGAGTTCAAGGTCGAGGCGAACGTCGGCAAGCCCCAGGTCTCGTACAAGGAGACCATCACGAAGGCAGCGACGGTGGATACCCGGTATGTGCGCCAGACCGGCGGACGCGGACAATTTGCCCACGTCAAGCTCACCATCGAACCCAACGAGTCTGGAAAGGGCTACGAGTTCGAGGACGATATACACGGCGGCGCGATACCGAAGGAATATATACCCTGTGTGGATCAGCATCCAGGCGCGATGCATGCCGGCGTACTCGGCGGCTATCAGGTCGTGGACATCAAGGCCAAGCTCATCGACGGCTCCTTCCACGAGGTGGACTCGTCCGAGCTCGCGTTCAAGATCTGCGGCAGCATGGCTTTCAAGGAGGCCATGGCGAAGGCCGGACCGACGCTGCTTGAGCCCATCATGAAGGTTACGGTAACGGCGCCGGAGGAGTATATGGGCGACGTAATGGGCGACATAAACGCCCGTCGCGGCCAGATCTCCGGCACGGACATCCGCAACGGCGCGGCGATAATAAACGCCAACGTGCCGCTGTCCACGATGTTCGGCTATGCCACGGACTGCGCAGCAAGACGCAGGGACGCGCCAACTACAGCATGGAGCCCAGCCACTTTGTTGAGCTGCCGAAGTCGCTCCAGGAAAAACTTATCGGTAACCGGGGCTGAGCCTCGAACCTGATAAAGGATCGTCCACAGGAAAAATCAATTACTGATTATTGAGGAGGATATCAAAATGGCAAAGCAGGTATTCAACCGCACCAACCCCACGTCAACATTGGCACCATCGGCACATTGACCACGGCAAGACCACTCTGACCGCCGCTATCACCAAGGTCCTGAACATGGCTAACCCCGACGCCGCTTCCTACACCGCCTACGACCAGATCGACAAGGCCCCCGAGGAGCGCGCCCGCGGCATCACCATCAACACCGCTCACGTCGAGTACCAGACCGAGGCTCGTCACTACGCCCACGTTGACTGCCCGGGCCACGCTGACTATATCAAGAACATGATCACCGGTGCTGCTCAGATGGACGGCGCCATCCTCGTCATCGCCGCCTCCGACGGCCCCATGGCTCAGACCCGTGAGCACCTGCTGCTCGCCCGTCAGGTCAACGTGCCTTATATAGTCGTTTTCCTGAACAAGTGCGACCAGGTCGATGACCCCGAGCTGCTCGAGCTCGTCGAGATGGAAGTTCGTGAGCTGCTCGACAAGTACGAGTTCCCCGGCGACGACACCCCGATCATCAAGGCTCCGCTCTTAAGGTCCTTGAGAGCACCAGCACCGATCCTCACGCCCCCGAGTACGACTGCATCTGGGAGCTCATGAACGCTGTTGACGAGTGGATCAAGACCCCCGAGCGCAAGGCTGACCTGCCCTTCCTGATGCCCATCGAGGACGTCTTCACCATCACCGGCCGCGGCACCGTCACCACGGGCCGTGTCGAGCGTGGCCGCGTCAAGGTCGGCGATAAGGTTGAGATCGTCGGCATCAAGGAGACCCAGGAGACCGTCGTCACCGGCACCGAGATGTTCCACAAGACCCTCGAGTTCGCCGAGGCCGGCGACAACGTCGGCACCCTGCTCCGCGGCATCGCGAAGAAGGACGTCGAGCGCGGCCAGGTTCTCGCTGCTCCGAAGAGCATCCACCCCCACACCAAGTTCAAGGGCCAGGTCTACGTCCTGTCCAAGGACGAGGGCGGCCGTCACACCCCGTTCTTCAACAACTACCGTCCCCAGTTCTACTTCCGTACACCGACGTGACCGGCGTCATCACCCTGCCCGAGGGCGTGAGATGTGCATGCCCGGCGACAACGTCGATATGGACGTTGAGCTCATCACCCCCATCGCCATCGAGAACGGCCTCCGCTTCGCTATCCGCGAGGGCGGCCGCACCGTCGGCTCCGGCGTCGTCATCGCCATCAACGAGTAATCTGACGTTGCTGTAAAGCATTACAGGAATTGCCGAAAGGCAATTCCCTGTAATTTTAACTCAGGCCGTGCATGAAGCCGCCCAGAGAGGCCGAGTGTATGTCGCCGCCTATGACGCGGCCTTTGTAGATGAAGAGCTGCGCTATGACGCCCGTTTCGCCGCTGGGATAGCTGTTGAGCATATAGGTGTAGCTCTCGCAGACCTCGCCGCAGTATTGGCTGAGGTCAAAGCCCTGCTGCTTTTGCAGCTCGTTGTACTCGGCGAGCACACCGCCCAGCGTTTCGGGCAGGACTATCTCCTTCGCGGTCTCGCTGGCAGGGTCTGCATCCCAGCCGAGCGAGGCCAGATATTCCACGCGCTTCTCCGTCGTCGTGAGCCCGGAGCCTGAGCCGCCGGAGCAGATGAGCACGATAACGGCTAGAACGACCGCCGCGGCTATGATGATAAATACCGCGCTTCTTTTGCTGAGTTTTGATTTTGTCACGGGACATCCCCTCCCGTTTCAGTATATTTGAGAGACGGTGCCTATATGACTGAACGCCTCGACAAGCTATTATCCGACAGCGGCCTCTATTCCCGCAGCGAGGCGCGCGCCTTGGTCCGCGCGGCCGGGTCAGCGTGGACGGCGCGGCCATAACAGCGCCTGAACGCAAGTTTTCCCGTGAGTGCGATATCCGCGTGGACGGGGAGAGGCTCAATTGCGCGAAATACCGCTACTTTATGCTGGACAAGCCCGAGGGATACGTCTGTGCGACGGAGGACTCGCGCCTGCCAACTGTCCTGGAGCTGCTGCCGGAGGAATTTCACGGCCTGGGGCTCTTTCCGGTGGGGAGGCTCGACAGGGACACGACCGGCCTGCTGCTGCTCACGAACGACGGAGACTACGCCACAAGGTCATATCGCCGCGCTCTAAGGTCGAAAAGTGCTATCTTGCGGAGACGGAGGCCCCGGTCACGTCCGAGGATGCGGCAGTCTTCGCAGAAGGTCTGACCCTTGCTGACGGCACGCGCTGCCTGCCCGCGGGGCTTGAACCGCTTGATGGGAATTACTGCCTTGTGCGCGTCATGGAGGGCAAATACCACCAGGTAAAACGAATGTTAGCCTCGCGCGGCAAGCCGGTGACGCGCCTGCGTCGCCTGTCAATAGGCGCGTTGTCACTGCCGCCGGCCTCGGAACCTGGGGAGCTTCGTGAGCTTGACGAAAGCGCGAAAAACCTTGCATTGACGCAATTGTGAACGAATGAATTAGCCTAATTTGTGCCATATCACAACGAAAAACTAAAATGTTCACAAAAAGAACACAATTTTCTATTGAAATTTGCACAGAAATGTATTATTATGTTAAGCGCAAAATCGGTGAATATTGTATATTATAACTAAAGCCCTCGCGGCGCCGGGGGAGAGCAGGAGCGCCGCGTTCGGGAGCCATCGTCAACAGGAGGATGCTAAATATGTCAAGCAGGGTGTTTCAAAGTGTGATAGTTCAGATGAAGGAAGCCACAGAAAGATGCATAGGCGTGGTGGACGAGCAGGGCTTCGTTATAGCGTGCAGCGAGCTTTCGATGATAGGCTCGCACCTGGACGACCTGCAGGCCGCGCTCGCGGACAATCCGGAACAAATTTTCACTTCAGCCGTCAGAACATATAAGCTGCTCGGCGTGACCGGTTCGCGCTTTGACTACGCCGTGTTTGTCGCGGGGCATGACGCCGCCGCGCGCAGCATATGCATCCTCGCCTCCGTGGCCATGAACGAGGCCCGAACGAATTACGAGGAGAAGCACAACAAGGCTACGTTCGTCAAGAACATCATTTCCGACAATATCCTGCCCGGCGACGTGTATGTCAGGGCCAAGGAGCTGCACTTTGTGACCGACGTGCCGCGCTCCGTGTATCTGGTCCGCCAGCTGGACCGTTCCGACGTCGCGGCGCTGGAAGTTATCCAGAACCTCTTCCCGGACAGGCAGAGGGATTTTGTCCTGTCTGTGAGCGAGACGGATATCGTCGTCATTAAGGAGCTCACCCGTGAGGAGCGCCCGGAGGATATCGTCGCCGTAGCCGAGAACATCGAAAACGCCGTCCGGAGCGAGCTGCTGGTGAAGACCGTCATCGGCATCGGCACGACGGCTACCACCTGCGCGAGCTGGCCGACAGGTATAAGGAAGCCCAGGTCGCCATCGAGGTCGGCAAGGTCTTCGACACTGAGAAGTCCATCATCAACTACGAGAATCTCGGCATTGGCCGCATCATCTACCAGCTGCCGACCACCCTGTGCGAGATGTTCCTCTCCGAGGTCTTCAAGAAGAACCCCATCGAGGCCCTGGATCCGGACACGCTGGAGACGATAAACAAGTTCTTTGAGAACAACCTGAACGTATCTGAGACAAGCCGCAAGCTGTACGTCCACCGCAACACCCTGGTGTACAGGCTTGAGAAGATAAAAAAGATCACCGGCTTGGACCTGCGCGAGTTTGACCACGCCATAGTGTTCAAGGTCGCCATGATGGTCAAAAAATACCTCGACACGCAGAATACATCCAAGTACTGAGCGCCGGGGACAAACGGAGGATCGTAACCTATGGTTCAGATGAACAACGTCACGATGATTTACGACAGCAGCGGCACCGAGGCGCTCAACGGCGTAAATCTCGAGATCAACGAGGGGGAATTCGTTTTCCTGGTCGGGCCTTCCGGCTCCGGCAAGACAACTATCATCAAGCTCATCACCGGAGAGGTCCAGGCGAAGTCGGGCGAGATAACCGTCAACGGCTTCGATATGCGCCGCATAAAGCGCCGGAGCTGCCGAGCTGCGCCGGACGCTGGGCGTCATTTTCCAGGATTTCCGTCTCATCGACAAGATGACGGTGTACGACAACGTCGCCTTTGCGATGCGTGTAGTCGGCGCGGCGAACAAGGACATAAAGGAGCGCGTGCCCTACGTCCTTGAGCTGGTCGGCCTGAAGGGCCGCGAGAAGCGCTACCCGGAGGAGCTGTCCGGCGGCGAGCAGCAGCGTGTGGCCATAGCCAGGGCGCTGGTGAACAGCCCGCGCATGATAATAGCGGACGAGCCCACCGGCAACCTCGACCCCGTGCGCAGCCTGGAGCTGATGCTCCTGCTCGAGAAGATAAACGAGCTGGGCACGACGGTCCTGGTCGTCACGCACGAAAAGGAGCTTGTGAACGCCTTCTCGAAGCGCGTTGTGGCAATTGACGACGGCCACGTCATAAGCGACGGAATGGACGGGTACTACAACTATGAATAGACTTGGATATCTCATCAAATCCGGCTTCACCGGCATATTCAGCCACGGCCTCATGAGCTTTGCCACCGTCACGATAATCATGGCCTGCCTCATAATAATGGGCAGCTTCGGCCTGCTGGTCGTGAACATAAACGAGATGATAGCCGGGCTCGAATCCGAGAACGAGGTCGTCGCCTTTGTGGACGACGCGCTGACGCTTGAAGAGGCCCAGGCGCTCCAGCCCCTGGTCGAGTCCGTACCGAACGTTGCGAGCGTGGAGTTTATCACGAACGAGGAAGCCATGGACGACTTCCGCGACGACTATGACCCCGAGCTTTTCGACATACTGGACGCCTCCGTTTTCCGCCACAGGTACGTTATTCATCTGACGGACATCAGCATCATGAGCCAGACTAAGGCCGATCTTGAGGCCGTGGATGGCATCGCGAAGGTGAACGCCCACCTCACTACGCGCAGGGCTTCATAACCGCGCGGAACATCGTCAGCGTCGTCTCGCTCATCCTCATCGTCATCCTCATCGTCGTGTCCTTCTTCATCATGTCGAACACGATCAAGCTGGCCACATTCACGCGCCGGGAGGAGATAGCCATCATGAAGATGGTCGGCGCGTCGAACGGCTTTATCCGCTGCCCCTTCATCGTCGAGGGCCTGGTCCTGGGCGTGCTCGGCGGCGGACTGGCCTTCCTCATCGAGTGGGGCCTGTACAACCTCGTGACCGGAAAGATAGTGACCGGCGTCACCGGCACGCTGATAAGCGTCGTGCCCTTTGCCGAGGTCATGTTCCCCCTGCTGGGCGCCTACGTGGCCGTGGGCGTACTCGTCGGCGTGGTCGGCGGCTCCAGCGCGATCAGAAACTACCTGAAGGTCTGAGCCTCATAGGAGACAGCGAATGAAGAAAAAAGCAATATCCATAGTCTGCATAGTTCTGGCCTTTCTCATGATGGTCACGCTGGTGGTGTCCGTAGTCGGTTCCCTCGGCGCCCTGGCCGCGGATGAGCAGGACCAGATAGACGCTCTGGAGCAGCAGAAGATAGAGCTCCAGAGCCAGCAGGCGAGCATCCAGACGAACATCAACGACCTCATGGCCCAGCAAGCGGACGTTATCGAGCAGAAGGCCGCGATGGACGAGAAGAACGAGCTCGCCCGTCAGGAGATAGAGCTCATAAACGAGCAGATAGACGTCTATACGGACCTCATAGAGCAGAAGGCCCGCGAGCTGGAGAAGGCCGAGGCTGCCGAGCAGGCGCAGTATGACCTCTATTGCAAGCGCGTGCGCGCGATGGAGGAGGAAGGCAGCTATACATATCTCGACATTCTCTTCCAGTGCCGCAGCCTTTCTGACGTGCTCTCCGCGATAGACATGATCGGAGAGATAATGGACGCGGACAAGCGGCTTTTTGAGGAGTACAAGACCGCCCGTGAGAATACCGAGCAGGTCAAGGCCGAGTATGAGGGCACGCTCCAGCAGCTGGGCGAGAAGCAGGAGACGCTCGAGCCGAGAAGGCCGAGCTCGAGGCTCAGATAGCCGCCGCCGTGGAGGTCATAAACCAACTGGAGAACGACATCGAAGCGGCGAAGGCGGAATACGCCAAGCGCGGCAGCAGAGGCAGCCGCCCAGGCCAGCATCAACGCAATAATCGCGCAGATGCAGGCAGAGGAGGAGGCCGCCAGGCAGGAAGCCGCGGAGAACAACCAGCAGTACACCGGCACCGGCTCCACAGCAACCGGCACCTATATCTGGCCCTGCCCCTCCAGTACATATGTCACCAGCGCCTTCGGCATGCGCGAGCACCCGCTCTTCGGGGATGAGCGCCCGCACAGCGGCATAGACATCGCCGGCTCGGCTGGCTCGGAGGTCCTGGCCGCAGACAGCGGCACCGTCGCAGTCGCGACCTACAGCTCCTCCTACGGCAACTACGTCACGATTTACCACTCCAACGGCGACTATACGCTCTACGCCACATGAGCAGCCTGGCCGTCACCGCCGGCAGAACGTCACACAGGGCGATGTTATAGGCTACGTCGGCTCCACCGGCTGGGCGACCGGGCCGCACCTGCACTTCGAGATAAGGGTGAACGGCTCCACGGTGGACCCGCTCAGTTACTTCTCCAACTACACCCTCGCCCCGGACGCCTGAGTTCAGGGTAAAAGCATACTCAATAAGCACGGGCGGCCCGAATAAGGCCGCCCGTACAGCGGCATATGCGGGCGTTGCCTGAGGACGGGAGGAAAGCATGAAAAACGGATTCGGAAGATTTCTGCACGCATTTTTCGGCATAAAGATACGCTTCTGGGCGTTTATACTTATCTGTGCCATCTGCGTGGGCGTCACCTACGGCCTCACGGTCCGCAGCGAGCGGGACAGGATAGCGGCGGCGACAACTACACCCAGGCCATGAAATACCTGGAGATAAAAAACGTCCTCGACAAATATTACGTGGACGACGTGAACGAGGAGGCCGTCTCCTCCGCGGCGTTTGACGCCATGGTCACGGGCCTGGGCGACAAGTGGAGCGACTACATGAGCCCCTCGGACTATGAAGCGTACAAGCTCTATTCCTCAAACCAGTACACCGGCCTGGGCATCACCATGGACAAGGACGCGGAGACCGGAGGTTTTGTTGTCCAGGGCGTGACGGAGGACTCACCGGCGGCTAAGGCTGGTATAGAGGTAGGGGAGATAATTCTGGCCGTTGCGGGACAGGATATCACCTCCCTGACGATAGGCGACGCGCACAGCTTCATAAACAGCAACCTGAGCGCGAGCGTTTCGGTGAAGCTCCTGAACCTTGAAGGCAAG